>Ga0208357_1001311_pt1 | contig 18191 bp, 15 predicted proteins | sample NGESurdeep092012_6_FD_184487 | JGI IMG/M metagenome (GOLD analysis project Ga0208357, IMG submission 184487) | Arctic peat soil microbial communities from Barrow, Alaska - NGEE Surface sample F52-2 deep-092012 (SPAdes) | ecosystem: Environmental > Terrestrial > Soil > Wetlands > Peat ... | reverse complement strand
AGGGCCGGCCGGGCCAGGCCCGGCGAACGCGCTGGGGCTGGGGATGACCGCTGTCGGCGCCGACAGGGAGGGCGCGGGGCCGTAGTCATCGGCCTCGAACTTGCGCAGGCGGCCGAGCGGCTGGGCCGACTCGGGGGCCGCGACCGTCTCGGGCAGCCAGATCAGCGCGGTCAGCCCGCCGGACTGCGCGTGCCGCAGCCGGACCCGGACCCCGTGCCTGGCGGCCAGGCGGCCGACCACGAACAGGCCCATTCGGCGGGAGACGGCGACGTCGACCACGGGCGGGTTGTCCAGCCGCCAGTTCGCGTGCGCCATCTCCTGCTCGGAGATGCCGACGCCGTTGTCGGTGATGTCGAGCAGCACCCCGCCGCTGGTCAGCGGCTGGCCGGTCACGTAGACCTGGGTGTCTTCTGGCGAGAAGGTGGTCGCGTTCTCCACGATCTCGGCCACCAGGTGCACCACGTCGTTGACCGCCTGGCCGACGACCTGGATGCCCGGCTGGACGTTGAGCACCACCCGCTCGTACTGCTCGATCTCGGAGATCGCCGCGCGGAGCACGTCGACCAGCGGGACCGGCTGGCTCCAGCGGCGGCTCTGGGCCTCGTGGCCCGCGAGGACCAGGAGGTTCTCCGAGTTGCGGCGCATGCGAGTCGCCAGATGGTCCAGTCTGAACAGGCTGGAAAGCCGGTCGGCGTCCTGCTCCGTCTGCTCCAGGTTGTCGATCAGAGACAGCTGGCGCTCGATCAGGGACTGGCTGCGGCGCGACAGGTTGACGAACATCGCGTTCAGGTTGCCGCGAAGCATGGCCTCGTCGGCCGCCAGCCGGACCGCTTCCCTGTGCACCTGGTCGAAGGCCCGCGCCACCTCGCCGATCTCGTCGGTCGAGTTGACGCCGATCGGCTCGATCTCGGCCGAGGCGTCGCCGCCCTCGCTCTGGCTCAGCCGGCGGACCATGTCCGGCAGCTTGGAGCCGGCCACCTCGAGGGCGTCGGCCCGCAGCTTGCGCAGCGGGCGGATCATCGACCGGGCCACGAAGGTCGTGATCAGCAGGACCAGGAGCAGCAGCAGCAGGGTGGCGACGGAGACGATCTCGGCGCTGCGGAGGGCGGACTGGGCGAGCGAGTTGGCCTGGGCCTGGATCTGCTCGACGAGGCCGTTGGGGCCGTTGCTCACCCCGCGCATGTCTTGGATCTGCGTGGTCTTCGTCGTCCACCAGCACTGGGCGGCCGTCCCGGTGGTGCAGCTCTGCTGGGCGCCGATCTGCAGGGTCGACGTGTTCGCGGTGGCGAGGGCGAGCGACTGGGCGCTCTCCGCCTCGTCCACGGCCTGGCCGGAGACCTTGTTGTTCAGGATCTGCTGCTCGCCCACCTGGGCGACCGCGTCGAACTGGCTGTTGTCGGCCGACTGCTGGGCGATCGCCCGGTTCAGGTCGCTGAGGCCGGTCGGCGTCAGCGACGGCGGCGTGGTCTCCAGCGCCTGGTACAGGTACGCGCGCTGCAGCGAGGCGTCGTCCTCCATGTGCAGCAGCGCGTTGAGCACGGTGACGTCGGACTGCAGGGTGGCGTTGCCGGTGCCCGCCGCGACGTCGTCGCTGAACGCCATGAACGGCTGGAGCAGCCGCAGGTCGTAGTTCTGGATGATCGAGAGCGACGGGGTGAGGGTGGACGTCGCCGCCTTGCGGATGTTCGGCAGGTCGCTGACGTCGGCCAGCACGCCGTTCAGGTCGATGACCGTCTGCGCCCGGTAGCCGGTGCCGTTGATGACCGCGGCCGCGTCGCTGGTGATCTCGTTCGTGGTCGCCGTGGTCGCGTCCTGGGCGTTGACCGCCGCCTGCTTGAGCGCGGCGTTGGTGCGGCCGCTGGCGACGTAGCCGACGGTGGCGTCGCGCTCGTCGGCGATCTGCCCAGTCGCGGTGACCACGAGGGCGTTCAGGTTCGCCAGGGTCTGCACGCGCTTGAAGGACTCGTAGTTGTTGACCGAGCCGACGATCTGGATCACGCCGAGGATCAGGGCGGTGATGGTCGGCACGGCGATGATCGCGACGAGCCGCCAGCGCACGCGCCAGTTGCTGATCGAGAACGGCGAGCCCTTGCGCCCGCTGCCGGACGCGGCGTTGCCTGAGGGCGCGATGCCGTTACGGCGCGCCTGCGACAGCGGAACCGGCAGTCCCGCCTGTCCCGGGTCGCCGGAAGCACCCGGGCCTGCCTGGCCTGGGCCGACGGCCGGCGGTCCGCTCTGCAGCGGGGCTCCGCTTCCGTTGAGCGGAAGATCGGGGGCCTGCGTCTGCAGACCGCCGTTTCCGTTGGGCATCGAACGTCTACGCACTGCGCTTACACCTCGCAGCTCCAAGGGCAACCTGGACAAGCACAGGGCAACTCTTCCAGCTAGCGCTACAAATCGGGTAGGGACATATAACCATCAAACGGCCGCCCAAGACCCGGCATTCACCGGGAATAGCCCTGAACTTCGGCGACGCCCACCCTGTCCACCCCAGTTGGGCTAGGCCGCTATGGCCTGCGCAGCTTATGGAAGGTTACCCCGGTACTAGGCCCGATGACTCAGAAATCGCAGAGAAGCCCACGCGCTCCACGGCTACCCGGAAACCGCCGGGAGCGGGCCGTGAGCAGGCACTGAGCCTCAGAAGTCCCCCCGCTGATCTCCAGGGTCTTCGCGTCCCGGCCGAACCGGCCGACGGCGGAGTGGTTCATAAGCCCGGCCGGGCCGAAGATCCAGGCGGCGGCGACGGCAGCTGGCGGGCGCCGGAGGCCGCCTGGGGCACCAGGCGCGTCCGGGGACCGGAAGACTACTGCGCTGACCGGCAGGTTGGCGGTATGGTAGCTGGCAACGGCTACCGGCTTCGAACGAGGAGATGGCGATCCTGACCTGCCCAAACTGCGGCATCGGGGTGCAGCCGGAGGACCTGATCTGCTTCCGGTGTGGCGCAAACCTGCCGCACGCCCCATTCCCAGATGACGACATCCCGTCGCCGACGGTGTCACAGCAGTACATCCGACAGGGCGGTGAGAGCGGCCCGCAGCGGCGCCGCCCGTCGCTGGTCCTGCTTCGGATCGCGTTCCCTACCGGCAACGTCGACGTTCCGGCCGGGACCTCCGTCATCCTCGGTCGCGACCCCGCCCAGTCGCTGGTAGCGGCCGCGTTCGAGCAGTACGACAACGTGTCGCGCAAGCACGCGACGGTGGTGGTCGACGACGCCGGGCGGGCCACCATACGGGACGAGGGATCGACCAACGGCACGTTCGTCAACGGCGAGCGGGTGATGCCTTATACCGAGGTCCGGCTCGTCGACGGCGACCAGATCCGGCTGGCGGCGGACGTGACCGGGGACGTATCACTGCCCCGAGGCGAGCCCGATCCCGCTAGCCTTAGCCGTAACGGCTTCGTCTGACAGACCTGGCCCCCCTAAACACGACTGCACGTCGTCGCGTCGCCAGGAACGGATCAGCTAGCCATGTCGTCTGCTTCAGATAGGCCCCGGTACCCCGCGGGCCCGGGAGGACCGACCGGGCCCGGCATGCGGCCTGCCCGCCGCTCGCGGGCGCTGTCGGGCGGGGAGTTCGGGTCGGCCGACAGCGGCGACTTTACCGAGGACGGCGCGGGCGGGCCGGGCACCGGCTACCAGGTCCCCGGCGCGATGGCGGAGACGTCGACCCCGTCGGCGGACTCCTGGTTCACCCCGAACGAGACGCCCTCACCCCCTCAGGGAACGGGCCAGCAGCCGCAGTGGCAGGGCGGCCGTCACCACACTCAGGATCCGAGCCGAGGGCAGTACGGCCGACCGGACCTCGGCGGCCCTGGCGCCGGGCCAGGCGGGCCGGGCGGGCCGGGCGGGCCAGGCGGACCTGGCTACGGGAGCCCGCAACCGAACGACTCCCCGGCTCAGGGCGGCTACGGCCAGGACGGCGGCCGCGGCGGCTACGGCGATCCCGCCGGGTACGACCCGGCCGACGGATACGCGCCGTCCAGCGGCTACGACCAGCAGCCCGGGACGCCGCCGAGGTGGGACGCCGGGCCTGCGCGCCCACCGTCCCAGCAGCCGGCCCGGTCGGGCGGATTCCCCGGCGCCCAGACCGGCGGGTTTCCCGGTCAGTCGGGACCGCCGGGGCAGGGCTCATTCCCCGGCGCGTCTCAGTTCCAGGACCCGGCGCAGTTCCAGGGCCGCGGGCAATTCGAGGGACCCGGGCAGTTTCAGAACCCGGCGCAATTCGAGAATCCAGGGCAATTTCAGGGGCCGGGGCAATTCGCGGAACCGATGCAGCCGGACGGACGCGGGCCGTTCGAGCAACGGGGACAGTTCCAGGGTCCGGCAGACTCTCGCGATTCCGGTCAGTTCGCGGGACCCGGGCAGTACCCGGGCTCGGGGCCGACCCAGGACTTCGGCCGGACCCAGGACTTCGGTCAGCTGGAAAGCCTCTCCCGGCAGCAGGGCCGCGGGCAGTATCAAGGACCAGGCCAACTCCAGGACCCCGGCCAGTATGCAGGCCCGGGCCAGCTCGAGCGTCGCGGGCAGCATCAAGGACCCGGCCAGTACCAGGAGCCCGGGCAGTACCAGGATCCCGGACCGCATGAAGGATCCGGCCAGCTCCAGCGTCGCGGGCAGTATGAGGGGCCGGGTCCGTACCAGGAGCCCGGACGGTATGACGGCCCCGGTCAGCTCCAGCGCCGCGGGCAGTACGAAGGCCCCAGGCAGCTCCAGGGAACGGGACCGTTCCGCGAGTCTGCCCGCCGGACCGGCGGCTACCCCGCCCAGCCGGGCGAGCTCTCTGATCGGCCACGCGACCCGCGCCGCAGCCGGCCGAGCCCGGCCGCGGGCATTCCGGCCGAGCGCAAGCGCCGCTGGTGGCGCAGGAAGGGCGTGCTCGTCGGCGGCGTCCTCGTGATCGCGGTGATCGCGGCGGCGGCCGCGTTCGGCTACCCGAGGCTGCACAGCGGATCGTCCGACCCGGGCTGCAAGGCGTACGCGAGCACCGCGCTCCCGGCCTATAACACGGCCGTCGATCTCCTCAACGGCCAGGGATCGCAGAGCACGCTCGGCGCGGACATGACGACCGCGGTCACCGACCTCACGAGCGCGGCCCAGCAGGCGCGGTCCGCCCCGGCCAGATCCGCCCTCGGCGCGATGCTCAGCCAACTCAAGACCGTCCGGACGGACATCGTCTCCGGCTCGGTTCCGTCGGCCGTGGTCAAGACGCTCAACGCCGACTCCGCCACCGCCGACAGCGTCTGCTCCTAACCGCGCGCGACTCGATTGCCAAGACCGTACCCACGGGGTCCCCGCTGCCCATACTGTGGAAGCGTGGCAGCCAACTCCCCGGAACCGGCCCATGGAACCTGATCCGCTCCTTGACAGCCTGCGGAACGCAGTGGCCGCGATGCCCGACGACGTGCCGCTGCGCCTGCACCTGGCGGCGCTGCTGCTGCGCGGCGATCAGCGTGACGAGGCCGTGCGGCACCTCGGCGCGGTCTTGCAGCGCGATCCGGGGAACGCCGAGGCCCTGGCGATGCTCACGACCGGGCGGCCCGCCGCTGCCGGGCCCGCAGCAGGAACGGCGGGGTCGCCGTCGGCTCAGGCCGCCGATCTGCCTCCCGCCGCCCCGGCTGATCTTGATCTTTCTCCCGAACGGTCGCGGGGTGCCTCTCCCGACCCGAATTCCCCTAACAGCGCTTCCGGCGCTGCGGCCGGCGGCGGCGATGACCCGGCCGGGCCGGCCGCGCCGACCGGTGAGCCGTCCGAGGGCTATGACTGGTCGCAGGCCGAGGACGAGCTTCGGGACGTGCTCCCGACGATGTTCGTGGGCGAGCCGGCGGGGTCGGTCTCGGCCGGGCTCGACGAGGCGGGCGAGTATGACGCTGAGCACACCGGGCTGACGCTGGCCGACGTGGCCGGCCTGGACGAGGTCAAGAAGCGGCTCGAGGCCGCGTTCCTCGCCCCGATGCGCAACCCCGAGCTCCGCAAGCTCTACGGCAAGTCGCTCCGCGGCGGCCTGCTGCTCTACGGGCCGCCCGGCTGCGGGAAGACGTTCGTCGCCCGCGCGGTGGCGGGCGAGCTCGGCGCGCGGTTCATCACCGTCTCCTTCGCCGACCTGATCGACATGTTCGTGGGCCGCTCCGAGCGGAACATTCACGACCTGTTCGAGGTGGCGCGGCGGAACGCCCCCTGCGTGGTCTTCCTCGACGAGGTCGACGCGATCGGCCAGAAGCGGTCCCAGCTGCGGAACACGCCGATGCGCTCGGCCGTCAACCAGCTGCTGCTCGAGCTCGACGACGTGGCGTCGGATAACACCGGGGTGTTCCTGCTGGCGGCGACCAATCACCCGTGGGACGTCGACTCGGCGCTGCGGCGGCCCGGCCGGTTCGACCGGACGCTGCTGGTGCTGCCGCCGGACGGCCCGGCCCGCGAGGGCGTGTTCCGCTTCCACCTCAGGGACCGGCCCGTCGCCGGGATCGACCTGGCCCGGCTGTCGAAGCTGACAGACGGGTACTCGGGGGCCGACATCGCGCACGTGTGCGAGACCGCCGCCGAGCGGGCGCTCATGGACTCGGTGAGCCGAGGCGAGCCCCGGCTGATCGGGCAGGCGGACCTGGAAGGCTCGATTACCGAGGTTAAGCCGTCGCTAGGCACCTGGTTCGAGACAGCGAGGAATGTCGCGCTGTTCGCGAACGAGGGCGGCACGTACGATGATCTGGTGGCATACCTGCGCAAGCGACGGCTGATCTTACGGAAACCGGTGACTTGACGGAGCTGAGACAGGAGCTGGCGCGAGCCGCCACCATGCTCGACCTCGGGCGCTACGACGAGGCATCGACGCTCCTCGCGCGGCTCGTCTCAACCGAGCCCGACAGCGGCCGGGCCTGGTGCCTGTTCGCCCGCGCCCACCTCGGCGCGGACCGCTACGCCGAGGCGGTCGAGGCCGCCAACCGGGCTGCGGCGATCGAGCCGGGCGAGGAGTGGCCGCACCGGCTCGCATCCAACGCGCTCATGCACCTGGGCAACCACGCCGAGGCGCTGCGGGCGGCGTCGGAGTCCCGGCGGCTCGCCCCCGGTTACTGGCAGACCCACGTGTGCGTCGCCCAGGCGGCGCTGGCGGCCGGGCAGCCCGCCCTGGCCGCGACCGCCGCCGCCGAGGCCCGCAGGCTGGCCCCGAACGAGCCCGACGTGCACTTCCTGTCGGGCAAGGTCGCTCTCGCCCGGGGCGACCTGGTCTCCGCCCGGGGCCATCAGGAACGCGCGCTCGCGCTCGACCCGGTGCACAGCGGGGCGATGAACGAGCTCGGCCGGATCAGGCTGCGGCGGCACGACACGATCGGCGCGATCAGGCACTTCATCAGCGCCGCGCGGACCACGCCGGGCGAGCACATCTACTCGCGCAACATCGACGTGGTCATCATCAGGTCGGTGTCGCGGCTGATCTACGTGTTCATACTGATCGCGCTGGTCATGCTCTGGATCCCGGCGGTCGCGCACGTGGACCGGCTGCCGCTCGCCCTCGGCTTCGCCGGGGTCGCGGTGGCGCTGATGGTGATCTCGGGCGTGATGGTCGCCCGGCTGCCGCGCGAGGCGCGGCACCTGGTCCGGCGGACGGTGCTCAGCCGCCGGGTCGCCACCGCCCTCGCGGTCGCCGTGGGCGGGGTCGCGATCGCGTTCGCGGCGGTCGCGTTCGTCCCGGCCGCCGAGCTCCCGCAGACGCTGCCGATCGCCATCATCATCACGATCGCCGCCAGGATCACCGCTACCGCCCGGCTCCGCTCCGGCGGGGCCGGCAAGAACGGCCCCGGCAGCCGGGACGGCAGGAACCAGTGGCCGGGCCGCCGCACCAGCCCGACCCAGCCGTTCCCGCCCACCCGCCGCCGCTAGCCCACGGCTCGGCGCCGCCAGCCCACGGCAAGGGGCGGCCAGGCGCGGGTGAGTGCGGGTGAGTGCGGGTGAGTGCGGGTAGCGGGAACGGTCCGGGAGCCAGCGCAATCCGGGTCCGTGAGATGGGTCCTGCTCGCGGGAACCCGTTGGCCCTGATTTTGACGATGGCCGCCACATCGTGTGCCGTTAGGGGCGTCGCTCCGGCGTGCCGGGGGTCATTGTGTTCCGTAGGGGGCGCCCCGCGACCCGTACTCCCCACGCTGACGTCCGAAGGACTGTGAGCCTCAACCAAAGATGCCAATGGGACGCGTGTTGTCGACCCGAGCGGCTGCCCAGCCACCGGGTACTTCGCCGCCGGGGCTTGTCGGCGGTCGTGGCATGATGGGGCGGTGACGTGGACGGCGCCTGAGGTAACCAGGTACGACGGGCCGCTGCCGGCCGGCGAGCGGGCGACCCTGCAGGTCTTTCTCGACTGGCAGCGGGCGACGCTGCTGGTCAAGTGCGCGGGGCTGACCGGTGAGCAGCTCGCCCAGCGGACGCTGCCGCCGTCGGACCTGTCCCTGCTCGGGCTCGTCCGGCACCTGACCAACGTCGAGCGGGCCTGGTTCAGGCAGCGGTTCGCCGACGAGCAGGTCGAGGACGCGTACGGGATCCAGCTCGCCTTCTCCGAGACCGACCCGACCCGGGCCGCGGCCGACTACGCGCGGCTGACCGAGGAGATCAAGCTGGCCGACGCCGTCGCCGAGAACTCGCCGCTTGAGGCCGCCTTCGCCCACCGCGGCGAGGCGCTGACGCTGCGCTTCGTCTACGTGCACATGATCGAGGAGTACGCCCGCCACAACGGCCACGCCGACCTGCTGCGCGAGCGGATCGACGGCGCCACCGGCGAATAAGCGCATCAAGCGACCGACGCGCCGGGGCGGCCGTCCCGATAGCCTGCGGGACATGACGTCACCACGAGCGCTTGTATCGGCCTACTGGGCAGCGGCGGAAGCCAGAAACTGGGAGGCCTTCGGCCGCCTGCTCTCCGTCGACGTCGTGTACCAGGCGCCGATGTCGCGCGAGCGCGTCTCCGGCCGGGCGGCCTATCTCCGATTCAACGCCGAGGGGTTCACCGGCGACTGGCATCTGGCGGTTGAGCGGATCGTGGCCGACGAGGTCACCGCCGCGAGCTGGATCCAGATGACCGACGCGGGCGAGACGTACCCGGGCCTGACCTTCTTCGAGGTTGCCGACGGCCTGATCGTGAGCGTCACCGACTTCTGGCCCCAGGTGTACGAGCCTCCGGCCAGCCGAGAGCACCTGATCGAGCGGATCTGACCAGACCGGCTAGGTCGGGGAACCGGCCGCGGCGCCGGTCGGCCGGGCGTTGTCCCAGCGGGCCAGGGTGCGGTCCCAGTCGAGCGGGACGGTGTAGGCCTCGCCCTGGGCGAGCTCGCCCTCCCAGTCCTCGACCGGCACCCGCCACAGCACCTCGAACTCGATGCCGCTCGGGTCCTTGGCGTACAGCGACTTGGACAGCCGGTGGTCGCTCTCCCCCACCAGGGCGCCCGCGTCGACCAGCCGCTGCCTGGTCTCGACCAGCTCCGCCAGCGTGCCGACCTCCCACGCAAGGTGGTACAGCCCGACCGACGGACGGCCGTCGGCGTGCCCGGCGCCGATGTCGAACAGCCCGAGGTCGTGGTCGTTGGCCGATCCCGGCGCGCGCAGGAACGCGGCCTGGCCGGGGATCTGCATGCGGACCTCGAGGCCGAGCGTCCGCGTGTAGAAGTCGACCTCACGGTCGAGCCCGTTCACGTAGAGCACGGCGTGGTTGAGGCGGCGGACGGGCATGGTCCCCCCGCAGGCTCAGCGGTCGCGGTCGCGGGCGCGGATCGCCTTCATGCGGCGACGCTGGCCCTTGTCGAGGGCGAGGTAACCGCCGACGGGAATCGCGGCCGCGATGACGATGATCGCGATTGCTGCCCACGTTGGCAGAATGGCCAAGAGGATCAGCCCGAGAACGATCCCGGCGATCCCGACCTTCATGCTCGGTGTCATGATGACTCCATCCATCCGGGCTATCCGACCCAGCCACGTCCAGCTTAGCCGTTAACCGTGGAGGACCGACGTGCCGATCTCGTTGCCGGTCGACGATGAGGCCAACGAACTGCTGACGCGCAGCGCGCTCGCGCTGCTAATCGCGATGCTACTCGATCAGCAGATCCCGTTGGAACGGGCGTTCAGCGCGCCGCGTGATCTGTGGGCCCGGCTCGGGCACGAGCCGGGCGCCGAGGACCTGGCCGACTACAACCCGGAGGAGCTGGCGGTGAAGTTCGGCGAGCGCCCGGCCCTGCACCGGTTCCCGAAGGCGATGGCGGCGCGGACCCAGGACCTGGCCCGGCTGATCGTCTCCGAGTACCACGGGGACCCGGCCGCGCTGTGGTCGACCGCGACCTCGGGGGCGGAACTGCTGCAGCGGGTGGGCGCGCTGCCGGGGTTCGGCGAGCAGAAGGCGAAGATCTTCGTGGCGCTGCTTGGCAAGCAGCTCGGCGTGCGGCCGCCCGGCTGGCGGGAGGCCGCTGGCACCTTTGGCGCGGAAGGGTCATTTCTGTCGGTAGCGGACATCGTCGACGACGAGTCGCTCGGCAAGGTCCGCTCGTACAAGCAGACCCTCAAGGCCGCCGCCAAGGCGAAGGCGGCCGGGTAGGCCGCCTTCGCCGTCTTGGTCAGAAGGCCAGCTGCCCGCGAGCGAGCCGTAGCCGGCGAGCACCGGAACGCGTAGCGGCGTGAATGTGCCCGGCGTGACCACGCCGACCGTGTAGTGAACCGCGCCCGACTTGCCCTGCGTCTGGATCACCCCGATCGCGGTGCCGCCGGCGCCGGGCCGTGTCAGGGGCGGGGCCCCGCAGCTCCGTCAATCGCTCCACATATCAAAGATGCCCCGGCGGCGGGAAGGTTGCCTGAGGCTGGGCGTGGATGTTGCCGGCCGGCTAGGCGGGGATGACGAGGGCGGCGGCGGCGATCACGGCGGCGGCCGCCAGCACCCGGAGCAGGGAGGAGCCGGCGCCGGGGGTCGCGGCCGGGATCATCGCGAAGCCGGCCCCCAGCGCGAGCAGGCAGGCGCCGAGGGCCAGCACCTTGGCGTGGCGGCGGAGCACCAGGGCCGGGTCCGCCCCCGACTCGGCGATGTGGGTGATCAGCAGGTACCCGGTCAGGGCGGCGCCGAGCGCGGCGGTGTGCCAGGGCCGCGCGGAGTGCTGCACCTCGAGCCAGAGGACGGCCGCGACGGCGATCTCCTCCCAGGCGAGCGTGCGCAGCAGCACCAGGAAGTTCAGCCAGGCGCGCATGTAGCCCGACAGGAGGTACGCGTCCTCCGGCTCGGGGACGTCGGCCAGGGCGAGCCGCAGGCCGCCCGCGGTGACCGCGACGATCGCCACGACCAGCGCCACCGTCGGCCAGCCGCCGTGCCCGGGCGGCGCCGCCGACCAGGCCGCGCAGGCGGCGCCGAGCAGCACGGCCGCCAGCCGCGGGCCCGCCAGGGAGAGCAGGCCGCCGCGCTGGGTGGCGGCGGGGGTGCGCGAGATAGTCATCGGCGGGTCACCAGGGGACGTCGGGTGTAGGGCGCGAGCGGGAGGTCGAGCGGGGTGACGCCGTCCCAGGCGACGACCGGGACGCCGAGCTCGCGCAGCGAGAAGCGGATCGCCTGCTGCTCGAGGGTCCAGATCCGGCGGGCGGCCTGGTCGGCGAAGGCGCGCCGCCGGGGCGGCTCGGTGTTCAGCACGTCGACCACGATCAGGGTGAAGCCGCGCTCGCGCATGTCGCGCAGCGTCTCCACGAAGCGGCCGTCGAGCAGCGGCGAGAACGCGACCACGAGCGCGCCCGGCGGCAGCGCCGCCCGCGGCAGCCGGTTGAAGCCGGCCCCGCGGGCGAAGCCGGTGTCGGACTGCAGCAGCGCGTCGACGATCCGGTAGAACTGGCGGCGGCCGAGGGACGGGGCCAGCCAGTGCGCGCCGCCCCACTGGTAGGTGATCACGCCGACTCGGTCTCGCGCGGCCAGGTAGGCGCGGGCGGCGCCGGACGCGCCGCGCAGCCCGAGGTCGAGCGCGGAGTGGCCGGGCTCGCCGACGTCCGAGGTCACGTCCACCAGCAGCACCACGTCCTGCGAGCGCTCGGCCGCGAACGTGTTCACCTGAAGGCGGCCCAGGCGGGTCGAGGCCGGCCAGTTGATCGCCCGCTGCCGGTCGCCGGGGACGAACTCGCGGACGCCGGTGAATTCGGTGCCGTCGCCCGGCACCCGGGCCCGGTGCTCCCCCAGCCGGTTCGGCAGCTTGGACAGCACGACCTCGGTGCGCTGCACGGCCGGCGACGGGTAGCAGTCGATGGCCGGGAGGACGAGCGCGACCCGGCCTTCGGCCAGCCGCCAGCGGTCATGGAGGGTGACGGTGGCGGTGCCGAGCTTCCGCTTGCCCCAGCGCTCGATCGCGAACGTGAACCGGGCGGCCTGGCCGTTGACGGCGGTGGCGCTGCCGGGCTCGATGCCGCGGCCGGGCTCGAGCGCCCAGCGGGCGTCGTAGCCTGCCTCGGTGACGGCGCCGGGCGCAGCGGCGCCAGACCGGGGAACGCCGGGCTCGGGGACGTCGGACACGATCAGGTCGACCGCGGCCGGCTCCCCCTCGTTGATCCGGGTCGCGGTGAGGCCGACCCGGACCGTGAGCCGTCCGGGAAGGCCGCCGCGGGTCGCGCGGCCCGCGCCAAGCAGCAGCAGCGCCGGGGCGGCGAGGCCGGCCAGCTCCGGGCGGCGGAAGAGCACCGCCAGCAGCAGCCCGCCCGCCGCCAGCGTCAGCAGGCGGCGGGCATGCCGCGACGGCCGCCACCGGACCTCGATCTCGTCCGCCCGGACCTGGGACGACGGTCCGAGGCCGGCCGGGGCGGAGGGCGAGCCCGGCGGCTCCGGAGGCGCCCCGGTCCGTTCGATATCAGCGATTGTGATCACCCGGCGACGGCGACGGCCCGGGCACCGCCCGGGCCGGAGCGGACGGTCGGATCGGTGCGCGGGGTGGGCACCCCCGCCAGCAGCCGCGCGATCACGTCGTCGGCCGAGACCTGGCGGACCCAGAGCTCGGGCCGGAGCGTGATCCGGTGCGCGAGGGCGGGGACGGCGACCTGCTTGATGTCGTCAGGGATCACGTAGTCGCGCTGGCGCAGCAGCGCCTGGCCGCGGGCGAGCTGGACCAGCGCGAGGCCGCCGCGGGGGCTGGCGCCGACCTGGATCTGCGGGTCCTTGCGGGTCGCGGTGACGATCGCGATCACGTAGTCGAGCAGGTCATCGCTGATCTCGACCCGTTCGAGGGACTCCCGCATCGCGAGCAGGCCGGCCGCGTCGGTGACCGGCGTGAGCGCGACCGCCTCCTGGGCCCGGTCGACCCGCCTGCGCAGCATGTCGGTCTCGTCGTCCCGCGTCAGGTAGCCGAGGCGCAGGCGCATGAGGAACCGGTCAAGCTGCGCCTCGGGCAGCTCGTAGGTGCCCTCGTACTCGATCGGGTTGTCGGTCGCGAGCACGACGAACGGCTGCGGGAGCAGCCGCGACTTCCCGTCCACGCTGACCTGGCCCTCGCCCATCGCCTCGAGCAGCGCCGCCTGGGTCTTGGGCGGGGTGCGGTTGATCTCGTCCGCCAGCAGCAGCTGGGTGAAGACCGGGCCGGGGCGGAAGACCATCTCCCCGTTGCGCTGGTCGTACAGCGGCGCGCCGACCACGTCCGACGGGAGCAGGTCGGGGGTGAACTGGATGCGGGCGAAGTCGAGGCCGAGCACGCTCGCGAACGACCGCGCGATCAGCGTCTTGCCCAGGCCGGGCAGGTCCTCGAGGAGCACGTGGCCGCCGGCCAGGATACCGATCAGGACCAGCTCGAGGGTCCGGCGGCGGCCGACCACGGCCTTGTCGAGCTCGTCGAGGATCGCGGCGGCCTGCCGCGCGGTCTCTTCCGGAGTCACAGCTGCTCCAATCGGGTGATCAGGCGGGCGAGGGTCTGGCGGGGGACGCCGTGTCGCTGCCTGGATCGTTCGTCGGCGTTGATGGCCTGCCCTGGATCGATCCAGGGCCAGAGGGACTCGTCGGCGCGGGTGCGGCAGAAGGCCCGGCGGGCCGCCTCCGGCTCGGTGTAGAGGTTGACGCCATGGCCCTCGGCCAGCCGGGCGGCGAGGATGTGCTCGAGGACCGGGCGCAGGTCCGACTCGTACAGCGGGCGGCTGCTGAGGCTGGTGGAGACGATGAACCGGCGCTGGCCGTAGCCGAAAATGGCCCGCGCCTGCTTCTTGTCCTTCGCCCGGCGGGAGGTCTGGGCGGCCGACCTGGGGAGGGCGGCCCTGAGCACCAGCAGGGCGAGCACGGCGGCCGCCGCCGCGACCACGACCACGCCCGGCCAGCCGGACACGGCGCCGCCGGCCAGGGCGGCGGCGGCGACACCGATCGCGGCGATGATCAGCTCGGGGGCGGCGTCGCGCCAGCGGCGGCCGGCTTCGCTGCCGGGGCTGGCGCTCATGCCCGTCCGCCCGGCTCGGCCTGGTCCTGCGGCTCGGCCTGGTCTTCCGGCGGCGCGGCGGCCGCCAGCTCGCGGGCGAGCTCGTCGAGGGCGGCGCCGGCGGCGGCCCGCTGGCCGTCGGCGACCGGGTGGGTGGAGAACCGCGCCTCGTAGAACAGCGCGGTCAGCCTGCTGGCGGCCGGGCCCCGGACGGTACCCGCCCCGACCGCCCGGGCGAGCAGCTCGTCCGGGGTGTCGGCGGCGGTGCGGCTGGTGCCTCGGTCGGCCAGGCTGCGCTCCATCGCCAGGTAGCAGGCGATGATCGCGGCCCGGGCGTCGCTGATCTCGGCCAGCGCGGCCCGCCCCGACTCGACCGCCTCCCGCAGGTCCTCGGTCCCCAGGTCCTCGATCACCAGCGGCGCGGCCGGGCGGCGGAGCCGGGAGGACCACCAGATGCTGATCACCACGGCCGCCACCAGCGCGACCACCAGGAGTCCGTAGAGGATGGGCAGCCACGGGACGTGCAGCGTCCAGCCGCCGGACGCGGGCGGCCTCGGCGGCGCCTTCAGCCTGCCCTTGGGCGCCGGGGGCGGCGTCGGCGGCTTTCCCCCGGTCAGGAAGTGCAGGTGCAGGTCGCTGATCAGGACCGCCGCGACCGCCACCATGCACCCGCCCAGCACCCACTTGAGCGTGAACCTGAGCGCGGCGGGCGGCTCGATGTCGGCCGGCCCGGGGTTGTAGGGCCGCCGCTCGGCCAGCCGGCTGGCGGCCGCGTCCCGGCGGAGGGTGACGATCAGCAGCGCGCCCAGGATGACCTCGAGCGCCAGGCCGATCGCGACCCCGTCCGCCTTCAGCGGCCCGTTCCAGCGCGGGGCGGAGACCTCGCCGCGCAGCCCCGCGACCACCAGGATGACCAGCAGCACCAGCGGAAGCAGGCGGGCGATCTGCTGCCTGGCTGTCATCGGGGGCGGCTCCTAGCCGGGGCGGGCGCTCACCCGTACTGGGTGATTCTGTGGCAAACCTTACCCGGCGGCGCCGACTACGGGATCAGCACGATCTTGCCCCGGATGTGCCCCTTGGCGAGCTGGGCGTAGGCGGTGCCGACCTCGGCCAGCGGGTAGGTCCGCGCGATCGGCAGTTCCAGTTCCTTGGCGGCGATGAGGCCGGCCAGCGTCTCCAGGGTCGCCGCGCTCGCGCCGGCCATGTTGCCGTCGGCCTTGACGCCGTACTTGGCCGGGGCGTCGAACCGGACGATCGTGTCGATGCGCTCCGGGCGCACGCCGAGGTCGTTCAGGGCCAGCTCCACGTAGTCGCCGCCCTGGGTGTCGAGGAACGCGTCGACCCCGGCCGGGGCCTCGGCCCTGATCCGGTCGGCGACGCCGTCGCCGTAGGCGACTCCGATCACGTCGTGGCGCTTGAGCCAGTCGTGGTTGGACGGGCCCGCCAGGCCGATCACGGTCGCGCCCGCCCGCCGGGCGAGCTGGACCGCGAGCGAGCCGACGCCGCCGGCCGCGCCGGAGACGACGACGGTGTCGCCCGGCTTGACGTCGACCGCGCGGACCATGGCCCAGGCGGTGAAGCCGACCACCGGGATCGCGCCCGCCACCTCCCAGGGCAGGCCGGACGGCCTCGGCGCGAGGTCGTCCTGCTCCGCGACCAGGTACTCGGCCTGGCTTGACCTGGTATCGACCCAGCCGATGACCTCGTCCCGCTCGGCGACGGCGGTCACCCCCGGCCCGAGCCGCTCGACCACGCCCGCGATGTCCATGATAATCCCGTTGATGGCGAAATCCTTCGGCGTGTAGATGGCCGCCACGCCCTCGGCGATCAGCGTCGCCGCGTCCTGCGGCGGAATGATGCCGCCGACCACCACCGGCACATGCGATAAGCCCGCCGCCTTCAGCCGCGCCAGCACCTCGCGCGTCATCTCGACATGGCTGCCCGAGAGGATCGACAGGCCGATGCAATGCACGCCGGATTTGGCGCGCTCGACGATCTCCTCCGGCGTCAGCCGGATGCCGTCGTAGACGACATCCATACCGGCGTCGGTGGCGCGCACCGCGATCTGCTCGGCGCCGTTGGAATGGCCGTCGAGGCCGGGCTTGCCGACCAGGAACTTGAGCCGCGCGCCGAGCTTCAGCGACACCCTCTGCACCTCGGCGCGCAATTCGTCGAGGTCGTCGGCGCCTTGGCGCGCTTGACGACTGACGCCCGTGGGCGCGCGATATTCGCCAAACTCCGCCCGCAACGCCGCGCCCCATTCGCCGGTGGTGACGCCGGCCTTGGCCGCCGCGATCGAGGCCGGCATGATGTTTTCGCTGCCTGCCGCCGCGGCGCGCAGGTCGCGCAAGGCCTCTCTCACCCGCGCCTCGTCGCGCGTGGCGCGCCAAGCCTCAAGCCGCGCGATCTGTTCGGCCTCGGCCTGCGGCGAGGATTGGTGGATGACGCCTTCGCCCGCCGTCAGCGGCGAGGGGTCGGTCTCGGTGAAGCGGTTGACGCCGACGACGGTCTGTTGCCCGCGCTCGATCGCCTCCAGCCGCGCCGTGTTGCTCTCCACCAGCTTGGCCTTGAGATAGCCGCTGTCGATCGCCTTCACCGCGCCGCCCATCGCGTCGATGGCGGCCAACTCCGCCCGCGCCTGGGTCTTCAGCGCCTCGACCTTGGCCTCGATCTCCTTGGAGCCATCGAACAGATCGCCATATTCGAGCAGGTCGGTCTCATAGGCCATGATCTGTTGCAGCCGCAGCGACCATTGCTGATCGAACGGGCGCGGCAGGCCCAGCGCCTCGTTCCACGCCGGCAACTGCACCGCCCGCGCCCGCGCCCGCTTGCTGAGCACGACCGACAGCATCTCGATGAGGATGCGATAGGCGTTGTTCTCCGGCTGGCTCTCGGTGAGGCCGAGCGAATTGACCTGCACGCCGTAGCGGAAGCGGCGCTTGGCGGGATCGGTGACGCCATAGCGTTGCAGCGCGATCTCGTCCCACAACTCGACGAACGCCCGCATCTTGCAAAGCTCGGTGACGAAACGCATGCCGGCGTTGACGAAGAACGACATCGCCGCCACCACGTCGGCGAAGCGCTCCGGGGAAACCTCGCCCCGCACGCGGTCGAGCACAGCGATCGCGGTCGCCAGCGCATAGGACAGTTCCTGCACCGGCGTCGCGCCGGCCTCCTGGAGATGGTAGGAGCAGACGTTCATCGGGTTGAACTTCGGCGCCTCGCGGGCCGACCACAGGATCAGATCCTTGGTCAACCGCAGCGATGCCTCGGGCGCGAACACATAGGCGCCGCGCGACAGATATTCCTTGATGATGTCGTTCTGCGTCGTGCCGGTGAGCGCGGCGCGCGGCGCGCCCTGTTCGTCGGCGACGGCGACATAGAGCGCCATCAGCCAGCAGGCGGTGGCGTTGATCGTCATCGAGGTGTTCATCGCCGCGACCGGGATGGCGTCGAGCAGGGCGCGCATGTCGCCGAGATGGCAGACGGCGACGCCGACCTTGCCGACCTCGCCGCGCGCCAGGGCGTGATCGCTGTCGTAGCCGATCTGCGTCGGCAGGTCGAAGGCGATGGAAAGCCCGGTCTGGCCCTTGGCGAGATTGGCGCGATAGAGCCGGTTCGATTCGGTGGCGGTGGAATGGCCGGCGTAGGTCCGGAAGATCCAAGGTTTGTCGGGTTCGAGTTTGTCGCGTTCGCCCATTCGCCGGCTCGAAGCTCCGTTATTGTGCACAGCACAATCGCAGAAAAATCGGCTCCCGGCTACTCGTCTAAGATTTGAGCCTCCTCGCCCGCCCCGATCCAGGCGCGGGTGGCGGCGA
>Ga0208357_1001308_pt1 | contig 18228 bp, 14 predicted proteins | sample NGESurdeep092012_6_FD_184487 | JGI IMG/M metagenome (GOLD analysis project Ga0208357, IMG submission 184487) | Arctic peat soil microbial communities from Barrow, Alaska - NGEE Surface sample F52-2 deep-092012 (SPAdes) | ecosystem: Environmental > Terrestrial > Soil > Wetlands > Peat ... | reverse complement strand
CCTCGAACGCGAAACTCCAGTTCGACTCGACGATAAGAGTTTGGCCAGCCGATTCGGTGAACTGAGTTACCAAACGGGCTTCCAGGACCTCCCCTAGAGGTCTCGACCTTGAACGCGCTCGATGGACCATTGTTCCGTTTCGTTCTCATTGCTCATGAAAGTCACTCAGCCTTAGGACCAAGTAGCAAGGTGAAGGTCGAAATCTTCAAGCGCGGCATTTATGTCGCTGAGTAGAGCGGGAGGAAGGGTCGCTCGTTCTTTCTCGCTTATGTCACCGAGGGCACCAGTGCACTTTTCCACCGCTGCTAAATCGTCCTTTAGAACTCGCTCTGTCCCAGCTGGTTTGTCTCGCAAATTATCAGTGAGCTCAACGAGTGGTTTCCTAAACACTTCTGACTCCACGACGGCTTCACTAAGAGCCTTCAACAGATTTTCGGCAGCTTCAAGAAACCAATCACGCTCTATTCGCCAAGACTCATCTTCAACTATCTCATCTGACGGGTAGTTGTCATCTGCTTCATCATCCATAAGCGACGTTTTATCACAGTTGGCAACTGCTTCGTTGATAACGCGCTTGCACACTTAAGAGTGAATTAGCTAACGGTTCGTTCAACTACAGCACATTCAACTTCATTTGACCTGATGCATTTGATAATCCGACAGCAAGACCCGTTGCCGATGGTTCGGAGTTGATGACGCAAGTAGCTTCAGTCTCGCGCACCCGACATTGCGTATCTATCTGATGTCCAGGTTCAGAACGTGCACGCCCAAGAGGTCCGACGGTTCGAGCTTCCACATCCCGTTGCCGTATTCGCGGCCACGACTTCGAATCTCCCTACTCACCTCTGGTCGCGTGAGTTCGAACAGCAGCTCATCCACGTCGACACCAGGTTTCGGAACGATCCGCAACCAATTGTTGAGTGGAATCGCACTAGCGTCGTTTCGCACAAAGCGAGCGGCGCCTTGATTGATGTACGTAACGACGATTGGCGCGGGCACATCTGTTGGCAGTTGATACCACTTGCGCCCTGCCCTCTCACGCTGCTGAACCAGAGTCCGCGTCAGCACGCCATAGTCATCGAGACCGCTTGAGAGGTAGTCCGCAATGGGACCTTGAGAACGAACCTTGGACGGCGCGAAGAGCCAACGCCTGGTGTCATTTGGAAGTGCATGAAGCGTCGCCGAAGTTACGACTGGGCCTGCTAATTGTTTCGGCGAGGCCATGCACGGACGAACTGAGCAGAGCGCAATGTTCAGTTCTCTGCGTCGCTTCTCGCTCAAGACGAAGAAGGCGTTGCACCCTGTGGCAATTCCACGATGAACATTTGCCAATTCGCTTAGACGTACGCCGCTGAAAACCTGCTTCGTCGTAGGACGACTCCATTTGTCTTCGCTCTTCAACACGAATTGCGTACCACCACTATTGACAGCCTTGTGAAGCTCCAATCGTTTCGAAGATGGAGACTGGACAATCCTCGTCAATCGTCGCTTCGCTCCCTTTTCGATGAGGGTTATTGATGCCGTCGTAATAGCGCGATCGAAGATGAGCTCCCGAACCGGCAGGTTGATGATCGACTTGACGTGGGCCTCATCAAGCACGAATCGCTTGACGGCTGCCGCGTAACTCTTGTCGAGCCAGTTTGAGGGGGTAATGAACGCCAATCGCGCTCCCGGTGCGCTGATCTCAATCGCGCGGACTAGGAATAACACATGCAACGACGCAGTTCGATGGAGATCTAGGCCCAGTCGCTCGGTGATACCTCGATGGATTGCACTCTTTCGTGTTGCACCGATTTCATGATGTCGAGTGTACGGAGGATTACAGATGATTGCGTCCGGTCGATCCGGAGGATCCTCGAACAGAAAGTCCGATAGCCGAATTTCGACGTTACTCATCGACCGAATCTGAACGTTACATTTCGCCATTTCAACTGCAAGAGGATCGACGTCTACTCCAATCAACCGTGATTGACCAACACCCTCATGTGTTGCAGCGATTAAAAGTGAGCCCGATCCGCATCCAGGATCAAACAACACTTCGGGCTCTCTCTCTAGAAGCCACCGAGCCATTACCCGTCCAACCCTGATGGGTGTGATGAACTGCCCGAGCCGCCTTCGGTCACTCCCGCTGATTGCGCGTTGAAACGCCGATCCGATGACATCTTTCCCGTCGGTCCATGCCGGATTGCCAATGTATTCGTCGAGCCCAACAAGTGCCTTTGAGAAAGCAATACGCGACGAATGCGAACCTCGTTGGTTCTGTGTCGAACCCAATCGAAGGAGCAACTCCTCTACTGGTGGTGATTCGGCCGGCACATAGCAAATCTAGGCGACGCCCGTTACACGGTCTGTGAACTAGTCCATCGAGCCAAAGTCGCACTGGGCTGGTAGAAATGCCTCTGGCGCCGCGTCGACCGAAGGAGTTTTTGTGTCTCAGATAACTACTCAACAGCGAACTCAGCGCGTGCAAGAATTACTGAGCGAGATCAACAAAATGCCTCCGGAACGGCATGAAACTCGACTTGTTCACCTCACAACGGGGCCGACGTACTGCGATGTCATTCAAATGAAGGCGGATGAGGTCCTCCTCAACCATCGCTCCCATCGAATCCGATCTCAGCTTGAAGGTGACCCCGAGTGGGAAGCTCTGAAATCTGACCCCACGAGTGAAGGCGCCCAACGCGTCATTGAATATCACGTACGCAATGCACGGACTGAACAAGAGTTCAATGAACTCAAAGAGTCATTGCAAAAGGTAGGTCAAGCAGAGCCTGGAGTAATCACTCAAGACGGTGTACTCGTCAATGCGAACACTCGGGCCGTCGCCATGCGGGACATGGATGATCCCGACAAACGGAATCTTCGTGTAGCCGTACTTCCACGAACAATTCAGCCGGACGAGATTGGTCTCCTTGAACTTCGCCTTCAGATGCAAAAGGAGCTCAAGGTTGAGTACTCGCTGACGAATCACCTTCTGTTCATCGAGGAGCTTTCCATCGAACGAGGTATGTCTGACGCAGCAATCGCGAAGGAGATGTTTCCAGAGGATCCAAACAAGGGAGTGAAGGAAGTTCCAGTCCGACTCAAGTACTTAGATTTGTTGCGGATAATGCAGCGGATACCGAAGGTGCCACTGAAACTCAAGGACTTCGATGACCTCAAGTTGCAACACATGCGAGATGTTTACGCTACGCACGAGCGCCTTCTGGAACAAGACCCGATGCAAGCCACCTCTTATCTTGAAAACTTTCTTCTATCTGTTCTCGTGGGTGTCGTAGCCGTTCATCAGATTCGAGAGATTGATCCCGAATTTGTTGCGACTTACATGCTGCCTTCATTGGAAGAAGATGAGATTATCGGTCAGCAAGCGGCGCAAATTGCCGCTTCAGAGGCCCCTATCGCAACAGCGCCAAAGGGTGCCAAATTTCTTCTTGGTGGCGGCGCAGTAGCCGATTCAGGGGCACCCAATGTGGTGAGCCTGATTAACGCAGTGTCCGGACGTGATCACGACATCAAGGTGCCTGGTTCCAATTTCGTACTCGACCAGAAGGACATTATCTCAGTGGTGCGAGATGCCTACGTAACTGGCATCAAGTACAAGAAGCGTGACGAACGTGAGTCCAATCGACTTGAAGCTCCCCTTGAAGCTGTCAAGAGCGCGACGCGAGAAGTCGCGAAGGCCAACGAAACGTTGAAACTGGCACTCGGAGATGCTGAATTTGGTACGACGCATCGCAAATCCCTTGAGGCAAGTTATAAAAAGTTGGCAAGGACCCTTCGCTCGCTGGAAACTGCCCTAAGCAAGGCCGGAGTTCTCGGCTCGTAGCCGTTACCACCGCGTGTTGAGCGTCTCGTTACATGAGGATCCATCCCTCGTACTGATAGTACGCTCGCGTGAAGTTCCCGGCGAGCTATGGAGTTCTATCGGTCGCAACATCGTGCAGGGCATGATCACGCGCGCTGATGCCACCGCAATCACGATTCCAGTCGACCGGTTTCTCGCTGCAAGGACTTGGTTGGGACAAGCACTTATTTCATATCACTGCGATATTGAATTCGATGAAGCTATACAAGTGGTTCTGGCTCGCTCCGATGCCGAAAGGCGCGAGGTCGATGCTGCACTCGATGGCCTAATCGTTCCGATTCCCGACGAAGAGTTACGAGAACTCTTAGCGAGGTCACGCTTTCAACGTGACCTTCGAGATTTCCAGCTACGTGACTTGGCGAAGATTATTTCTCTCTCTCATGGGGCGAATTTCTCAGTGCCCGGATCGGGAAAGACAACTGTTACCTACGCCGTGTACGAGGCAGAGCGTATCCGCGGTCGCGTAGATCGCTTGCTTGTTGTTGCGCCACTTTCTGCGTTTGATGCATGGTTTGAAGAGTCAACTGAATCGCTGATTCCGCCGCCAATCATCGGGAGATTCGAAGATCGGATACCAACGGGAGCCGAGGTTGTCCTGATCAACTACCAACGTCTTGCGAGCCGTTACCGCGAGATCGCAGAATGGGTTGCCAGACATCGCTGTCACGTGGTTCTTGATGAAGCTCATCGGATGAAACGCGGACGCGAAGGCGAATGGGGTACAGCTTGTCTCAATCTTTCTCAAATAGCTGTGAGGCGTGACATTCTTACGGGAACTCCCGCGCCCCAACATCCGTCCGACTTCGTCGCCCTTCTGAACTTTCTATGGCCACATCGTGCGACGAGAATCATGCCCGCCGCGGCCCTGGTTCCGATCCCTCGAGATGGAGCAATGACCGAAGTGTCTCGGTGCCTCGATCCGTTTTTTGTGCGGACTCGCAAAGACGAACTCGGTCTGGAGCCACCGGAGCTGCGCGTTGAGCTCGTTGAAATGAAGCCGATCCAGGCTGAGATTTATGCCTCGATGCGTCAGAGGATGCGTCGCTCTTTAGCGGGGCACACGAATGACCAAAATTTGATACACGGTCTTAGCGAAGTCGTTATGTACCTGCTTGAGGCGGCAACGAACCCAGGACTCTTAGCGTCCGCGATTGGTGGTGAAGTTCAAGAAACGAAGTGGCCGCCGAATCCGGTTCCCGCCGGGACACAACTTTCGGAGCTGATTCTCTCGTATGCACAATATGAGATTCCAAGGAAGTTTGAGAAGCTGGCAACGCTTGTCGCGGCCAACGCTGTCGAAGGCAGAAAGACGCTCGTGTGGTCGAACTTTGTGACGAACATCCACGAAATCAGTGAGCGAATTCTCGCTCCACACAATCCCGCGGTCGTCCATGGATCAATTCCATCGATGGCTGACGGTGCACTCGGCAGTCGCGAGTACGAACTCGAGCGATTTCGTCACGACGACGAATGTATGGTTCTTGTCGCGAATCCAGCGGCAATGTCAGAAGGCGTCAGTCTTCATCACACATGTCATGAAGCGATTTACGTTGAGAGAACTTTCAATGCTGGTCAATACCTGCAGTCACTGGACCGCATTCATCGACTCGGTCTGCCTCCTGGTACACGGACAAGAATGACTTTCCTTGTCAGCGAAGGCACAATCGATGAGGCAGTTGATTCGCGGGTGCGCATCAAGGCGGAGCGCCTTAGCTTGATGCTTTCTGACCCGAACTTGGTGACGATGGCCCTTCCCGACGAAGAGTCGTATGGCAACTGGATTGACGATGACGACATTGGCGCATTGTTCGCGCACTTGGCTGATGACGACTAACTCGCCGGGATGGGCATCCGGCACAGGCTTGCCCACGAAACACTCAATCGAGGCGGCTCTTCACGTCGCACGTGTAATTGGGTCGAGTCGAGCGCGACTTGTCGATACCCGTGAATCGTATTGGCGACGCGCACTCGGCGGAACGCTTAGTCCGACCGACCTACGGATCGGTGAGGAGCTTCTACTCGCCTGCAACCTCATCGAGCTGATTGGAGATGACCTTGTCGTGACCGGCCAACTCGTCGACCTTGTTGCATCTGATGCCGATGAATTAGCTGCGTATCTATGTCTGCGTGGCGTCGCGGTCTTGGCGACCGCTCAGATTCAGAGCGACACGTTCTTAGCCGAACTCGCCGGTTTGGTGCTTGACGGATCCAGACGCGAGCGAATTGTGCGCGGTTTGCTGCATCTCTTTGACGACGCAGCACTCAAAGAGATCGGCAACATTGGAGAAGAGATTGTAGAGTCGAGGCTGAAAGAAGAGCTGGTTGCATTGGGACATCCGCATTTAGCAGCGAAAGTCGTGCGCGTCAGCCTCTTTGATGACACGGCTGGATATGACATTTGGGCGCCGTGCATTGGAGGTGGCGAGAGGCTCTTGGAAATCAAATCCACTACGCGCGATCGGGACCCGATTGTCATTCACATTTCGCGAAATGAGGCCGACACCGGCATTCAACGGCGTGATTGGTCACTCGTTGTCTGTCACGTCAGCAGTATTGAAAATCGGGAGGGAGAAATCGAGGGGTGGAGTACAGTTCGTGAACTCTCGATGCGCTTTCCTAGCGATTCGCCTAATGGTCTCTGGGAAATTGCCAAGGTCTCGATTCCCCGCGCCAGGTTGATTCCAGGAATACCGGGAGGAGTCGCTTAGTGACCTTTTGCGTGTCATGCCGCTTTTAGTGATTCGTGAGCGTTCGCTTCGATCCATTTTCGAGTCAATCATTGGGGACTCATTTCACCGAAGTTCCTGCGAAACTGTACCGAATCGTCGGCGTTGCTGACATTGTAAATGTCGTGGGGACAAACAGCTCAACCGACTGCTAAAGCCCCACAATTTTGGTGATGCCTTCTCGCAGTGAAAGTCTTTCCGTCAACGCAGATAATCCGCACCCATCAGTTGGACAAGCCTGATGGAGATTTAGAAACGACGATCGCCGCCCACAACGATCACCACTTATCTGCTCTTAGGCGGCTTTACGGCTCCCGGTATTGAGAAGTAACAAACTTACGACGGTCGCTGCAATGCCTGCGCTCTTGAGAGCCCGCTTTCGCTCAAAGATGCTCTGGGCACCGGCGGCTTGTATAAGGTCGACTACGAGCGTCAACTCCTCCCCATAGGGCGCTGGCACCAGCGCGTCGGCCACTTGCAGCGCCACTTGTGCGTCAGGCTGGTCAAGAAGGCCAGCGGCCCTCACAGCGTTCGCTTTGACTATCGGTCGAAGGCTTTCCAAAAGTTGATCGCGACTCTTGGCATTACGCCATCCGCACGTCGAGGGACAGATAACGGGATACTCCAGCCATTCTGCATGGGTATAAAGGAAGGAAAGGCCTTCGGACGGGCGACCGAGCGGATCTGGCATGACTGCAGAACCACACGCAGCGTGTTGCTCATTCCACCAGAGTTGGAACTGGCCAATCAACGGATCAAGGTTTAAATTTCTGTCCATCTGCGGACCCCCAATTGCTACCTACTACTGCCCAAATCTTACTTCTTTCAGGGCTCCAAGAAGAAAATGGGGCTCTTGTGCGTATGGCGTACAGTGATTCCCGAGGATAGGGGGTGTCTTGGCTCACGAATTGCAGCAGCAATTGGATTATCTCCGGGCTGCGTTGGAGCAAGATAAGAAGCCACTCGGATTCTTGGTAGGAGCTGGTGCCCCGATGTCGATTCAGGTCGACGGACATCCGCTAGTACCTGGGCTCATCGAACTCACAGAGTTTGTGATGAGTGAGATTGGTTCGCCTTATTCTTCAGCACTTGCGACCTTATTGGGTCAGCTTTCCGAATCAGAATCGAAGGATTTAGAAGCTGTATTGAACTATGTGCGCTCGCTGGCATCGCTTCCCGGTACCGAAGATATTAGGGGAGTAAGTGTTGAAGTCTTGTCGAAGCTAGACGAAGAGATTTGTAGGATTGTTCGACGGCACGTCGACCAACTATTGCCCGAGGGTGACAACGCATATTTTGCATTCGCCCTATGGATAACTGCGGTGCGACGACTCGCGCCGATTCAGATATTTACGACCAATTACGACCTTCTCATGGAACAAGCGCTTGAACGTCAAAAGGTCGCCTATTTCGATGGGTTCATGGGCTCGAGAGAGCCGGTGTTTGACCTGGTATCAATTGAAGAAGATCAGTTGCCGAGCAGATGGAGCTTGCTTTGGAAATTGCACGGATCAATTAACTGGTTTCAAGATTCATCTGGGAGGGTCACTCGTCGGACTGAGGATCCCGACGATAACTCGACCGCCCTCGTTTACCCAAGTCACCTGAAGTATGACCAGGGTCGACGTCTTCCCTATCTTGCAATGATGGATCGATTTAAATCGTTTCTTCGCCGGCCCGGCGCAATACTCGTCACCGTTGGCTTCTCATTTCGTGATCAGCACATTGTCGAAATGATTGATCAATCACTGCGAGCGAATGCGACGTCCTGTGTCCAAGGGTTGCTCTTCGGTCCTCTCTCCGATTATGGCGAAGCCGAAGCGCTAGCGAGAACACTTCCTAATTTGGTCCTGCTCGCAGATGACGCTGCGATTGTCGGAAGCGTAAAAGACGTGTGGAGACCTAGTGAGTCCTCTACAGATGCGTCCGGCGCGGCGACAAAGTGTGAGATTGGTGATTTTTCAGAGTTTGGAAAATTACTTCGTGATCTCACGGGTGGAACGCATTACAAGGAAGATTGAATTGAACGTTGATCCAACCCATATCGGCAATGTAACAAATGTTCAAGGAGACACGGTCACGGTCTCCGTTATTCAAGAGGCGGCGCCTGGGCTCACTTTTTCGCGCGGTCATGCATATTTTGTTGGCCAAGTTGGGGCTTACGTTCGAATTCCACTCGGACTGATAGACCTCTTCGCCATTGTTGTGCAAGTTGGCTCAGTTGCTGAGCCTGACGAAATTTTAGAGGGCGTGATTCCGGGACGACCGTGGATGCGACTCGAACTTCTTGGCGAGGCTCATAGGGACGGGGCTTTCAACCGGGGAGTTGCGAGATACCCGTCGATTGGTGATCGAGTTCTCTTGGTTACATCCACCGATCTAAACCGAATTTACGAAGTAGAGGATCGCTCAAAGTCGTTGAAGATTGGACACGTCACCAATGCTCCTCATCTTCCAGCGATGATTGATGTTACGAGACTGGTGAATCGCCACGCAGCAATTGTGGGCAGCACTGGAAGCGGCAAGTCGACAACCGTGGCCTCCATCGTGGGAGCGTTGGTATCGCCAGTCAGGTTCCCTTCTTCACGTATTTTGATCATTGATGTGCACGGTGAGTATGGTCATTCATTTGGAGACAGTTCTCTAAATCTGCGAGTCGATGCGGATGAGAACGTCAATACAACGGAAGCGGATCGACAACTCTATCTCCCATATTGGGCTCTGCCTTTTGACGATTTTCTCTACCTGGCACTTGGACAAGTTGATGAAAACTCATCCACAATTGTTCAGAGTTTGGTTACGGAAGAAAAGCGTGCGTACGTTGTTCGTCATCGCGAACTCGAACTAAATGTTAATGCCGTTACCGCTGATACGCCGCTTCCGTTCAGCGTTCGCAAGCTTTGGATGACGCTGCATGAAATGCACTTCTCGACACATACGGCTATGTCGAACGCCCAGAGTGACGAGACTCGAGCATATGCGATTGACGACGATGGCAATCCTCGTCGCGGCGATGTTGAAAGCGTTACGCCGCCCACGTATATGCCAACAACATCAGGAGGAGCGGACAGGGTTTACTTGAGCGGCTCGGCAATCAACATTCGCCGACAGACCGATTCGCTTGGCGCCAAACTTAGGGACCCTCGGTACCACTTTCTATTCCGACCTGGTCCGTGGGACGTGTCGGAATCTGGGGACACAGAGAGTGATCTTGGCGATTTTCTCAACGTCTGGCTAGGAACACCAAAAGCTGTGTTGATTGCCGATCTCTCTGGGGTGCCGAATCAAGTTCTCCAGCGAGTAGTTAGTGTTCTACTTCGATTGATTTACGAGTCTCTCATTTGGGCACGGAAGCTGTCGGAAGGAGGAAGAGAACGGCCACTGCTGATTGTGTTGGAAGAAGCACATCGCTATCTCAATGACAGCAATGATGCCGCCGGTGAAATCATTGAGCGAATTGTTAAAGAGGGTCGAAAGTTCGGCGTGGGGACCCTGATTGTGAGCCAAAGGCCGAGTGAAATTCGACCCACGGTTCTATCGCAACTTGGTTCCTTTATTGTTCATCGGTTGAGTAACTCATCAGACCGAAGCTTGGTTCAAGCAACTTTGCCAGACAACCTCTCCGGGCTTTTCGACGTAGTTCCTGTGTTGCGAACGGGTGAGGCGCTTGTCACGGGCGAGATTGTAAAACTACCAGTGCGTGTAGTAATTGACGTTCAGGGAAGCGCTCGACCGGATAGTTCCGACCCGGAAGTTATCGGCCGGGAACTTCCTGGTGGTTGGGATGTCCCTCGTGTGCCACAGGATTATTACGATGTCGCTTGGGTGTGGCGGCACTTAACACCAAATAGTAGGCGGATGGTAACTTCAATCCCAGAGAATCGTGAAGGAGAGTGAAATGAATCGATCTCCGATCTCGAGTTCGAATCTGGTTTCAGTTGGCTACGACGAAAATACTCGGACCCTAGAGGTCGAGTTCAAAGGTGGAAGTGTTTATCAATACTTTGATGTCCCACGTACCGTTCTCGATGAGTTGATTAACTCAGGGAGTGCTGGATCATACTTTGCATCAAACATTAAGAACTCGTACCGGTATTCTCGACTTTGATTGATGCACAACGATTCCTGAAATGGATTGCATAATCCTTTCAAAGGTATATCCGGGGCCACGGGCAACTGAGCTTTCGGTTGAGATCAATCGTTAGTCGAGTTCACGTCATCCACGCTTGCGACGTAACGCAATTACCGTTCGTCACGAATACTGTCGTACTTGAAACAGAGCGAAGCTAAGAAGACGCGCATGGCAACGTCATTCACCTGTTGAGCGAATATTGTTCCAAGCCAGCCGAGACCGACAGGTCACGTTTAACTTCGGAACCGAACCGCGTCTCACTCTGCACTCTTTGAGTCTTCAGTCCTCAACTCTGCGAACTTTGTGGCCATCGTCGGGTTTCCTCTGGTCAGTTTCTTGATGGTCAAGTCATCAGCCTTGTTGTTTGCTAGCCGGAGGTTGTTCTCCGAGCCGAGCAACGCTTCCTTTGTGTTCTGAAGGTGTTCAATCGTCTTGTCGATTTCTTCGATTGCCGTTTTGAACTTCTTTGATGCCAAATCATAGTTCCGAGCGAAACTATTTTTGAACCCCTCGAGTTCGCTCTCGAAGTTTGTAATGTCGATGTTCTGCTCTCGGACGCGTGCGAGTTCCATCTTAAACGCTAGCGCACCCTGCGCCGCATTCCGCAACAGGGTGATAATCGGTATGAAGAACTGCGGGCGAACGACGTACATTTTTGAATACCGATGTGACACATCGACGATACCTTCGTTGTAAAGTTCGTTGTCCGGCTCGAGGAGCGACACCAGCACGGCATATTCGCAGCCTTTCTCGCTGCGATCCTTGTCAAGTTCCTTAAGGAAATCCTCGTTCTTCTTCTTCGTAGCTGTCGCGTCGCTCTCGTTCTTCATTTCGAACATGATTGAAACGAACTCGGCGCCAGATTCGATCGAGTCACGGAAAATGTAGTCGCCTTTGCTACCACTCCGTGCGTCGTTGTCCTTCTCGAAGTAGGCCCGAGGGAACCCCGTGGCACGCAAACGATTGAACTCAAATTCGCAGTGTTGTTCGAGACTCTCGCCGACCATTTTTGTCGACAGCTTCGCCTTGAGGTCCTTGTAGTAGGCGATCTGTTCGTCCTTCGACTTGAGTTCTGCTGAGTGCGCTTCCTTTAGCACCGACTCGAGCAACTTCTGCTCCATCTCCTTCGATTCCAAGTTTTGAGCGAGGGTGTCTCGCTCCTTCTCGACGGCACTGACCGCTTCCCTCACAGTCAGTTGCGTCGCAACCTCGTTCGACTTGAGTTCGGATTTAAGCCGTCCAATCTCCTCGTCCTTTTTAGCCGCATCCTTCTCCAATTTGTTCGTGACCTTGGCTTCGGCGAGTTCGATCGCCGTCCTCTTTTCCTTCTCGGCGAGATCAAGCCGCTCGTGTAGGGCCTTGTCAAATTCTCGATCGCGAACCTGCTTCAAGATGTCCGCATATCCGGCCTCGTCGATCTTGAATGCCTTCCCGCAATGCGGGCAAATGATCTCGTGCATAATTACGCACCCTATGCTTTCGCAAGAATTCTCGTGAACTTCGCTGGAACCATTCGTACTGCTTGAAGGGCTGGAAACTCGCCATTCCTATGAGTCATACTAAGGACGTTCACTGAAGGTCACGGTCTTCTCATGGTGGGAACAATTGGCCCTTATATCACTAGATTCCCGTCTAGCGTCCACCAAACCTGGGTTGCGAGAGGGATGCATGGTCGCCATCCGACAACAGTGTTGGCAGCGCCGAAACGTGGCGTGCCACCGCTCGAACCTTCGATTGCTGAACTAGTCTCCACCATGCGCCATGAGTCCAATTAGATCTCGTCCAACACTCAGGTGTCTCTCTGATGACCTGAAGATCGTTCTGCCTCCGATAAGCGTTTCCCTCGACACCCTTGTTCACCCGTGGCTTGGAGAGTTGAGACGAATCGCTCCGACTTCCCCTTTGGGACAAAAGAGGATTCTGGGAATCGAAAGTCATCTTGTGTATCGAATACGCATGAGCAATGAACGGGGCGCGACTTGGGTCGACGATGAGAATCAACTTGTCTGGCTTTGTGCTGTACATGGACGCCAGGACGGATCGCGAGACGATGCATATGTTTGGTTTCACGCGTTACATTCACGCGAGGAGTTGCTCCCGACGGAAGATGACGTGCTTCGTGATCACTCTGAGAAAGTTGTTCGATACGTCCATCAACTGAGCAAAGAACTCAATTCACTTGTGGAAAAGGCATTAGAAGAGCCACATACAGAGTTTGTGAGCAATCTAGTGTAGTGTCTCGTAATTAGATGGTGATTATGGTATCATGAGGTATGCGCCCCGCGACGCCGCCATTGGCGATGGATGAAGGTCAGCGAGAGATCCTGGAGAAGCTCGCTCGCTCGCACACCGCCCCGCACCGAGAGGTCACGCACGCGAAGGCGTTGCTCCTGGCGGCACGAGGTGTGGCGAACACCGCGATCGCTGCGCAGCTGTCGGTGTCACCAGCGAGTGTGGTGACGTGGCGAGCGCGCTTTCTCGAAGAGGGTGTCGCCACGATCGGCCGGGTTCGTTCCGGACGGGGCCGCAAGCCCGAGATCCCCCAGGCCACGATTGACGAGATCGTCCGCTTAACCCAAGAGGCCACCCCCGAGGGCGAGACTCATTGGAGCTGCAGGTCCATGGCCAAGGTCGCGGGCGTGAGCCCCGCGACGGTCCAGCGAGTCTGGTCGGCGCGAGGGCTCAAACCGCACTTGATTAAGACCTTCAAGCTTTCCAACGATCCGCACTTCGAAGAGAAGCTCATCGACGTGGTGGGCCTGTATTTGAACCCACCGGAGAAGGCCGTCGTGCTGTGCATGGACGAAAAGAGCCAGATTCAGGCGCTCGATCGCACACAACCGTCACTGCCGATGAAGAAGGGGCGCGCGGGCACCATGACCCATGATTACAAACGCCACGGGACCACCACGCTCTTCGCCGCGCTCAACGTGCTCACGGGTGCTGTGATTGGTGAGTGCCGACCACGACACCGCCACGAAGAGTTCTTGAAGTTCTTAAGGAAGATCGACCGCGAAGTTCCCAAGGCACTACAGATCCACATGATCCTCGACAACTACGCCACCCACAAGCATCCCGACGTGAAGAGCTGGCTCGAAAAGCACCCTCGCTTCCACCTGCACTTCACCCCGACGTCGAGCTCGTGGCTTAACCTCGTCGAGCGTTGGTTTCGTGAGATCACCGACAAGGCAATTCGTCGCGGGGTCTTTCCTTCAGTGCCTGATCTCATCAGTGCAATCGAGAACTACCTCAACGCGCACAATGACGATCCCAAGCCCTTCGTGTGGGTCGCTTCGGCCGAGAGCATCCTCGAGAAAGTAAGTCGCGGCCGAGTGGCCCTCGAAGCAATCACCAATTAAAACTGATTCACTGCACTAGATGACTGGATGCCCTGTCGGATCTATGTGATCGAGGGTAACGGCATACAAGAAGTCTGGTGCGCATTGAGCGCAAAGACAACAGATAAGCGGGTGAATATTGCCGAGCTCAGGAACTGGCTCTTTGCCCTACTGATTGAGAGGTTCCAACTTGTCAGTCACGAGGCTCGATTCGATTGGCCGACGGGTTCGATCGATTGGTTCGAAGCGGTGAGATTCGGACTACGCGAATCGGAGTACTAGCGTAGTCCGGAGACACGCTCAACTGATTCTCGGGAGACTCCGAGAAGATCCGCAGCCATCGAAACGTCGGCATCGACGCTGGGGTCAGTAAGGAGTGCGCGGGCGCGGTCAATTCCGCTGTTCACCAAGTCCACATGGCGGACAGCGAACTCTTGTACAGCGCGGTCCACGATCTCGCTTTGAGTCGTGTCGAGGAAGGCAGCCATGACTCGGATGCGCTCCTTGGTTGGTTCATTGACTTTTATTGGTGACTGGACTCCCATTACTTTCTCCTTGGTGATAAGGATACTAGTACCTAAGTACCTAAGCAAGTCACAAGGGAAGTTGCCGCCAAATTGGCCATTACTGCCGGTCTCATCTTTAATTGACGTAAATGCAGGTTCATCACGTATTGCGGTTTGAGTCACTGACTTCTCCAAGTCCTCCATCCCGAGGACGGCGTACGCGAAGCGTCAAGCCGTCCGTGCGGCCTGACTGAATTCTCACGATCCGAATTCCTAAATCTGCCCTGGAATGGCCAGTTTGTATTGTGACCTTGCAATAAGGCTTAAGGCTTCACTCAGACTTGCACGGTGGTCAATATCGCCAACGCGCTCGGCCTACCGGTCAAGTCCAAAATCTTGGTTGGGCGGCTCCAGGAGGTCGGCACCGGAGAACACGTACGCAGCCTTCGCCGGTGGAGTCTCAACCAGCATGTTGGCCCTCTGGGCGGCACCGAGGACACGACGTCGCTGAGCCTCTTGTTCGTGGCTAACGGTTGCATCGTTGAGGAAGGTGTCAACGTTGTCAATACCCCATCGATCAAAGTAAGCCGCACCGTTGGCAACTTCCAGTACCCACTGCTCGTAGAGCTCACCTGTCGGGGGAGCATCGCCGAAGTCCTGGACCCATGTGTCACCATGCTCAATTGCAATGGTGGCGAGTTCGCGTGCACGCTGCTCGATGGTGTCGGCTCGATCGTTGAGTGCGAGCACGATGTCGGGGTCGGTGAACCCGCTCGGCCGGGGAAAAATGCCGGCGACGAATTCACTCGCCGCTGGGCTGGGGTAGCCCACGCCGGTGACGTAACGATCAATGCGGTGGTGCAAGACGCTCGTGATGTCGTCCGCGTCGTCGAACGAACGGCCGCCGACCAGCATGGGCAGTTCGAGGTCCATGTCGAAGCCGCGACCTTCTGCGTCACGTAGTTGCGCGAGAAGCGCTGCGTACGCAGGAGACGCTTTGGCGTGGGCGAGCTCGGTGGTGCTGAGTCCCGACTGGCTAAGCACCTTGTCCCAGCGGTCACCTTCGGCCAAGGTGATGATTGTGTCGTACTCGGCGACAAGGACAGCGATGGACTGGGTCTGAGACATACGGATCATGTCGGTTGCCGACACGTCGGCCCCTTCGTGTCGCAGGACGCCGGCGAGCACATCCATGGCGCTCGGAGTCTCGGTCAGCCCGCCGTGGCCGGTTGACGGATCAGGATCGTAATGCGTGTCCACGTAGAGATGGTTGAACTCCGAACCTCGGGTAAGGGCCACGTACAATACTTCGCGAGTGGTGGTCGGACTGGCGAACGCGTGTGCGGTGTCCACGGTTCGTCCCTGGGCGCGGTGTGCCGTCGAGGCGTACGCCAGTTCGACGTTCTCGGTGACGTAACTGGCCGGCAAGAGCACCGTGCCATCTCCATTAACTCGAGTGACGGTTAGAGAACCATCTGCGTGCGTCGCCGAAACGTTCCATACGTCACCGTTCTTGACCCAGCCCGTGTCCGTTGAAAGACGTCGGTTGTTCTCACGCGTCACGACGAGGTCATTGGCGCCCGCAGTGATGGCCCCAGCAACGTTGACCCCTTCCTCGATGACTTCGCCACTGGCGACACGCTGCGCGCGGGCGCGAGCATTGAGTTCGTTGACGGTCGCGGTGTCGCTGGCCAGCATCAACGAGTGCAGGCCACGATCGGTATCGGTCTTCCACGCTGTATAGAGCGCGTCGAGCATGTCGTCACGAGTTCCCTCCGCGATCCGCCCGTGCTTCGCGTAGGCGGCCAAAGCCGAACGAGAGCCGTTGCGGAGCCCGAGGCTGGCTTGCCTCTCCCAGTTGGCCCTGAAGCGGCGAACGTCCGTAAGGGTCGCCGCACCGTCACCCCGGTCACGCACGAGAGTGCGAAACATTCCCCCGGCGTCCACACTTGAGAGTTGTGCCCAGTCTCCGACGAGGACCACTTTGGCCCGCGCGTCGAGAGCGGCCGACATCAGTTCATCGAGCGCGAAAGTGGAGGCCAAACTGGCCTCGTCAACCACCACGAGTTGTCCCGCGTGAAGACCCCAGCGAGTTAGTGTTTCCTCGCGTTGGCGAATGCTCGCGGCGAGCGCGGGACTCGGTATTCGTCCTTTGAGTCCGACTTGGCGAGCCTGCTCGCGCAACTGCTCGAGTTCGCGAAAGCGCTGGCCATGCTGGCGGTGTTCGTAGAGCCACTTGGCGAGGTTGTCAGTGTCGATGCCCATGTCGTCGCCCAGGACTTCGGCCGCCGCCGCCGAAGGCGCGAGGCCGGTGACTGAACCGGCACCGTGCTCGACTTCCCAGGCGGCGCGCAGCCCCGCCATCGCCGTTGACTTACCCGTGCCCGCCGGCCCCACTAACACGTCGAGGACCCGGCCCGACGTCGTGATCTGCTCGACGCAGCGGGCCTGGTCGCTTGAGAGCTTGAAGGTTCTCCCGGGAATTCGTCGCTCGGTAACGCCCGCCACCGTGGCCCAGCTGACGACTGCCGCGTCGAGGCGCTGGCCCGCGTCGAGCAGACGTGCCTCGGCGTCGAGCAGCGTCGTCGAGGTGTAGAGCGAGTGATTGGTTCCCTGGAACTTAGAGGTGCCATTGCTGCGAAGCAAGAAACGTGGCGTGTGGTGCAGATTGGGAATGGTAATGAGGAGCGCCTGGGCCACGGCCAGGTCGGTCGCCCGAGCGACCGCGAGAATCCGCTCGGCGGGCTCGGTGAAACGAACACCTTGTATCTGGCGAAATACCTCCGCCTGGATGTTGGCTCGAGAGAACGTCGGGCGCTTGGCGCTGATGACACCGAGGGCGGCGTTCGCTATGTCGAGCAAGATCTCGTCCGCGAACTCTTCGCTGGTGAAAGCGAGCACGTCTCTGTTCCCCAACTCGTGCACCCACGCCATTGGTTCATCATCGAGGTACGGTGTCGCTCGATTTGTCCACTCTTCTGTGAGGTCTCTCAAGCCCAAGCCCTGCTTGGCTCGTCGGGTAGAGAGGGTGGCCGTCTGGCGGAGCTTGAGAACTTCCACGTCGGTGGGAGCGCGGTGGTGATCGACTTCGAACTGGGCGATGAGGCGATCCTTTGCGCCGATGATGGCGGTCGTGCGCTGCGAGAACTCGTCCATAAGACGCGTCGACACGCCGGCCACTTCCCACTTCGGGGCGGTGCTCGAACGGCGAGTGTGGACCTGCCAGTCCCAGCCGAGTTTCGCGGTCAATAGGTCGGAAAGTACGCCCTGATGCATCTCAGAGAGCATCACCGTTGACGCGAACAACTGTCGACTATCGAGGGTGCGCCACACGCCGTCACTCTTGGCCTGGGCCCGGTTGAGAACGACCACGTGATCGTGCAGTTGGGGATCGCCGTCTCGAGAATCGAAGTGGGTGAAGCTCGCCGCGACGACGCCAACAATGTCCTCTTCGACGCACCCCTGCTTGCCCGTTCGTGTGTGGAAGACCTCGCGCTCGGCGTAGGTGAGAACCTCTGCGATCGCTAACTGGTGGCACCGGTAGATCACTTCGCGGGTCTCACGGTCGGCCAAAGCCCAAGCGGTAGAGACACTCTTGGTGGGGCTGAACGTCAAGTCGAAACCACCCACGGCCTTCGTGCTCGGAACCCTTCCGAGCACC
>Ga0208357_1001306_pt1 | contig 18245 bp, 10 predicted proteins | sample NGESurdeep092012_6_FD_184487 | JGI IMG/M metagenome (GOLD analysis project Ga0208357, IMG submission 184487) | Arctic peat soil microbial communities from Barrow, Alaska - NGEE Surface sample F52-2 deep-092012 (SPAdes) | ecosystem: Environmental > Terrestrial > Soil > Wetlands > Peat ... | reverse complement strand
TCTATGGGCCAAGAATCGGCGGATAGTGAACCAAGCAGGCGACTTTGCAGCCCGGACGGTTTCTGCGGCCCAGCCTCCTCGGGCGCATGAACGCGCGGGCGCGACCGGGTCGAGGTTGTCGTTGGATGCGGGCCCGACCCGGAGCGGCATGGACGCCCTCGGCGTAACTGGCCACACTGGGCCTGGCCGGGCATGAGTCGGGGTCGCAAACAGGAGGGCGGGCATTGAGCCGGACAAGCAAGGAACAGGCGGGCAAGCTGCTTTCGGCTGGCCCGACGATGGCGGATCTGGCCAAGCTGGCCGGGCTGTCGAAAATTACAGTCTCGAGGGCGCTGGGCGACAGTCCGCTGGTGAATCCGGCGACGCGCGAACGGATCCGCGAACTGGCACAAAAGCACGGCTACAAGTTCAATATCAGCGCACGCAACCTGCGGCTTCGGCGCAGCCACACGGTGGCGGTGATCGTCGAGATGAAGCCGTCCAGTGACCGCACCATGTTCGACCCTTATCCGCTGGGCCTGCTCGGAGGGATTTCGCAGGAGCTGACGGCGGCCGGCTACGCCGTCTTGCTGACCACGCGCCATGGTGCCACTGCCGCCGCGGTGCAGGCGGCCGACGGGCTGATTCTGCTTGGCCAGGGGGTGCATCAGGATGCCGTGCACCGGTTTCACAAGCTGGGTGTGCCGATGGTGGTGTGGGGTGCGGGCCTGGAGGGCGATTCGCATGTGGTGGTCGGCAGCGACAACCGGTTGGGCGGATCAGTGGTGGCCAAGCACTTCATTCGGCTGGGGCGCCGACATCCGGTGTTCATCGGCAACCCCAGTCATCCGGAGATCCATGATCGCCTCGACGGGTTCGTGGCAGCGCTGGGTGTACGCGGCATCAAACCCCTGCTGATGCGACGCGACGAGTTCACGCCCGATTCCGGCACCGGCGCGGTGCACTCGTTGCATGCCCGCGGAGTGAATTTCGATGCGATCTTCGCCTGCAGCGACCTGCTGGCGATGGGGGCGATTCGCGGCATCCAGGAAGTGGGACGTTCCGTGCCTGGCGATGTCTCGGTCGTGGGTTACGACGACATGCCGCTGGGGGCAAGCTTTTTGCCAGCGCTCAGTTCGGTACACCAGGACTGGCAGGAGGGCGGCATCCTGCTGGCGCGCAAGGTGCTGGCCTTGATCCGGGGCGAGTCGGTGGCATCGGAGACCTTGCCCGTAAGCCTGGTGGTTCGCTCGACCTGATGGGTCCAGCGGTGGCTCGCCGCAACTCGGCAAATGCCGGGTTGGCATGGCCGGGCGCGGACATCATGCCGGACTTGGATCGTTGGGAAGGGCTGAATGGCCGCTTTTTTCGGTCGCCTGCCCGAGGCAAAGCGGTGGCCACGGCCTTTCCCGCCGGTAAATAACCGCCGAGCCGATCAAGCAGAATCCAGAACGACGGACATGTCCGGGATTTCCGCTCGGCGCCGGTGCCAACCGCCTGATGTTATCGATAACTTGATATCGATAACAATTCGATGTTAGGTTTGCGCAAGGAGCGGCCTGGGTGGGTCGCCGGGGGCACGACAAAGCGTGCCAAGTGGAGGGGATGGTTGATCCGGATGCGTCCATCGGCAGGCGTCAAGATTCGCGCACGGCTGCGTGGGGCTGGCGTGCGAACCGCGGCAGGTCGCGCGCAAGGGTGCTGCTCATGAATGCAGACAACCCCGGTGCCCGGACCGGCTTTGCGCTGCACGAAAGTGCCTCGTCCGCAGGGTTCGACGCGCCCAATGGAGGGTTCGACGCAGCTGGGGCCGACGTTGGCCGCTGGCGGTTGATCCAGTCGACGTGGCAGCCGGAACATGCCGCCCGTAACGAGACCCTGTTCGCGCTGGCCAACGGATCGCTCGGTGTACGCGGTGGTTTCGAAGAATCCGCCAGTCCCACCCAGGCCAGCTTTCTCGCCGGCGCCTGGGAGCGGTCGCCGATCCATTACCACGAGCGCCACTTCGGATTTGCGCGAACCACGGATACCCGGGTACCGGTCGCCGAGGCAACCGTCATACGCATTCGCCTGGGAGAAGAACTCGTCGATCCCGCCGGGGGAAAAATCCTCGCGTTCCATCGGGTGCTCGACCTGCGCCAAGGGCGACTTGAGCGGCATGTGCGCTGGCGCACCGGGCAGGGCTACACCCTGGAGCTGGACACGGAGCGCGTCCTGCCGATCGCACAACCCGGCATGATGGCGATCCGCATGCGCTTGCGTTCGATCGACTACACCGGTCCGATCAGCTTCGAATCGGCGATCCTCGGCAACCTGGCCGCGGCGGCGCAGGGCGACGATCCACGCTTCGGTGCTGGCGATGGCTTGGCGATGCGGGTCGCGGGAGGCGTTGCGACGGAAGGGGATGCGTGGCTTGAGCAGCGCAGCGGCGAAAGCGCCATTGGCGTGGTCTGTCTGCAGCGTCACCAGGTCAGCGGGCTGGCATTTTCGGATGCGACGACAGAATCGGATCGTCTCAGCCAGACGTATTCCGGCCATATCCATGCCGGCGATGACGTAGCCATGGAAAAATTCGTCGCCTATGCGTGGAGCCAGCCGCAGCAGGAGATATCCGGTGAGGCCTTGCATGCGCGTGCCGACGCCATGCTCGAACGTCCCATTGAGGCTGGGTTCGATCTGCTGCTGCAGGAGCAGGCGCGGGATCTTGCCGCATTCTGGGCACGCACCAATCTTTCGATCGATGGCGACGGGGCGAGCGAGCAGGCACTCAGATTCAACCTGTTCCACGTATTCCAGTCGGCCGGGCGTGACGGGCTTGGCGGAATCGCGGCGAAGGGTTTGACCGGCGAAGGTTACGAAGGCCACGTGTTCTGGGATTCGGAGACCTTCGTGTTGCCAGCACTGGCACTGATCGATCCGGCACTGGTGAAACCGAGCCTGCTCTGGCGCGTGCGCACGCTCGATCGGGCACGCGCCCATGCCCGCGAGATGAACCATGCGCGCGGCGCGCTCTACCCATGGCGCACGATCGGCGGCGACGAGTGCTCGGCACACTATCCCAGCGGTTCGGCCCAGTACCATATCAACGCCGCGATCGCGTTCGCGATCAGGCTCTACGTCGATGCGAGCGAGGATCGTGCCTTTCTGGATGAGGGCGGCGCGGAACTCCTGGTCGAGACCGCACGGATCTGGTTGCAGGTGGGGCATTTCAATGCCCGCCGCGGCGGTGCGTTCTGCATCCACGATGTCACCGGCCCGGACGAATACACCGCGCTGGTCGACAACAACTATTACACCAACCGCATGGCGCAGGAGCATCTGCGTTATGCCCTCGAAGTGATGCGGGACCTGGCCGACCAGGCGCCGGAGTCGTTTACCGCGCTCAGCGAAAAACTGGAACTCTCCGGGCGGGAAATCGACGACTGGAAGCGTGCGGCGGACGCGATGTATCTGCCCTATGACGAGCGTCTCGGCATCGTCGCCCAGGACGATACCTTCCTGGACAAGCCGCGCTGGGATTTCGGCGGCACGCCGCAAGACCAGTACCCGCTGCTGATGCACCATCACCCGCTGACGCTGTATCGGCACCAGGTGTGCAAGCAGGCCGATGCACTGCTCGCGCTGGTGCTCGCCGGCAGCAACGTCGACCGCGCCACGCGGCGCCGCAGCTTCGACTATTACGAGGCAATCACGGTCCACGATTCAACCCTGTCCGCGTCGTCATTCGCCGTGCTTGCCGCCGATACGGGCGATGCGCAGAAGGCGCAGGAATACTTCATGGATGGCTTGCGCGTCGATCTCGACGACCGGCATGCGAACACCAGCCACGGTGCACACATGGCCGCGATGGCGGGGAGCTGGCTCGCGCTGACCTGGGGCTTCGGCGGATTGCGCGTCGAGGCCGGCTGCCTCCGTTTCGATCCGATGCTGCCGCCGGCATGGCGGAGCTATCGTTTCGGCGTGGTCTGGAAACGTCGCTGCATCACGATCATGGTCGACGCCGATGCGGCCCACTACACCCTGGCCGAAGGGGCGTCGCTGGATATCGCGCATGCCGGCCAGCCTGTACTGTTGCGTGAGGGCACCACGACCTCGTTGGCGCTGGTCGATCACACCGATCGCCCGGCGAGCGTGTCGCACGCCGGAGCCATCTTTCCGCGTCCCTTCCAGGCCATCGTGTTCGACCTCGATGGCGTGCTGGCCAACACGGCGCCGCTGCACCAGGCCGCCTGGCAGCAGCTCGCGCACGAACTCGACCTGCCCTGGCACGGGGACCTTGGCGAAAAGCTCAAGGGTGTCGATCGGGCCACCTCGCTCGACCTCGTCCTCGGCGAGGCCGATGGCAACTACACGCCTGCGCAGAAGCGGCAGCTCGCCGATCGAAAGAATGACTATTACCGCAAGGCCATCGAATCGCTTTCAGCCGCCGATCTGCTGCCGGGGGCGCTGGACGCGCTGCGGGCAGCGCGCAACGCCGGCCTGAAGATTGCGCTGGCCTCGGCCAGCCGCAGCGCGGGTGACCTCGTCGAGCGCATGGGGATTGGCGGGTTCTTTGATCACATCGTCGATGCGTCGACGGTAACCAGGGCAAAACCCGATCCGGAGATTTTCCAGTGTGCCGCCGCCGCACTGGGCGTCGATCCTGCCGACTGTCTCGGTATCGAAGACGCACAGGCCGGAGTAGCGGCGATCAAGTCTGCGGGCATGGCTGCCCTGGGTATCGGTGACGCCAGGATATTGAAGGACGCCGATGCCGTGTTGCCCGACCTGGCGTCGTTCAAGCTGGAGCATTTTGTCGTGTGGAGTTGAAAGTGGGTCCGTCAGCGGATCGGCTGTGGGCAAATCAAAACGTGCGCAACCTTGAAACAGAAACCGGTGTTCCTACACCGCCTTGAGGAGGGAGTACCATGAATCATCCTGAACTAGTCAGACTCGCACTGGTGACTGCGATCACCGCCGCGCTTCCGCAGATGGTCTGGGCGGCGGGCCCCAACGGACCTGCACCTGCGGCACAGGCCGACACCCAGACCAATACCCAGACCGACACGCAGGCCACCAGCACTCCGGCCGACAAGAGAGGGCCCAAGTCCGGCCTCAAGGACGTCAAGTCCCTGCAGGCCGTGGTGGTGACCGCCAACGCTGGCGGTGTGAAGAAAATCGATGCCAGCTACAACGTCGTCACTGCCGATCGTCAGCAGATCACGGATGCCAATCCGAAGAGCACCGCGGATCTGCTGAAAATCTCGCCCGGAATCTGGCCGGAATCCAGCGGCGGCCAGACCGGCGCCAATATCGAGATCGCCGGTTTTCCGGGCGGTGGCGATGCACCGTTCTTCACGATGATGGTCAACGGCACGCCACTGTACGGATTGCCGTCGCTGTCGTTCATGGACAGCAGCTCGCTGTTCCGCCTCGACGACACCATTGATCGCGTCGAGATCGTACAGGGTGGCCCGGGCGCGATCTTCGGGCCCGGCCAAATGGGCGCCACCGCCAACTTCATCCTGCGTCAGGGTACGGACGTACCCTCCGGTGACGTCGGCGTGACCTACGGCAATGAAGGCATGTATCGCGTGGACGGCTTCTTCGGCTTTCCCATCGCCAACAGCTGGTATGGCAGCATCGGTGGCTTTTATCGGCGATCCGATGGCGTGCGCGATCCACAGTTTCCATCGGATAACGGTGGTCAGTTGACCGCGACCGTGTCACACGACATGGACAATGGCAGTCTGCTGTTCTGGGCCCGGTCACTTGATGACAAGAACCAGTTCATCACTCCGACGGCGATCATCCAGGGTAACGGTTCCAACTACTCCAGCTTCCCCGGCATCGACGCGTTGACCGGCACCTACTACAGCAAGGCGATGCAACACGTGCAGGTACCAGGGCCCAACGGCAACATGATAAATGCCGATCTCGCCAACGGACGCGGTGGCAAGCTGAACTATTTTGGCGGCAGCTACACCGCCAAGTTTGGCGAATGGAGCGTGGACGACCACTTTGTGGTCGGCGGAGGACAGCTCAATACCAATGCGCTCTTTTCCGGCCCCAATCCCAAGCCGTTGAGCTACTACCTGTATGGCTGCAACATGGCTCAGCCCGCCGGCTTCTGTGACGCCAGCAACATGCCGGTCGATGGCGACACATTGAATTATCCCACCAGCTACAACGTGCAGGCCAACTATGTCGGTGGAGGCGCGGTCCCGCTGAACCAGAGCGTCATCCATCAGGGCTGGTGGTTCATCCAGAAGCAGTTGCATACATTCAACAACGACTTCCGCATCAGCAAGGAGATTTTCGACGGGAATACGCTGACTGCCGGGTTCTACTATGCACGGTCGACCGACCGCGACAACTGGTCACTTGGCAACCAGATGTTGATGACCAACACCAACAATGCCAAGCCGATCACGTTGAGCTACATGCAGGGAGGCCAGACCTACTATGTGACCAATCCGCAGGGCTTTGTCGACTTCAGCGGCAACTACGACATCGCCGAAAACGGCGTGTCCGTGAACAAGGCGTTGTATCTGTCGGACTCCTGGAAGGTCGGCCCATGGCTGTTCGATGTTTCCGGTCGCGTGGAGAACCAGCACGCCACGCAAAACACCTGCAACACCACGGCGGTCGATCTGGACGGCAACGTATACACGCTTTACGACAGCGGCGTCCCGGTTTGCAATGGCACGTTTGATCACGAGGACTACAACAAGACCCATCCCTCGTTCACGGTCGGCGCGAACTACGAGCTGGCCAGCAACATGAGCGTTTACATCCGCGCCAACACCGGCGGTCATTTCGACGATTTCGACAACGGCATCCGCGGCGCCAAGGGCGATTTCGCGCCGATGGAGAAGATCCGCAACCTCGAAGGCGGCTTCAAGTACCAGTCGTCGCAGTTGTATGTCGATGCCAGTGTCTACCTGAGGAAATTCACCGGCTTGCAATATCAGGAAACCACCAACTCCGGTGTGCCGATCAGTGCGATCTCCAACTACGGTTCATCGACCAAGGGCCTGAACCTCAACACGACCTGGTCGCCCATCGAGAATCTGAAACTGGCCCTGGTAGGCAATTACATGGACGGCCATTACACGAACTACAACGGCTGCGCACCCTACACCGACATCAACGGCAATACGCAGTGCGTCGGCTTCGATGGCCAGCCGCTGCAACGTCAGCCGAAGATTCGCTACATGTTCACGCCGAGCTACCGGATCGTGACCAGTTGGGGTGACGTCACCGGATTTGTGACCTACACCCACATCGGTCAACGCTATGAAGACCAATCCGGCTTGCAGCCCCTGGGTCCGTACCACACGCTGGATGCGGGCATCGTCGCCAATGTCCAGCAAAACTGGCAGGTGACGTTGCGTGGCACCAACCTGACCAACGAGATTGGCCTGACCGAAGGCAACTCCCGCGTGTTCGGCGTCAATACGGGTATCGGCGGTGTGATCATGGCTCGCTCGATCGAGGGACGTGAGGTGAATGTGCAGGCCAAGTACTCGTTCTAGTGGTTCTGCATGCCCTTGCCATGTCGGCCGGGTGGCCCGGATCGTTCCCTCGACGATCCGGGCCGTTTTGCATGAGGCCCTGGCGCGTTACATTGGCTGCTTGATCGGGCATGCTTCACGACGTGACGCAAGCGGGTTTTGACCTGTTGTCCGAAATCAGGCGGCGAGCCATGTTGACGATGAACCGATCAGCAAGTGTCAACGGTCCATGGTCATGATCGCTGCCACCGTCATCGAATCCATGCGGCGTATCAGCGGCCTGCTGCAAGCGGGCAGGTTCACGGAGGCGCAGGCGCAGCTGGAAACCATTGTTGCCGAACATCCCGATTTCGCCGAAGCGCAGCGACTGCTCGGCGGCACCTTGCTGGCGCTCGGCGATGCGTCTGGTGCCGAGAAGCTTTTGCGACAGGCGCTGGCGACTTCCTCCGACTGGACCCCGACCCTCGCGACCCTGGGAGAGATGCTGCTGGGTCAGGGCCACGTCGGCGAAGCCGAACCCCTGCTGCAGCGCGCCGCTACCGGTACGCCCCCGTCGCCACGGGCGGTGCTGGTACTGGCCCGGTACTACAACGACTCCGGACGTCCGGCGCAGGCTGTCGTGGTGACTGCGTCTGATTGCGCTAGCGGTCACGCGGATCCGGAGCTGGTTGGCCAGCATGTCAGCGCGCTGGCCGCGCTGGGACGCCAGGACGAAGCCGTCGCCTTCTACCGTCATGCCGCGATTGCCGCACCCGATCAAGCCGCTGCCGCCCAGGCGTTGGCGATGGCTCTGGACGCGGCGAATCAGCCGGCCGAGGCCGAACAGGTTACCCGTCAGGCATTGGCACACGGGCAGCCGAATGCGGCGCTGTACCTTACGCGCGCGCGCAGTTTGATTGCCTTGGGGGATTTTGAACGCGCGGAAGCAGCGCTGCGCGACGGCCTGCAGCTGGATCCACGTCAGTGTGAAGCGCAAAGCCATCTGGCCCGCCTGGTATGGATGCGCACGGGCGACTGCATGCAGGCCACCGCCACGCTGGATCACGCGCTGCACATCTTTGCCAACGACGACGCATTGTGGGCGGCCAAGGCCGCCATCCTGCAGGGCGCCGGCGATGCGCGTGGCGCTTATGCCTGCCTCGCGGCGCAGGCCGCACGGCCGCAGGTCGCGCCCGCCTTGCTGGTGCGCGCCGGTCTGGCGGCACTGGAGTTCGAGCCGCCGACGGCGCTGGCTCTGGCCGAACGCGCGCTGCGCGTTGTGCCAGTTGACACCGCCGCGCGCACCCTGCTGGTTGCAGCCCAGTTGGGAGTTGGCGACGCGCGCGACGCGCTGACTCATTGCGAAGCGCTGCTGGCGGGGGCACCGGACGACCAGTATCTGGTGGCCTTGCAGACCACCGCCTGGCGCCTGCTCGGCGACGAGCGTTATGCGCAGTTGTGCGATTACGCGGGATTGGTGCTGCCCACGCACCTGCAAGCGCCAGCCGGCTGGGACGACGTCGCCAGCTTTCTGGCTGACGTGAAACGCAGCCTTGCGCGTCTGCATGACAGGCAGCAGCATCCTTTGTTGTTTCAATCGCTGCGACATGGCACCGAGACCACCGAGGACCTGGCACGCAGCACCGATCCGGTGATCCAGGCACTCTTCACGGCGTTCGCCGCACCCATCGCCCAGTACCTGGAGCACATCGGTCAGGGTGCCGACCCGTTGCGTCGGCGCAATCGCGGCACCTGGCGCTTCAATGGCAGTTGGTCGGTGCGGCTGCGCAGCAGCGGATTTCACGCCAATCACGTCCATCCGCGCGGCTGGATTTCCTCGGCGTGCTATATCGACCTGCCCGACAGCATGGTCGATACGCGCCGCGAGGACGGTGTGCTTGCCTTCGGTGAGCCCGGTATCGTGACTACGCCGGCGCTCTGCTCCGAGCACATGGTGCGCCCCGAAGTGGGCATGCTGGTGCTGTTTCCGTCGTACTTCTGGCATGGCACCGTGCCTTTTGCCGGCGCGCGGACGCGCCTGACCGTGGCGTTCGATGTGGTGCCGGATCAGCGGGTGCCATCGCATTCGGGCTAGATGGATGCGCTGTGCTCACGCCGTCACGGCATTGAACGACAGCGAAATCCGCGGCTCGTCGTTGTCGTGGGGCTCCACGAAATGTTCCAGCCAGCTGGGGAACAGCACCAGCAGACCCGCCGTGGGGGCGAGGTGGATGTCGCTGTAGCCGTTGGGTACGCTCCCGGTGACACGGCCATGGAGAACTCCGGGCCGCGGGTCGCGGAACACCAGTTTGCCGGAGCCGGCGGGCACGCTCAGATAGAAGCAGCCTGACAGCAGGCAACCTTGGTGCAGGTGCAGGAAATTGAAGCCGCCGCGGTCGTGCAGATTGATCCAGGACTGCAGCCGAAACGGGACGTCACCCAAGCCCATCTCGCCCAGCGCCGCGGCGCCACCGCTGCAAATCGCCTCGGCCAGTGGGGCGAAACCGGCCTGTTCCAGGATCGTCATGTCCGCACTGTTCCAGCCTTGCCGGTTGGTGCGGCCGGCTGGCTGCGGGCTGGCCGCGCGCAAGTCCAGTACATCCTTGATCCAGCCTTTGAGATGAGGCGACAGCGCGGTCAGGCTGGCTTGCCAGATCCGCGTAGGAAACAGATCGAACGAGCTCAGAACCGGCACGATCGCGGGTGACGCTGGTTTCACTTCGCCGGGTGCGTTGAACGTGCGGGTGAAATTTCCTGCCATGGCCTGATTCCCGTCGTGCGCGGTGACCTTCATACTGCGCGCGAGCCAGCGTGGCCCGCAAGATTTGTCCGCTTCAGCGTGCCGGTTCCGCGGCGAAGCGCAAGCCGGTCGTACTCGGCACCGGATGTGCAGGAGCGCCGCGCAGCTTCGCGATGTATTCGGTGAAGAATGCATTCGGCCAGCCGAAGTCCTCGCGTGTGAATTTCCCGGCGTTGTGCGGATCGAATGACTCGTGCAGGCGATGGTCGCCGGGATCGCTGGCCAGCAGCATTTTCAGAACGCGTTGCTGTTCGGCCGGGTCGTCGGTGGTAAAGCCGTCCGCCAGCAGACCAAGCGGCCAGACCATGCCCGGCGGCGTGTGCGGGCTGCCCAGCCCCGCTGCCAGCGGACCGGCGTAGTAGAACGGGTTGGCTGCGGAGAGCACGAAGCGCCGCGTATTCTGGTAGATCGGATCGTCGACGCGGACATAGCCGAAATAAGGCGCCGCGAGCAGGTTGGGGATGTTCGCATCGTCCATCAGGTTGGCGTGGCCGAGTCCATCGACTTCGTAGGCGTAGATCGGTTTGCCGTCGGGCCCTTTCACGATGCCGTATTTCTGGATGCCTGCGTGCACCTGCTGGCGCAGCCTTTCTGCGCGAGCCGCCATCTTCGGGTCCTCATAGACGGCGGCAATCTCCTTCAGCGCCGTCAAGGCCTGCACCGCCATCATCTCGGCGGGGATCAGGTAGTTGTAGACACACGGGTCATCCGATGGACGAAAGCCGGTCCAGATCATGCCGGTCCAGGAGACCGGATTGACGCCTGCTTGCTGGGTGTCGGACTTGAAGCGGTAGCTGCTGCGACGCCGGTGATGCTGCTCGGTCTGCATGACGTCGAGCACGCGCAGGAAGGCCTTCCTGACCTCGGGCGTGAACACCGACGCATCGCCGGTCACCTTGTAGTACTTCCACGCGAGCAGGATCGGGTAGCACAGCGAGTCGAGCTCGAACTTGCGCTCCCACACCGTGTAGTCCTGCCTGAACGCGTTCGCATACGGGTCGACGATCAGGTACTTCGCCTGGCGCTGGATCACCGCCTTGAACAGCGCTCGGATTTGCGGGTCGTCGGCATAGTCGAGATACGTCGCCTCGACCTGCACGCTGGAATCGCGCAACCATTCGGCGGGAATGTCGCCCGTCTTGACGTAGGCGGTGCCGTCAAACGCTGCCACGATCTGGGTGCCGGTATTGAGCAGGGCTGAACGCACCATCGCCTGCAGGGCGGGATCCGGGTCCCTAAAGGCCTTTGCGGCGTCGATGATCACGGCGGGTTGAACCACCAGGTTGCCGCCGGAGTGTTCGCGGGTCGGAGGCTGGCCCGAGGTGGCGTTGGCGTCCGTGGGGACTGCGGGCCGTGCCGTGGCTGACGTGCACGCGCAGAGCAGGGCAATCGCCAGCGGCCAACCATATCGGTTCGTCATGGTACGCCCTCGATCACGACCAGCTCGGAGGAATTCGCCGTCGGCAGGGACACTGCCACGCCGGACTGAATCAAGTCGCGTCCTTCCAACACCTTGTCGGGTGAGGAGCCATCCCTGAAATGCAGGCGATATCGATGTTCGCTGCGCAACCCCCGCAGTTTGAACCGGAAAATGCCTGGTGCTACCTCGCTGCCATGGAAGGCGTACAGCACGCCCTGGTCGCGTGCGGCGTCGAAGTATTCGGTTCCGTCCCAGCCCTTGCCGTCCGGGCGCGGGCCCACGTGGTACAGATCCGCATCACGGATCAACGGACGCAACGTCGATTTGTAGAACGCGATCTCCCGCGCCGCCGCGGCATGCTGTTGGCGGCTCCAGCTGTTGGTGTCGATCATGACCGTGAACCAGCCCATCATTCCGCTGCGCAGCATGTAGCGGAAGTTCTCGATCCGCGGCGTGGGCCATGCCTTCACATAGGTCTCCAGCATGGCCGGCGGCAGCAGGTGGCTAGCATCGTAGAAGGCCTGCCGGTTGGATAGCGGGTCGTAGGAGTCCACGATCGAGAAGTAGTCGCCGTGGGCGGCGCTGCCGAAATCGACCATGCGTCCACCGTCGTTGCAGATTTCCAGCAGCAGGCCATGGTGGTGGCGCTTCAGTGCGTCCTGGATCTCGTAGTAGGCGCGCGTGGCATGCAGGCTGACATCGGTCGAATTGGAGCTGTCAACCCACAGGAAGTCGTCGTCACTGTAGCGGTGCGTTTTGGCCGGATCGATCGCTGCGTGCGGATGATCGCGGCGATCGCAGCCCTGGGCCACCACATAGCCGTCGTGCTCGAGCATGTCGACATGGTAGTCGTGCACGATGCGGTTGGTCTCGCCGGTTGCCCAGGCTTGCGCCGCGGGTACGCCCAGGTCGATCGTGATGCCCTTGAACCCGGCCGGCTTCCAGCCTGGCGGCGGATCGGTGGTCAGCCAGTCGCGCACCTTCGGATCGGTGACATTGAGCGCGCCTTTCCCGGTACTGGTTCCGGCCTGGGCCCAGTCGGTCCAGAGTCCAAACTTCAGGCCATGGCGGTGTGCGTAATCCGACAGCGCGGAGACGCCGTGCGGGAATTTCTTCGGATCTGGATGCCAATCGCCAACGGCGCGGAACCAGCCCGCGTCCAGATGAAACATCTCGAAGCCAAGACGCTGCGCATCGTCGATCATGCGTCGCGCTTGCACCTCGGTGATCGCCATCGCACTGCCCCAGCTGTTGATCGTCACCAGCGGATACTCCGGATTGCGCAGTGTGGCCGGGTCGTTCAGTACCTGGCGAACCCAGCGATGCAGCGTGTTGCCGGTATCGTCGATGTCGCCGTCGTCGGCGCCGACGAAGACGGTCGGGGTGGCAAAGGTTTCGCCCGGCAGCAGCCGGGTGCTGAACGGGCCGGGTTCGGGGTTGAGTCCGACCGTGCCTTCGAGTGTCTCGCCGCGTCGCTTCAGGGTCATCGCGATGCGACCGCTGAACTCCACCCCTACATACCAGCCACCCACCTTTGGATCCGTGCCGCGAACCAGCAGCCACGGGATGATCTCGCGCGCCTCGCCGGGTCGCGGATGGGCAAACGTGCTCGATTCGGCATGCCAGTCATGGCCATCGGCGATCGACACCAGATGCGTGCCGACCGGTGGCGGCTCGCCGGCACCCTTGTCGATCCACAGCTGTTGCAACGACTGAGCCGCCGGAATTTTCCAGGCGTAGCGGAAACTGTCCTGCAACGGAATCCAGACTTCCCGCCCACCGAGATTTTCGATGCGGATGACATGCTCAAGCGGGCCGTGCCGTGCAGGCGCGCGCCATTCCCAATACAGCCGCAACCCGGCCGATCGATCCTCGTACACCAGGCTTGCGGAGTCGCCTTGGTTTCGACTGGCAGCGCGGTCGAATTGCCAGTGCAGGGGAATGTCCTCATCCCCGATCCTGGCGTGTCCGATCAGTGTCTCCGCCACTACGTTTTGCCATGCTGAATCGCCGGCGTGAGCGAGCCACAACAACCGTGGCGCCGACGCGCCGGCTTGCAGAGCGATCCGATTATCCGCGTTGCCGACCTGGATCGGTGTGTGCAAAACACTCTCTGCCTGCAGCTGCAGGGAGAGCAGGCAGACCAAGGGGAGGATCCACACAAAACGACTCACCGGGTGGCCTGCTCCGGCAGCGCAAGCACGATGCTCTGCAACGACCTTCAGGTTCTCAGCTCTCGTCGTCGTCACCGGTGCCCCGGCCCATCTGTGCCGGCGTCAGGGTCAGGCGGAAACAGCTGCCGCCACCGGCCACGCGCACGTACTCCAGCGCGGCCTGGTTGGCTTCGCTCATCTGCCGGGCCAGGTACAGGCCAAGACCGGTACCGTATTCGTGGGTGGTATAGAACGGCTCGAAGATCTGGGCTGCCACCTTGGGTGCAATCCCGGGACCGCGGTCGATGACTTCGAGGATGGGTACACCATGCTCGCCCTGGCGTGCCACTACCATCACGCGGGCCGGTTCGCTTGGCAGGCGGCCGTAGCGCAGCGCGTTCTGCACCAGGTTCCAGACCACCTGCTGCAGTTGCTGCGGGTCGGCCAGTGCGGCCACCGGCACGCTGCTGTTGGTGACGGCGCGCAGCGAGTCGGTGCCCAGATCGTTGCCCTGGCTGTATTCCCCCACGAAGTCCTGCGCCCAGTCGCCCAGGTCGAGCGTTTCCGGCCGTGAGCGTTCGCGCCGCGACAACTGCAGGATGTTCTCGATGATCTCGTTCAGGCGGATGCAGTGGTTATTGATGATCTCGACCATGCGCTGGTCGGTGCCGTCCATCGTCCGGGACTCAGCCAGCAGTTGTGCGGAATAGCGGATCGCCGCCAGCGGATTGCGGATTTCATGGGCGATCGAGGCCGACAGGCGACCGAGCGAACTGAGGGTGAGTTCCTCGGCGCGTCGCGACAGCAACGAGGTGTCGTCCAGGAAGATCAGCACGTGCGAATCGTCGTTGGGCGCCAGCCGGGTGAAGCGAGGCACCACTTCGGGTACGCCATCGGCGAGCTGGGTGGCGGTTTCGTCCAGCTTGCCCGAGGTCATCCAGTGATATAGGCGGCGCGAGAGCTCCGGCGCCAGCTGGCCCAGGTCGCGCTGGTCGGCGCCGGGATTGCCCATCAGCATCCAGGCCGACTCGTTGATCTGGTGGATGCGATTGGCGTCGTCGACCAGCAGCACGCCGGTCTTCATGCGGCGGATGATCAACTCGTTGATCTGCGACAGATTGGCCAGGTCGGTGCTGCGCTGTTCGGCCAGCGCCTCGGTGGCACGCAACTGCTGACCCAGTACGCTGCACAGGGCAGTCGTGGCGAAGTAGGCCACGCCGAACAGGGCACCTTCCAGCAGGTCGCGGTCGCCGGGATGGGCGGAGAGTGACCAGCCGAAGAAGGAAATGCCAAGCATGCCCAGCGTGGCCAGCGCGGCAAAAAATCCGGACAGGCGCAGCGGCAGGATCAGCGCTCCGGCGCAAAGGTTTACCGCCAGCATCATCGCGATGCCGATGCGTGCATCGTGCATCGTCGCGATGGCCATCATCGCCACCGCGATGTCGACCACCAGGGTCACCGCCACCGCGGTGCGGACGTGGAACATGCTGCGCCGATTGAACAGCAGCGCCAGCAGCGCGAAAATCAGGTACAGCGTGGCCAGCGTGCGGGCGAATCCGGGTTGCGGCGATTGCGGCCATCCCATGCCACCGGGGCTGAACGCCAGGCCGATATACACCAGTGACTGCACCAGCCGAAACCCATTGAGGAACGAGAGCTCGTGGCGGATCGTTGCCATCCCTGTGCGCGGATCGTTGGCTATTACTGGGCTGGACACGTGGTGGGCAGTTCCGTGGAAGGTGCTGGCGAGTATATGACGGCTGGGTGGCCGTGGTGCTGGCGCAACGTGGCGTGCCGAACCGCCTGAAACCGGCTTGCGCGGGGCCCTCTGGCAGGGCGCCCTTTCCATTGCGGCCCGCATCCGCGAAAATAGGCGGCCGCATGGTGCGCCAGGGGCCTGGGCTCCTAGCCGGTGTTCGGCAGGCACGTTGCGATCCGGCAACGCCTCATTCCACCGCCAGATTTTCCTTGACCCACGCCGAGTAACCGTGCGTGCGGCCGCCATCGTTTCTCCGTTCGCTCGAGGTATCGAATGAATTTCCACGAATACCAGGCCAAAGAACTGTTCGCGCAGTACGGCATCGCCGTACCGCCGGGCAAGGTCGCCAACTCCCCCGACGCCGCCGTCGATGCCGCCAAGGCACTCGGTGGCACGCAATGGATGGTCAAGGCGCAGATCCATGCCGGCGGCCGCGGCAAGTCCGGCGGCGTCAAGTTCTGCCGCAGCTTTGATGACGTGCGCGCCGCTGCCAAGGGCATGCTCGGCACCAACATGGAAACCTACCAGTCGGCCGGCCGCGCGCTGCCGGTGAACCTGGTGCTGGTGACCGACGCCACCGATATCGCCCGCGAGTTGTACCTGTCGATCCTGGTCGATCGCGACAGCAAGTCGGTGTCGTTCATCGCCTCCAAGCACGGCGGCGTGGACATCGAGCAGGTCGCCAAGGACACGCCCGAAGACATCCACACCATCGTGATCGACTTCGTCGAAGGGCTGCAGCCGTACCAGTGCCGCCAGCTCGGTTTCGCGATGGATCTCAATGGCAAGCAGGTCAATCAGCTGACCAAGATCATGCTGGGCCTGTACAAGCTGTTCAACGAGCAGGATCTGGCGCTGGTCGAGTTGAACCCGCTCGCGGTGCTTGAAGACGGCAATCTCGCCGCGCTGGATGGCAAGGTCAACTCCGATGACAACGCCGAATACCGTCATCCGAACCTGGCCGTGATGCGCGACCTGACCCAGGAAGACGCCGCCGAGGCGGCCGCCGTGAAGTACAACCTCAACTACGTGACGATGGACGGCACCATCGGCTGCATGGTCAACGGCGCCGGCCTGGCGATGGCCACGATGGACGTGATCAAGCTGGCGGGTGGCGAGCCGGCCAACTTCCTCGACGTTGGTGGCGGTGCCACCAAGGAGCGCGTGACCGAGGCGTTCAAGCTGATCCTGTCCTCGGACAAGGTGCGCTGCATCCTGGTCAACATCTTCGGCGGCATCGTACGCTGCGACCTGATCGCCGAGGGCATCATCGCCGCGGTCAAGGAAGTGGGCCTGAAGATCCCCGTGGTGGTGCGCCTGCAAGGCACCAATGTCGATCAGGGCCGCGAGCTGCTGGCCAACTCCGGCCTGGCGATCACGCCGGCGGACGATCTCAACGACGCGGCCCAGAAAGCCGTGGCCGCGGCCAAATAACCACCGGTAGGAGCCCGCTCGCGGGCGATGCTTTTGACTTGATCAGGGCAAGAGCATCGCCCGCAAGCGGGCTCCTACGCGACCCAAGGACATTTCCAATGAGCGTTCTCGTCAATAAAAACACCAAGGTGATCGTGCAGGGCTTCACCGGCCAGCAGGGCACCTTCCATGCACAGCAATGCCTCGATTACGGCACCCAGATCGTCGGTGGCGTCACCCCGGGCAAGGGCGGCTCCGAGCATATCGGCCTGCCGGTCTTCAACTCGGTCGATGAAGCCGTGCTCGAAACCGGTGCCGATGCGTCGGTCATCTTCGTGCCGCCGCCGTTCGCGGCCGACTCGATCCTCGAAGCGATCGACGCCGGCATCAAGGTCATCGTGGCGATCACCGAAGGCATCCCGGTGCTCGACATGCTGCGTGTCAAGAACGTGCTGCAGCAGCATCCGGAGATCGTGCTGATCGGGCCGAACTGCCCCGGCATCATCACCCCCGGCGAATGCAAGATCGGCATCATGCCCGGCCACATCCACAGCAAGGGCAAGGTCGGCGTGGTCTCGCGCTCCGGCACGCTGACCTATGAAGCGGTGTTCCAGACCACCAACGAAGGCCTAGGCCAGAGCACGGTGATCGGCATCGGCGGCGACCCGATCAACGGCCTCAACTTCATCGACTGCCTGAAGCTGTTCCAGGACGATGCGCAGACCGAAGGCATCATCATGGTCGGCGAGATCGGCGGCAGCGCCGAGGAAGATGCCGCCGAGTTCATCGGCGAATACGTGACCAAGCCGGTGGTCTCGTTCATCGCCGGCGCCTCGGCCCCGGCCGGCAAGCGCATGGGCCATGCCGGCGCGATCATTTCCGGCGGCAAGGGCACCGCCGCGGCGAAGTTCGCCGCGCTGGAGAAGGCCGGCGTCACCACGGTGAAGTCGCCGGCGGATCTGGGCAAGGCGCTTGCGAAGTTGATGAAGTAAGCAATGATTGGATGATGTTGATGAAAGGCCGCGCGTTGCGCGGCCTTTTTTTTCGAGCGCCCCCATCCGCCCTGTCGGGCACCTTCCCCGGTTTTACGGGGGAAGGAAGCCATCGAGCCATCGAAACAGCCAACTTCCTTCCTCCGCTCGCGGGGGAAGGTGCCCGACAGGGCGGATGGGGGCGCTTTCACGACAGTCCGTTGCGCACCTACAGTTTCAGCCGACGAATCCTCTGCCCGAATCCAGTCGCGCTC
>Ga0208357_1001305_pt1 | contig 18272 bp, 17 predicted proteins | sample NGESurdeep092012_6_FD_184487 | JGI IMG/M metagenome (GOLD analysis project Ga0208357, IMG submission 184487) | Arctic peat soil microbial communities from Barrow, Alaska - NGEE Surface sample F52-2 deep-092012 (SPAdes) | ecosystem: Environmental > Terrestrial > Soil > Wetlands > Peat ... | reverse complement strand
GCTGCCCATCCGCTGATGTCACCCGCTTCCAGGTGCTTCATCCCGACCTTGTCGAAATCCTCGTTGAGCCAGGCGTCGGACTCGCCCGGCGTGTGCCACAACCCGCCCGAGCCGATTGAGACGACACGGAGGTCCTCCGGGTACGCCTCGACAATCTTGCGCAGTGCATGTCCGAGAGCGATGGCTCTCGACCCGGTGAGGCATGGCGCATAGATGGAGTTGAGAACGATCGGAATCGTCGGGATCGAGTAGTCGGTGAAATACCCGAGCGGGTTCATCCACGCGTGACCGATCCCAACTTCAGGGTTCGGCAGCTCCAATGAGTACGCGGCATCGAAGCCCTCTTCGTAAAGACCGTATAGCAGCGCCTTGGCCATGTCGGGGTGTCCCGATACCTTCTGCTGGCCATCGATCTCCTTAACGCCTTCGGGTAGCGGCACGCTGCGGTCCTGGTCGTGGTAGCGGCGACCGCTGAACTCTGCGCCCGCGTAGATCGTGATCGGCGGCATGACGCGCAGGCTTGGCGATGGAAAGTTCTCATTCTGGTCAGCACCGAAGATCATCAGTACGTCCGGCTTCATCTCAGCGAGCTTCGCCTTCAACGTCTCCTTGGCGGCGAGCACACGCTTCGCCTTCTCGATCCTTTCGGCCTCGGTGTCCTGAGGAACATCGTCCCTGAGGCTTCGGCTCTGCCGGACCTTGTCCCATGCCTCGGCCGGCCGGTCGATCCATACGTGACTTGTGTTCAACACGCCCACGAGTTTTGCCATCAGTTTCCCCCTCCGTTCAAACGACCACGTTCGGGCAAGAGTGGCCCGTACGCGATCTACCTGGTCAATGCCTTCCTCGAGTCCGGAGTCTGCCGTGCCCGAGTGACTAATGACCAGCTTGACCGCATTCGACCGCTGATTCAAGCGAAAACTTTCCCTATTCGCTTGCACACTCATTGACAATGTCGCCGACCGCTAGTCCCCGAGAGGAGCAAATTCTGGGTGACCGCGTGCGATGCCAACCACAAGCGCTCCACCAGCGGAAGTCCTAGGCCGCAGCGAACGCCACGACCTCGTCGAAGTAGGCGACCAAGGGCCACGATCGAGCCCGAGTTACCGATCTCGTAGCACCCGATCAAGCACTACCCAAGTCGCCTGGCACGATCTCTGGGACATCGCGGCCGTCGTGCCGTCATCGCCTCGGCTCGCGAGTTAGATCACGACGACCGAGCGCAGCACCGTTCCAGCCTCAATCTTCTCAAAGGCCCCCGGTACGCCCTCGAGGGCGATCGTCTCGGTGATGAACGCGTCGAGATCGAGTCGGCCCTGGCCGTAGAGGTCGAGGAGGACGGGAAAGTCACGGGTGGGAATGCAGTCCCCGTACCACGAGGACCGTATCGGACCTGAGCGGAAGAGCTGTGTCAGCGACAACGTGATCTCGGCGTCGGGGTCGGGCACTCCGACCTGCACAAGCATGCCCGTTCGGCTGTGCGCTTGAAACGCGGCGAGAAACGCCGCAGGGGTTCCCACCGCTTCGACGGCGACGTCAACCCCGCGTCCGCCGGTCAGAGCGAGGACTGCCTGGACCGCGTCGGTCGAGGACGCATCGATGAAGTGGGTGGCGCCGAAGCGCTTCGCCCACTCGAGCTTTACCGGATTCACATCCACCGCGATGATCATCGAGGCGCCAGCGAAGTGTGCGCCGGCGATCGCGGCATCGCCTACGCCGCCGCAACCGAACACCGCGACAGAGTCGCCCGGCCGCACAGGGGCCGAGATCGCGGTGGCGCCGAAGCCGGTCATGACTCCGCATCCGATAAGGGCCGCAGCCTCGGCGCGAATGGCCGGGTCGTACTTCACGCACTGCGCCGCAGCGACGAGAACCCGATCCGCGAAGCCGCCGATGCCGAGCATCCGGTTGACGATCGTGCCATCAGCTAGCACTGCGGGCTTCGAACCCACGAGCGACGATTCGCACATCGACGGGGAGCCACGTCGGCAGGGCTCGCACACACCACACGGCGCGCGCCAGGCGACGATCACCGAGTCGCCCGGCGCTACCGACGTCACCTCGTCGCCCACGAGTTCGACGATGCCCGCGGTCTCATGCCCGAGTGCCACGGGCAACCCGTCTGCGTGCGGACGACGCACCACGCCGAGATCGGAGTGGCACACGCCGCAGGCAACGACGCGCACGACGGCGTCGTGGGGCCCCGGATCGGGAACAAGTACCGCCTCAATTGTTACCGGCGCTCCGTCACCTCGAGCGATCACGGCGCGTGAAGTCGTCGTCATTGAGCCTCCTTACGAGCGCATGCCCTATTCGGATTACCACACTCCACGATGTAAAGCGACCGCACGACCCCTCGCTTCTCTCCACGCGGACTGCCCCAGTCAGGAACAGAGGAGTTCGACGAGGTCGTCGAGTGAAGCGACCGAGGTATCGGCCTGCGCCCGATAACGGGGCAGGTCCTCTGGGGCCGATCGGGCTAGCGCTTCCTCAACCAAGACGACCAGCGAGAAGCCAGCTCTCTTTGCTCCCTCGAGTTCATCATTGCTGCCGTCACCAACGTAGGCAGCGGCCTCCGCCGTCACATCGAGCTGACTGAGCACCCATGCGTACGCCGCTTGGTCGGGCTTGCAAGCCCCGATTTCGTGCGAAAGCGCCACCACGTCTACGAGGGAGGCCAGCGGGGACTCGCGCCAGGCCCGTAGTTCGAGGGCATGCGTGTTGCTGAGAACTCCGACTGGAATGTTGCGTCTTTGCAGCTCGCGAAGTGTCGACATCACCGGCGGTGGTGGGTCGAGCAACGCCGCCCGCCGAGTGAGGTCCCAGCCCTCCTTGATTCGGCCCATGTCGCTTGCCGTCGGTGTTACTCCTAGGTCCGCGGCCACTTCGAGTACCCAAGTCAGTTCCGGTTCGAGCCCATTGGCTCCGCGCAGAGCGCGACCAGACTCAAGGATCGGTTCGAAGGCCGCCCAGCGGGCATCGAGCACCGCAGCGTCGACGCCCAAGATGTCGGCCAACCAGCCCTCGCGGTTGCACCCACCGGGATAGGTCCCCGGATGCACGAGCGTGTACAGCAGATCAAACACCACTGCCGTGATTCGCGGCCCCACCCCGCTCATCCTTGTCGAACCCTGCCACCGGCTGGACCGCATGGACCGAGCGATCGAGGACTCCTAATTAGGGACCTCTCGACGAACCAGCCGCAGTCGTTCGCCAACGCGCTCGACCTCCATCGCGAAATCGAAGCGGTCGACGTCTGTCGCAAACTCGACGTCGGCAGGGTCTACGTGGTCCGGGCCTAACGCCAACGTCCGCCTGGCTTCGGAGGTATTCGCCACGGCTTCTGCGACCCCGAGGTGATCGGCTTCACGTCCGGTTCGGATGCATTCGATGTACTCGGCGGTGATGAGGTCGTCCTCGCCGCCGGCGGGTCTGTCCTGGAAGCGACCGGTGATTACGTAGGTGGGTGCGCCGAGCGCTGCATGGTTCACCGAAGTCGCCGTCGCGCTCGCACAGACCAAGCTCGCGGCAAAGAGCCGCTCCGCTCCCCTCGCCGCGATAACGCCCTGCGTTCCAGCAGAGGTGCGCTGGATAAGGGTCTTGCCGGAAGGGTCCGCCTTCGAGACCGCTACGGGCGAGTTCGACAGATCGAAGCCCTTCGGCTGAAGGCCGTGATCTTCGCCCATCACGAGCGCTCCGGAGATCACACCTTTGAGCGCGATCGCCTCCTCCACGCCACCTACGAGCCGGACTTCTTGGGCACCGTTGTCGAACGCGTACACCGCAGTTGTGAATGCACGGAGTACGTCGATTGCGACGACAACTCCCGTCGTGCCTTCGAGCTCCGAGCGCGCTACGAACCCCGCGCTCGTTCGGCTCATTTCCCGACTCTATGGCACCGGCACCTCACCGACTGCTCGCTCCGCGAAAGCGACCGACGTTGGGTCGGACTATCGAGCGTCCGGCGCTTTCAAATAGCACGTTCACCTCGAGAGCGTTCGACGCTCGTCGCGCGACGATCTCGACCAAACAAGTCGTTTCGAGACCGTCGCGAGCCCGGACCGTTCACCGTGTTACGAACGACCCGCCGCGCTTAGGAGTTCGCGACCGGCAGGTCCCCGACGACGCTCTCGACGGTGCGCACTGCCATCGAGTCGATACACGCTTGTGTCTTCGGTGTGTATTCAGCTCGCTCAGGCGAATTCGAATATCGCTCGAGTATTTTCTCGTCGTCGTACGAGCGAACCCATACGAATTCGTTCGCAGCGCGATTTCGCCAAGCTGCGTGAATCCTGATGCCGAATCTCGCACTGGTCGGCATGATGTTCTTCGTGAAGATCTCGATAAAGTCGTCAAGTTTTCCTGGCTTCATCGTATAAATACGCACTTCGGTCGGCACGTGGACCTCCTCAAGTCGAAGCCGATAATAGATCCACAACGAGCGACTCGACGGTGGGACCAGTCGGCCTCAGGTAACTCAGCGAGATCCGAGAGTGAAGCAGCGAGAACGACTCAAACTGGTGAAAGCGACCCGCTGTGGGAGTTGGGCCGTAGCGGTGGCACACTGGGATCTGTGCCAGATGATGCTCCGGTCCTGACCGTCGCGAACGCGCGGGCGTGGTCGCGCTGGCTCGCAAAGAACAGCGATAACGCGACCGGAGTATGGCTGGTGCTCGCCAAAAAGGGTACGACCGACCCCACGAGCCTGACCTACGACGAGGCCCTCGAAGAAGCGTTGTGCTTCGGATGGGTCGACGGAAAACTCGCCAAAGGTGACGACCGAACCTTCCGCAGGAGGTTCACACCGCGACGAGCCGCCGGTGCGTGGTCCAAGCGCAATGTCTCGCTCGCACAGCGCCTAAACGAGGAGGGTCGCATGCAACGCGGTGGGCTTGCCGCAGTCGAGCGAGCGAAGGCCAACGGCAGCTGGGATCGCGCTTACGAAGGACAGGCTGAAATCGAAGTTCCGACCGATCTCGCGTCAGCGCTCGGCACGAATGATGCCGCGAAGGAAAACTTTGACCATCTAAACGCTGCCAATCGCTACGCGGTGCTTTATCGCGTCGCCACGGCGACGAGCGTCGAGACCCGCCTTCGCCGCATCGATCAACTCGTCGCCATGCTCGCGCGGGGCGAGACACATCACCCCCAGCGCGATACCTCACGTGGCCGTCACGTGGACGACTGAGTCCGATAGGACGGTGGCGCGAGCGAAAGGCTCGCCGACCCCGTACGGTACGTTGGCGATGGCATGGTTTGAGCGCAACGGAGTTCATCTCTACTACGAGCGACGCGGCTCGGGGCCATCGCTCATGTTCATTAGCGGGACTGGTGCAGATCTCCGCATCCCGCCGAGCGGATTCGACTACGCGTTCGCTGATCGTCGCGACACGATCTGCTTTGATCAACGCGGACTCGGCCGGAGCGATCAGCCGAAAGGGCCGTACTCGATGGCCGATTACGCCGACGACGCCGCTTATTTGCTCGACACCTTGGAGATCTCATCTGGCTTCGTCGTCGGCGTCTCCTTCGGCGGGATGGTCGCCCAAGAGCTTGCGCTTCGACATCCTGATCGGGTTGAGCGTCTCGTCCTTTGCTGTACCTCGAGCGGGGGGGCCGGCGGGTCGTCGTACCCGCTCCATCTCCTTCCCGAGCAGAACCTGAGCTTCGAGGAACGACTCGCGATCACCGACGTCCGCTGGGCCGACCCGAGCTTCGTCGACCCGCTCCGCGACGAAGCGCTCGCGCGTCTGGTTTCTCCAGCGTCGCCGAGCGAAGGCGCGAAACTCCAACTCGGGGCGCGCTCGCTACATGACACCTACGACCGGCTCGACAAGATCCGCTGTCCAGTGCTTGTCGCCGGAGGCCGATACGACGGGCAGGCACCGCCGGACAACGCTCGAGTACTCGCCGAACGGATTCCAGATGCTCGGCTTGAGTTCTTCGAGGGGGGTCATCCGTTCCTTCGACAAGACCCACGCGCGGTGTCAGTCGTTTCGGCCTTCCTGGATGAGGAGCCTCTGGAAGTCCACACCAACGGTTGAAGCTCCGTCGCCTCGATCTATGACGCGACTAGCGGAATCGGTCAGTCGCGCCAAGCACCGACGGCGACCCTGGGGGCTCACGCAGCCTCGCGTCCTGATCCGAACCACCTCGTCAGCGAGTCAACGAGCCCGCGATCGGTACCCGCTCCCACCCAAGCGACATATCCATCGGGCCGAATCAACACTGCACAGGGAGCAGTGACCTCGCCAAGTACTGGGAGTTCCCACGCACCGTCGTAAGTTGCGTCGACCACTTGGACCCGGTCCGCCCATGGCGCGATGTCGAAGCTGCCAGGCTCGCCGAGGTTGAGAAGGACCGGCCGGGCGTGGTGGAGCAACGTGAACAGCCGCAACGGTCCGTTCCCGACGACAAGGTCGAGATCGGGCATCCGGCGGCCGAGCAGCGGATGTCCCTCCCCCAGGTCGTAACGAATGTCCAGCCCAGAGATGACTCCGGCGAGCCGTTTGCGCGGCTCGTCCATGCGCGCCAGCTCCGACACCACATCGACCAGTGCTTCCATGCGATCGTCCCGGCGCTGGAGCGCCGCTTGCGCCATCGTGTGCTTGAGGGCGCGCGCGCCGATCGGGTGACGCTCGGCCTGGTAAGTGTCGAGGAAACTCTCCGGTGAGGTCCCCATGACCACCTGCGCCAACTTCCACCCCAGATTCACCGCGTCCGACATTCCGAGACTTAGGCCCTGCCCACCTGCGGGGTAGTGGATGTGCGCGGCGTCCCCAGCCAGCAAGACCCGACCCGCGCGGTAGACCGCTGCCTGACGGGTCATGTCGGTGAATCTGGAAATCCAGGTGGGGTCGTGGACGCCGAAATCGGTTTCGTACACTGCCGTAAGGGCCTCGCTCAGATCGGCCAGCGTGGGCTCGCTGCTCGGTCCGATCTGCCGCTCAGTCACGACCACGCGGAACCTCTTTCCGTCCTCCAGTCGCTGGAGGCCGTGAACGCCAATCGCATCGTGACGGATGCCGGTCGGCGGCTCCTCGGTCACCTCGACCTCGGCGATCAGGTTGCTCCTAGTCGGGTCCCATCCAGGGAAGTCGATTCCGGCCGCTTTGCGGATCAGGCTGCGACCGCCATCGCACCCAACGAGATACTGCGCCCGGATCGACGCACCATCCGTCAGCTGGACGCTCACGCCTCTGTCGTCTTGCGCGAAGCCGGTCACCTCAGATCGGTAGTAAATCCGTACCGACAACTCGGCGATGCAGTCGGCCAGGATCCGTTCGATCTGGTTCTGCCAGATACCGAGCGATTAGGGGTGACGCGATGGGAAATCGCTCATGTCGAGGACGGCCGTGGCGAATATCGCGGCCTGAGCCACCTGACCCTCAGCCAAGAACCGACCAGCGACCCCACGCTGATCCAACAGTTCGATCGTGCGTGAGTGGAATCCGCCGGCGCGTGAGCCGATGAGCAGGTGATCGGGACGCCGCTCGACAATCGCGACATCGACGTTCGCCAATGCCAGCTCGGCTGCCAGCATCATCCCGGCCGGACCTCCTCCGGCAATTAGCACCTCGTGCTCAGATTCGCGCAAGTCGCCACTCCAATCTTCAAGGTTTCTAGGCCTGGATCTGCGATTTTGCAGCACGACCCCGGTCTTGTGGCAAGCCCCTCTGGCGCTCTAAAATAAAGTTCACACGGCGCGGGTTCACCGCAGGTTCGGGCGGTTCGATGCGACGAACAAATCCGCGAGACCTTGGCGCACCTCGTTGTCTCGTTTAAAGGACCTCACCCACCCGAGGCCAAAATCGAGCAGGATCGGAGAAGCGCGCCGGGCACTTGCCCCCTAGCGTGTCGGTCATGAATCTCACCCTTTCAACCTGTTTCGTCCAAGTCATCGACCCCGATGCGGCAGTGGCCTTCTACCGCGACACGCTTGGCCTCGAGCTACGAAATGACGTGGCCAACGAAGGTTTCCGCTGGGTAACAGTCGGCGCCGCGAGCCAACCCGAGGTCTCGATCGTCCTTACGAACTACCTCGCCGGTAGCCCGGCGGACGGCGAAGCAATCACGTCGCTCGTCGCCAAAGGGGCTTTGAACGGCATCCACCTTCATGCCGACGACCTTGGCGCCGCCTTCGAGCGGGTTCGCGCCTCAGGTGCCGAGATCGTGCAGGAGCCGACAGATCAGTTCTGGGGCACCAGGGATTTCGCCGTCCGGGACCCATCCGGCAATCTGGTGCGCATCGACCAGCCCCCCGCCGCGTAATCGTGCGGCGGCCAACGGCTGCCGCAGTCGAGACTGACTCTTCTGCAATGCGGCAACGCGCGTCAGCGTCTCCAACTGGAATCGCTCTCCCTCTACGAGGTTCGTTGCCCGAGCCTCGCCCGTGATCATGGCCTGGCCGCGCCGCCACAGGTCCACAAGATCGAACAACGTGCCGTGAGCGAAACTTCAGGGATGGATCTTCCAAGCGATCTGCCGATCGTCCAGGCACCCATGGCAGGGGGTCCGTCCACTCCCGCTCTCACCGCGGCGGTCAGTGAAGCTGGCGGATTTGGATTCCTAGCTGGCGGCTACCTGACCGCAGAAGGGCTCCGCGAAGTCATCGCCGCCACGCGCTCCCTCACAGGTGCTCGCTTCGGAGTCAACCTCTTCGTGCCCTCCGCACCCGGGGACCCAGCAGAGGTCGACGCCTACGCCAGCGCCATTCGGCCAGATGCCGAACGGCTCGGAGTCGAGCTCGGCACGCCGCTCTGGGACGACGACGCCTTCGAAGCCAAGTTGGAGGTCGTCGAGTTGACCGCCATCCATCTCCTCAGCTTCACATTCGGCTGCGCACCGACCGAGGTCGTCGATCGCTTGCACCGAGCAGGCATCCTGGTGGCGGTAACGGTCACGTCCGCGGCCGAAGGGCGCCTGGCTGGAGAATCCGGAGCCGACCTCCTCGTCGTACAGGGCACCGAGGCAGGCGGCCACCAGGCAAGCTTCCTCGACCTATCCCCCAACCACAGAACGCTCCTGTCGACGTTGGCCGAGATTCATGACACCACCCACCTGCCCGTGATCGGCGCCGGAGGGATCATGACCGGCGGGGACGCCGCCGCGGTCCTACGCGCCGGCGCCATCGGTGTGGCAATCGGGACAGCCTTGCTCTGCGCGCCCGAGGCGGGAACGTCACGGCCCTATAGACAGGCACTCCTCGATCACCGGTATACGAACACCATCGTGACCCGGGCCTACAGCGGACGCTACGCCCGCGGCTTGGCCAACCGCTTCGCGCTCGACCACGATGGCCAAGCTCCTGAGGCTTACCCGGAGATCCACCATCTCACGCGGCCGCTCCGCGTCGCCGCCACGAGGGCTGGCGATCCGGAAGTGCCCAACCTCTGGGCAGGAACCAATTGGCGCAACGTCACCGCGGATCCGGCCGCGACGATCATCCGCCGAATCGCCGAAGGTGCGAAAGCGTCGAGCCCGTGACGCACCTGCGGTAGTCCCGGCTCCGCCAAGGTCAACGAGCCCCCGATGCGCGCCACTACGGATACGGGGCGAAGCGCAGCGATGCAGCGGCTGCAAGGAGTGCCAGCAGCGCACCGAGCAGGGCGAAGATCCACGTGATCTCCTCGCGCTCTTTTTGGACACCGATCTCCTTCGGCAAGGCGGCGAACACCTTGGCGAGTTGCGATTCGTCCTCTGCTCGGTAGCTCACACCGCCGGTGAGCCGGGAGACCTGCTGGAGCGGTGGCAGATCGGCGACCAACGGGTTCTGCACACCGAAGCCACCGCCGAAGGCCGCACCGGGACTGAACTGCCCGCCATTTAGGCTGCCGCCGCCAAGACCATTCGGATCGAGCTCACCGGACATCTCCTGCGGCGTGCACTCGAGTGGGCCGGGGTCGGTCGTGCCGAAACCGATCGTGTAAATCCGAACGCCGCGGGCGACCGCGTAGGGGACCGCCTGGATCGGTGTGATTCCTCTGTTGTTCGCGCCGTCGGTCAATAAGACGATGACGTCGGGTACGTAGCCATCCTTGCCGGGCTTGGGCGTCGCGCTCGGAGTGCCGTTCGGGTTGGCGGTCCCACCACCTGTGGTCTCTGGGGCAATGGGACTGTTGGAGATGGCGCCTGCCACCGGTTGAACCCTGGGATCGACCTCGGCGATGGCGTCGAGCGCCTGCAAGATCGCCGAGCCAATCGCGGTGCCCGGAGCCACGCTCAGATTGTCGAGGGCTTGATCGAGCGTGCTCCGGTCCCTCGTCGGCGCGACGGCGATCTCCGCGAATCCATTGAATTCCACGAGTCCCGCCAAAGTCGCGCCCGGTAGCGAGTTAACGAACTTGAGCGCCGCGGTCTGTGCCGCGGCGATTCGATTCGGAGCCACGTCGGTGGAGCACATCGATCCCGACTCGTCGAGCGCGAGGAGGACTGCCGAGTGTCCGAGGGGGATGTCCTCGGTAACCTCGGGTCGAGCCGCCGCCACGGCTAGTAGGGCCAGGCTCACGAGCATCGCTGCGATCGGGAGATGGCGTCGCCATCGCGATCTACGGGGCAACGCGCTGCGCAGCAGAGCGAGGCTCGAGTATGTGACTGCGCGACGACGGCGACGCATCGCGAGTAGGTGAACCCCGAGTAGGGCAGGCACCGCGAGCTCGAATAGCAGTGCGAGCGGCCAGGTGAAGCTCATGTCAGATCACCCGTCCGAACCACAGCATGGAAAGCACCGCGCCGAGGGCGAGGAGGAGGACCCCGGCCATGGCGAAGAGCGCGGTGACCTCCGTGTGCTCGGTCACCACGGTCAAGTGAAGCTTGATCGATTTGGAGATGGCGCTCGCCGCGGACCCGTCGTTGACGGAGTGATACGAACCATTCGTGACCTTCGCCACGCTCTCGAGCGTTGCGGCGTCGAGGGCCGTGGCGATCGTAAACCCACCGATATGAACAGTCGTGCCTACCGTTGTCCCGACTCCGACCGTCTGGATACGCACGCCAGCGGTCGAGACCAGCCGCGCCATGTTCACCGGATCGGTCGCGCTCGTGTCCTCGCCATCGGAAATCAACACGATCGTCGCGCCCCCGTAGTAGCCGAGGTCGATCTCGCCCGAGTCGTCATTGGCAAGGGCCGTCAAGTTGACATGCAGGGTCTTGCCCGCAATGGCGTCGAGAGAAGTGAGCACGCCCTCGCCAAGCGAGGTGCCGCCGCCGAGGGAGAGGTGATCGATGGCGCTCAGCGCGACGGCATGGTCAGCGGTGAGCGGTTGCGCGATGATGCCGGTCGCGCCGAAGCCGACGACGCCGATCCGTACTCCCGACGGCTGCTGGCGCACGAAGTCGCTGGCCACCGTCTTTGCTGCGTCGATACGAGACGGCTTGACGTCGGTGGCGGCCATGCTGTTGGACAAGTCGATGGCGACGACCACCGTTGCGGTGCGCTGTGGCAATTTGATGGTCGCCATCGGTCGTGCACAGGCCACAGTGAGGACGGCGAGGGCGGCGATGAACAGCGCGACGGGCAGACGCTCGCGGACGCTCCGCTTGCGGGCGGGTTCAGTGGAGATCAGACCCTTCGCGCCGAGCGCGGCTGCGCGTCGTCGTCGACGCCGCACGTAACCTGCGAGCACGAAGGGAAGAAGGAGAAGGGCAAGAAGCACCTCCGGCGCGCGAAAGGTCATCGGCGTGGAGCTCGACCCGACTCGGCCATCCGCAGGAGTGCCTGCAAGAGATCGTCCTTCGTCGACACGACGTGAAGACGGACCCGCGCCCGCGCGACCGCGTGGCGAATACTCTCGTCTTGTTGTTCGGCCGCTTCGTGGAGGCGACGACGCAACTCCGGATCGCTCGAATCGACGAGAAGCTGCTCGCCTGACTCGGCGTCTTGCACGTACAAGAGCCCCGCCTCAGGAAGCTCGTACTCGCGCGGATCGACGATTCGGACCGCGACCACGTCGTGCCGCTCGGTGAGCCGCATGAGCGGTCGTTCCCATCCGGGCTCACTGATGAAATCGGAGATCACGACCACGAGCGAGCGGCGGCGTATAAGTCGAGAAGCAGCGTTGAGCAACACCGCGAGATCGGTTCCCGTGCCGCCGGCGACCGGACGGAGGAGCTCTCGTATCAACGTGAGCACCTGGTATCGCCCTTGGCGCGGTGGAATGGTCCACTCCTTCTCGCCGTCGTAGATGACGGCTCCGACCCGGTTGCCGCCGCGCGTGAGCAGCTGGCCGAAGGCCGCAGCGAGCTCGCAGAGCACACGCTCTTTGGTCCGCTCGGCGACACCGAAAGCCATCGACGGCGAGCGGTCGAGCAGGAGCCACGCGGTGAGCTCGCGGTCCTCCATGAAGTCTCTGACGAACAGCTCGTTCATTCGGGCGGTGACGTTCCAGTCGATGTGGCGAACGTCATCTCCCCACTCGTAGCCGCGAAGGTCGAGAAAATCCGTGCCACTTCCTCGCAAGAGGGTACGGAACTCGCCTTGCAGCACTCCTTCGAGGCGCCGGAGTACCTGCCACTCGATGCGGCGTAAAACCCGTTCCGGCGCGAGGAGTGGGACCGTTTCCACTTGCGCTCGTTAGCGCTTAGCTGTTCACGTCGCGCAAAACGACATCAGGGAGCTGAACACTTTTTAGGACGCGGTCAAGGACGAATTGCGCGCCCACGTCGTCGCCGAGGGCCTCGAAGGACAGCACCAGCCGGTGGCGCAACACGTCGGGCGCGATCGCAAGGACGTCCTCTGGGAGCACGTACTGGCGGCCGCGCACGAGGGCCAGTGCTTGAGCCGCGGTGATCATGTAGATCGACGCCCGCGGGCTCACACCATAGGTGACGTAGTGCGCGATGTCCCCGAGGCCGACCGACGATAGGCTCCGCGTAGCCCTCGCGACCCGGACTGCATAGTCGATGAGTGCCGGATCGACGTAGACCGTATGGACAGCGTTTTGGAGCTCCCTCAGCTTTTCGGCATGCATCACCGATTGCAGCTTCTCTAGGCCGGCGACCATTCGCTCGACGATTACGAACTCCTCAGTGGCAGAGGGGTAATCGACGAGGACCTTGAACATGAACCGGTCCACCTGTGCTTCTGGGAGTGGGTAGGTCCCGTCGGATTCGATCGGGTTCTGGGTCGCCATCACCAGGAACGGTTCGGGCAGGCGGTGGGTCTCCCTGCCGATGGTGACCTGATGCTCCTGCATCGCCTCGAGGAGGGCGCTTTGCACCTTGGCCGGTGCCCGGTTGATCTCGTCGGCGAGCACCAGATTGGCAAAGATCGGGCCGAGTGCGACCTCGAAGTCACCGAGCTTCTGGTTGTAGATCCTCGTGCCGACGATGTCAGCAGGCACGAGGTCCGGGGTGAACTGAATGCGCTGGAACTCGACGCCGAGCGCGTCGGCGAACGTCTTTACCGCCAACGTCTTCGCGAGTCCAGGTACACCCTCGACCAGCAGATGACCGCCGGCCACGAGGGCGACGACCATCCGCTCTAGCAGCTCGTCCTGACCGACGATGACGCGCTTGACGTGGTACAGCAGCTCCTCGAAGGAGAGCTGCGGGCCATCAGTCGCTCCGGCGAGTGGCGTGCTCACTTCGGCGGCTCTCCTGCCGCTCCACCAGCCTTGGCGATCGGCACCGCGAATCCGATGCCGGCAAAGGAGTCACTTCCCGCCGGGTTGGCAAGGCCGATCACGATGCCGACGACCTGGCCCTCAGCGTTTAGCAGCGGGCCGCCGGAGCTGCCGGGGTTTACAGCGGCGTCGAACTGGATCAAACCCGTCAGCGTTCGGCCACTCGGAGCAGCAAAGGAGCGCTCAAGGCCCGAGACGACGCCTGCGGACATGGAACCATCCAGACCGAGCGGGTTCCCTACGGCAAATACCTGATCACCGATCTGTGGGCTCGCGCCGAGCACCTCGGGCGCGATGACCGAGGGCGGTCGAGCAGGGGTCAAGACAGCGATGTCATCCGACGGATCCGCCGTCTTTAGCGACGCGCTCGAGACGGTACCGTCGGCGAAGGTGACCTTGATGGAAGACCCGCCCTTCACCACGTGCAGCGCAGTAAGAATGTCGCCGCCGGTGTCGATGACGATCCCGGTGCCGAAGTCGTCGCTTCGCGAAGCGCCTTTGTGCAACGACTCGACCTCCACGATCCCGTACTCGACGGAGCGGTACACCGACTCCGCGACACTGGATTTTGACTGTAGCTGGGAGATTGCGCTGCCTACCTTCCGAGTCACGATGCCGTTGACCTCGTTCGCGCTAACTGCGGGACGCCCAGAAATGCGGAAATTTGTCACGATTAGCCCGGCGATGACCGCTAGTGCCAACAAAAGGGCCACCACCCCCCCACCATGGGACCGCCCGAATGACCACACTCGCCGCCAAATCGCCGCACGAGTTGCCGACGCATCCAACTCCAGCCCCGCGGTATCTAGAAGCTCTGACCGGGCGCTTTCATCCCTCACCGCGTTCACGGTACATCCGGGCTACCGCCTTCGACACCTCGCCCGAGATGCGCGGAGTTCCTCAACCGGGAGTTCGCCGCGCCCGCAAGATGAACCTTGGGAGGTGGCGTCCTGGCGCATTTGGTTCCGCGGCGAGTGCGGTCCTGGTACCCCACCCCAAAACGTCGGAGAACGCTGATTCGTAACCCTCGACACAATGTTTCGGTCCGGGTCGAGACGAGTCGCCACCACTACGATGCGCCAGTGGATCGTCCCGCTACGACCGGTATGAACGCGCCCGCGGGTTCGCTGAGTCGCGCGGGTGCTCCGAAGCGTCGCGGACTGCGCATCTTCGCGGTCGCCTTCCTCATCTTCTTTGGCGCGGGGGCGATCTGGAGTGCGGCGACGCCGCTTCTCGGCGCGCCGGACGAGCCGAGCCAGATCATCAAAGCCGCGTCGGTAGTCCGCGGCGTGTGGACCGCCTATTGCTGGGTGGATTCCTCGTTCCCTGGCGGTTCCGGCGGGCCGAAAGGATGCCCGTTCGCCGACCCATCGAACGCATACGGCTTCGAAGAGGTCCTTCCGCAGTTCTACAACCTCGTCCGCTCCCCCGACGCCGACCCGGCGCACTCCCAGATCTGCTTCACGAAGAAGTCCGGCGTCAAAGGAGAGATTCCTGCGTCGTGCGCTCGTTCGCTGAACCAGACCCTGACGGCCGCGGCAGTGGTCGGGGGTTACACGAAGTTCAACCAGACCTATCAGGCCCGGTACCCCCCGGAGTACTACGCAGTCGTTGGTCTGCCCTCACTGTTCAATGGGAGCACGATCGACCTCTACTTGATGCGCCTCGTCTCAGCCGCATTCTCTGCGATCTTCCTCGCCCTCGCATGCAGCGCGGCGTTGATCTACTCGCGCAACCGGCTGATCATCGTCGGCCTCGCCCTCGGCGCCACACCGATGATCTTCTTTCTCGCCTCGGTAGTGAACTCGAGCGGTCTCGAGTGTTCGAGCGCGATCACTTTTTGGACCGCTGGGGTCATCTTGTTCACCGAGCGCCTGGCGACACCCCCGAGGGGCTTGATCGCGATCGCGGCGTTCTCCGCGGGAGTATTCGAATCTGCCCGGGCGCTCTCGCCCTTCTGGCTCGGTCTCTCGGCGGTCGCGCTGCTTGGGTGCGTGAACTGGGCGGCACTAACGAGCGGAGTTAGGAGTCACGCGCTCTGGTTCGGCGCCGGCTTCGTCGTCGCGGTTGGCGCTTTGGCGGTGTGGTGGATCCTTGCCGAACACGCGACCGATCTCTACTTCGCGTCCAATCCCGGGATCCCGGCGACGGTGCCGATGTCGACGATTCTAAAGACCGCCTTTGAGCACAACGCGTTCTATCTCCCCGACATGGTCGGCGTCTTCGGATGGTTCGATACCTATGCGCCGGTTCTCACCTACATCATCTGGTACGGGCTCGTCTGCGTGGCGATCATCGGTGCGGCGATGCGGTCGCTCCGGCGCGGCGCCGTGCTCATCTCGATGTTCGGGGCGGTTCTCGCCCTGCCGGTCATCATCGAGGCATCCCACGCCCACACCTACGGCTACACCTGGTCGGGGAGGGATGCGCTTCCCTTCGCAGTCGGTCTTCCGATCCTCGCTGCCGCGACGCTCGGCGCGCCAGGAAAGCGGTCCGAGATCGCTGCCTTCGCGCGACGCGTGACGCCCTACTGCATCGTCGCGCTCGGCGTCGCTCAGTTCCTCGCGTTCTACGAGTCGGTCCGACGATACGCGGTGGGGACGACCGGCCCGGTGTTCGGCTTTCTTACGCACCCTGATTGGCAGCCGGCGATCTCCAACATCGGGGCACTCGTGCTCGAAATCGCGGCGCTTGGTGCTCTCAGCGCCCTGTATCTGTGGTCGTTCCATCAACCGACCGAAACGGCAGACAATCCGAGTAATTGAGCGCCAACGGCAGCCGGCGCCGAAGAGCCGGAGTCGCGACGGACATCGCTCTCGGCGCGGATCTCGCCACACTGAGGCCTCGTAGTCCACGCCGAGATTAGTTGGCGGCTGCACTTGGTCGACGGCGGCACTCACGGAGTCCGGCGAGCTCACCAGTGAGGGAGCGGGAGCTACGGCAAGTTAGCTCGCAAAGCTAGCTCGGAGCGTTACAGCGCTCGAAGGAGCTCGCCGGGCTTCGATCTCCTCGCCGCCATCGCCGGCGCTATGGCGAGCAGCCCGGAGATCACCACCACGGCCGCGGCGAGGATGACGATGACCGGGCCCCTGACAACCACGACTGGAATCGCGCCCAAATTCGTGGCAAATGTGGTCCAAACCAGGCGACCGATCGCCACCCCAACCGGGACGCCGACGACAACGCCAATAGTCGCAAAGGTCGTTGCCTGCCAAAAGACCGCCGCGGCGACCTGGCGATTCACAAATCCCAGGGCCTTCAAGAGACCGATCTCTCGTCGCCGTCGCGACACGCTCATGACAAGGAAATGCGCGAGCGTCGCCGCGCCGAACACGGCGAGCGCGATGCCGAAGATGAGCGGGAAGTTGACGGCCTCTCCGAAGTTCACGAGAGAGGTAGGGATGACGGCGAGGGTGACGCCGGATTGGTACTCATCGAGAAGGTGATTGATTGTCGCCTGTTGTTGCGGACCTGGCTTGACGCTCGTTAGGTACCCGGCATTCGAGTTCATCAAGACGCCCTCGAGGCACCTTGCCCGCGTCGGCCCCACTGGGCATACCGCGTCCTCATAGCCGCCGAGCGTGAAGAGCGCGCCGCTTCCGAGGCCACCAACATCTCCGACGATCGGGAACGAGATCAGACCAACAACTCGAAACGGCAGCGTCCGAGTGCCGCCAGTTGGTAGCGGCAGGGCGACCTCGACGACCGAGCCCACGTGGGCGCCAATCTGATGAAGCGTCGCCTCGCCGAGCCCGATCTGCCGCTCATCACCAGTCGGCAAGTGGCCGTTGACCCTGGAAATGAGTAGCGGACCACGCAAACTGTTGACCGCGAGGCTCGCGATCCCCACCTTATCGATCGAAACCTCGCTCGCAATCCCATGGGTGATGTCGCCGATCGCCGGGTCCCGTTCGATCGCGGTGAGCGCCGCCGGATCTAGCGCGTTGGTGTTGAAGTTCAGCTGGTAATTGACCCCGTACAGCCTCGGTGTCGTCGTCAGGTGCGAGAGACTGGATCCGAACACGGTTGTCGCGCTGAGCGCGACTACAGCCAGAACTGTGCCGAAAAGTGCAGTGCTCACCGGTACGGAGGCCCGGCCACGTCCTCGTTGCAGCGCATTGCGGATGCCGATCACCGCGCTCGTTGGCGCTCCCCAGGCCGTTAGATGAGCGACTACCACCGACGGCCGAGAACTCCAGGCGAGATCGTCGACCTGCAACGTTCCTGTCGCTCGGATGGCCGGCCATAGACCGAGCACCATCACAACGATGACGGCGGCAAGGCCACCACAAAGCAGCACGAGCGCGTCGAAGCTCACGCCGTTCGACGACTCAGCAAGACGCGCTTCCCCGACCGGTGTGAGTGGGGAAAGTGCGGTAGCGAACACGATGGCGCCGACGACACCAACGACGGCGATGGCGAGATTTCGCACAAGACCGAGAGCGACGAGCTCGCGCCTGCTCAAGCCGATAGCGGCAAGCGTTGCGTACTCCTCGCTTTCTACCGCGCTTTGGCGACTGAGCGCTTGGCCGATGACCGCCAACCCGACAAGCGCTGTAAGGAGAGCGAGGAGCCACCAGCCGACTGCTTGAGGATGGATCGATGCTTGGATGGACGCAGCTGCGGTGGACTCCACCTCGATGCCGGCGA
>Ga0208357_1001304_pt1 | contig 18280 bp, 17 predicted proteins | sample NGESurdeep092012_6_FD_184487 | JGI IMG/M metagenome (GOLD analysis project Ga0208357, IMG submission 184487) | Arctic peat soil microbial communities from Barrow, Alaska - NGEE Surface sample F52-2 deep-092012 (SPAdes) | ecosystem: Environmental > Terrestrial > Soil > Wetlands > Peat ... | reverse complement strand
ATCGACCTTATTCAGGTCAACCTTCGCGGTACCGGAAGTCTGAGCCGAGCAACCGCTCAACAGCAAGAGCGCCGCGACGACGCCGGCGCCCACCTTCACGACCGATTTCTTGGCCATCATCTTTCACACTTACCTCTCTGTAACGTGCATCGCGCCTGGTGGCGTTGCCCGAGTATAACCACGATGTGATACCGGTATCAATAGTAAATCACAGATCGTTACCGATCGCGTCCCCTCGGCCGCATCCGCTACTGCGGCGGTCTCGCGATCGAGTCGCGCTGGATGATCCGCGCCTGAAGTGTGTGCACGCGAGCGGCACCGGCGTTGCCCTCGATGCGCCTCAACAGCTGTTCGGCCGCCGTTACCCCCAGTTGGGCCATCGGCTGTTCGATCATGGTCAGCGGCGGGTCGATGACACGTGCCCACGAACTGTCGTCGAAGCCAACTAGTGAAATGTCCCTGGGGTAGGCCAGCCGCTTGTGCCGAATCGCGCGCAAGGCACCGACAAGAGCATCCGTCTCTGTCGCGATCAGCGCCGTCGGCGGTGCAGGAAGTTCCAGCATCCGGCCGACGGCCAATGCAGTGCCGACCTCTGTACGCGGGCCATGTGTCACCAGTTCCGGGTCGAATGCGATTCCGGCTGCCTCGTGCGCCTCGAGATAGCCGCGGAGTCGCTCCGCTTCGCTGAAGATCGTGAGGCCGGCCAGTTCGAGCAAGCTGTCAGTGGAGTCCGCCGGCACGCGTGTTGTCGGCCCCCAGACGAACGCGATTCGGCGATGCCCTTCGGCGATGAACTCGTCGACCGCGGCCCGCGAAACTTCACGGTTGTTGATCACAACCGTGTCGAGCTCGAATGCGTCGATCTTGCGGTCGAGTAATACCACCGGAATGTCACGGTCGAGGGCGTCCTGAATGTGCGACACGTCATCGGTTCGCGTAGCGGCCGATGCGATGATGATCCCGTCGACCTGCTTGTCCATGAGCACGCCGATCGCCGCTCGCTCGTGCTCGAGATTCTCGTCCGTGCTGATCACGATCGCAGCGTAACCACCGATGTGACAAGTGTCGTCGATGCCTCTCATCACCCCGGCGAAGAAGGGGTTGCTGATGTCTGCCACGAGCACCCCAAGAGTCTGCGTCTTTCGGGTGGTCATGCTGCGCGCCAAACTGTTCGGTCGATAGCGCAGTTTCTCCGCCGCTGCGATCACCCGAGCACGCACGGCCGGACTGACCGATCCGTAGTTGCCGAGGGTTCGGGCGGCCGTCGCCCTACCGACTCCAGCTGCCGCCGCGACCTCGTCGATCGTCGCCGGAGGGTTATGCCTCGGGTGTTCGGGGGGCAATGGAACGTCCTCCTTGACTTCGCTAGCCTGCTTCGCGCCTCAACTTACACCGAACTCGTCGACGACCGGCACGTGCGCGCGACCGTAGCCGAAGGCGCCGGCAACGAGGCATTGTCGCATGGCGAAGTCCGCCGCCTGCGCCAATGCGTGCGACACGGCGTCGGACCCGGCCACGGCGTGCCGGTTCCAGCCTGCCGACATCAGTTCGACTACGAAGGCAGCGACGAACGCGTCACCGCAGCCCATCGTGTCGACGACCAGCGACGGGTCGGGAATCGGAACAGCAGGTGTGCGGTGGAATGTCGTGCCGTCGAACAAGATCGCGCCATCCGTGCCGCGCGTACCCAGGGCGAAGCGCACGCCACTGCCCACAACCAGCGCAAGGTCACGCTCGGTAGCCTCCTGTGTCAGGTTCGAGCACGACAGAAGTGCAAGATCGACGAATGGCGCGACGCGCCGCAGATAGTCGGCGGAACGGAATTCGCTTTCGCTCGAAAGGTCATACGACACCAAAGCCCTCAGGCTCCTGAGCTTTACAAGCTCCGATTCCGAATTGGAGTAGACGCTGGAGTGCACGAGATCGAAATCCGCGAGATAGTCGAGGTCCGCCGCCCCGAGAACAAGCGGCTCGGCCGTGGTGACACCGCCGAGGTTGCCACCGCGAAAATGCCGCTCGCCGTCAATGACTTCGACCTCGGCATACCCACTCTCACCAGTGCGGACCACCGACCGCGACAGGTCGACGCCCATCTCCTCAAGCACACCGCGGATGTGGTCGCCCGGGCTATCGGAGCCGAAGGCACCCAGATAGGCCGCGGATGCACCCCGTTGATGGGCGAAGACCGAGAAGTTTACGCAATTGCCGCCCGGATAGTCGATTCCTCTATCGAGGAAGCGATCCATCACGTTGTCGCCGAAGCCCGCAATCTTCAGCATCTGTTGCCGGCCACCAGTTCTAGTATTCGACGACACGGTAATAGCGCCGCAGTGAGAGGTCGTGATTACGTTCGGCCTCGAGATGCTTGCTCACCCGACCTGCAACGGTGTCCATGATCAGCGGACTGAGCAACCCTCGGAATTCCGGGCTGATCCCGTCCACCGGGTAGGCCGCAGTGTCCAGGGCGGTCACGTCGTCGGAGTAGCGCTCAGCAAATCTCTGAACTCGCTCCATTAACGGACGAGTCTCATCTTCGCCGAGGAACAGGAGCACGGAGGTGTCCTTCTCGATCAGTTCGAGCGATCCATGGAAGAACTCTGCCCCGTGTACACGCGTCGTGTGCAGCCACTGGCACTCCTCGAGCAGACACATCGAATACAGGTATGCGAAGCCCCAAAGATTTCCCGCACCCACCACAAAGAGGTAGGTGCTGTCCTTGTGGGCGCGTGCAAACTCCGCAGCGGCGGGGTCCGCCCGCACCGCGACATCGACCAGCGCCTGCGGAATCGTGGCGAGCTCTCCGGCCAACTTCTCGTAGCCGTCGAATTCTCCGCGAGTTGCCATCAGACGGGTCGCCAGCAGCAGCAGTTGCACATCGAACCAGGTGTCGGGCACGGTGAGAAGCACCTGGTCGACGGCCTGCGCGATAGGACTGTCCGCCGCTCCGGTGAGTGCCACCGTGTACGCGCCCTGCGCCTTGGAGTACTCGATCGCGTTCAGCACGTCTTGCGTCGTACCGGATGCCGAGGCGAAGACTGCAAGCGACTGCGGTCCGAACGTGGCGTCACCCGAGAGCACCAGCTCGGCGGCGATGACAGCGCGCGTCGGAAAGCTCGAGTTGCGGCGCATCAGTAACTCGTATGGCATCATCGTGGCGTACGTGCCGCCTGCCCCGATCAAAAACAGGTTCTTCAGCCCGCGCTTCTGTACGTTGTCGACCAGCGCCTCGATCTCGGGCCTCAGCGCGACCGCGCTCATAAGTTGGGAAACGAACTCTTCTTCATTGAATTTGAGCATTCCGCGCACCTTTCCTGCGGTATCGATCGTCGCAGTTCGCATTTTGATACCGGTATCAGTCCCCAATAGTGACACAAAATCCTGCGTGCGTCAAAGCCCAATCTGCGTTACCGCAGGGGGTACGAATGCTAGCGGCGACGCAGCACGTTGAACGCGATGTCGCTGCCGCGATGATAATCCTGAGCGAATAACACGCGCGTGCCGTCCGCCGTCAGACACGTCTCGGTGACCAACAGCCAGGCGCCGAGACCACTGAGGTGATACCGCGATTCGGCCTCGTGCGGGAGCGTCACCGCACTGATCTGGGCTGCAGAAGAAACGATCGAACGACCCTGGGCATCCAGCGCGGCCGTAACAGATCCGGTCCAATCCCGGTGCACGACGGGGCCAGGCAGCGCCTCGCGCAGGATGGTGTTGACGCTGAACACCATCGGCCGCTCGTTGCCGTAGCGCAGTCTGGTCAAACGGATGACTGGATTGCCGGATTCGATTCCGAGGGCCGCGGATTCCGCGTCCGTAGAGGACACTTCTCCAACCTCGAGCACCGCGTTTGATACCGTGTAGCCGAGTTCCTCGAGCATCGAGGTGATGCTCTCGTACTTGGTGATCGGCCGCTCGACGCTCAGCGAGCCGATGGCAGAGAGAAAGCGCCCGTTCCCCTGCACTGCGTGAAACAGACCCTCGTGTTCCAGGCGCTTCAGTGCCTCTCGCACCGTTGAACGTGCGACACCGTAGATCTGCGCGATTTCGGCCTCGGTCGGAAGCCGATCACCGGGGCGCAGATTGCGATCCTCGACGAGTTTGCGAATGTCACGTCGCACCTGGTCCACGATCTTCATCAAAATCACTCTCTCGGAGGTCGTCCCCCGGCATGCGCACCCGCGCGCATGCCTGAAATGCTATCGGGCCGAAGCGCTATCGTGCCGCGGCCTGCGGGTACCCCCCGCGATGCCGGCAGGTCGCTGCCGCCCATCCCGAGCCCTGTAGCAGTGCCTGCTGCACAGACGCGCCTCGGCAACTGCTCGCGATGAACCCCGCGATGAAGCTGTCGCCGGCTCCGGTCGTATCGAGCACGTCTGTCGGCACGGCATCCTGATGCCACCAGGTGTGGCCGTCATAGGCAACGGCACCGAGTGCCCCACGAGTGATGACGACGAGTCGCGCGCCGGCTTCCAGCGCCGCACCCGCGCGTTGTTCTGCGTTCGATGCTTCTTCGCCGACCGACTCGAATGCGACGGCAAGGCCGTCGTGACCGCTCGAGACCGCGCAATCCTGACTGATCGTCACGGCAGGATTGCGAGCAAAGAGCGCCTTTCTGAGCTCCCCCGCTCGAGGCAGCATGCCGATGTGCACCCAGTCCGCGGCGGCGATCTCATCCAGGGCAACTGCAGCAGGGTAGTACTCTGCCGTCACCCCGAAGTCCTCGCGCTCGAACACTCGATCGCCGTCGGCAGTGAGCCTGATTTGCGTCAGGGCCGTCGCGCCCGGCATCGCGACCAAACCGGAAGAACTCACGCCGGTCTCGGCCAGGCCACGGGCGATCAGTGCGGCTTCCGGGTCGGTGCCGACGGCACCGAAGTACGCAACGCGTTCGGCCGCCAATCCCAGTTGCGCCGCCACGTTGAGCGCGTTTCCCCCGACGAACTCCGCTTGCTCAGCGCCCAGGTACCGATCGATCGTATTGTCGCCCACCACGGCGACCAATGGAGGGTGACGCTCATCCCACAACCCAGCGGCTTGCTCGTTCACAGCGCACGTTCCCTGTTCAGTAGGACACGCGCTTGTAGTAGCGGCGGGTCGTGAGCGGGTGATCGCGAAGCACCTCAAGATGGGCGCTGAGTCGCTCGAGCACCGTGGCGATCAGCACGTGCGAGATGAGCCCGCGCACCTCGTCGGACACACCAGGCAGGTCGAATTCCGCTGCATCGATGACTCGCACTCGGCTACTGACCGTCGGCGCCCAGGCTTCGATTCGCTCCACTAGCGCTCGTGTCGAGTCCTCCCCCTTGAAGACCAGCAGGCTCACGCCCTCCTCAAGAAGTTCCAGCGTGCCATGGAAGAAGTCGGATGCGTGCACCGGCCGCGTGCGGATCCACTGCATCTCTTCGAGGATGCACGTGCTGTAATACCAGGCCTCCGGCCAGGTCGAACCTGCGCCGGTGATGATGTGGTATTCATCGTTCTTGATCTCCGCGGCGAGTAAAGCGGCATCGGCTTCAAAGCTCCGTTTGACCTCGACGAGCGAGGTGGGCAGGGTGGACAGCTGCGCGATGATCACTCGATAGTCTGCCTCGGTGCATTCACCGACGTGGCACAACAGTGACAGCGCCAGCATCAGAGACTGAAGGTAGAACGATTCAGACGAGGTGTCGTCAGCTGTGAATGTGGTGAAGTTGTGATCGGCCTGCAGCGCCAACGGCGTGTCGGCATGACCGGTCAAGGTGATGACCGTCGCTCCCTTCGCCTGGCTGAACTCGAGGATCTCGACGGCTTCCTTCGTGGTTCCCGACACCGAGGGGATCACGACGATCGACTGCGCACCGAGATTGACCGAGTCGGTCAGCTGCAGTTCAGCGGCCTGCGTGAGGAACACGGGAAAGCTGGTGCTGCGCTGCAGCAACTGGGCGGCCGGTTGCATCAGCACACCGACTCCTCCGGCGCCCAGAAAGTAGAGATTCTTCGCCCCCTGTAAGACGAGCGCACCGACGGTCTCATGGATCGGACCGGCCAGTGCGAGGGCATCGGATTGGATGCGAACAAAGCGGTTCTCGTCGAAGTTCAGCATGGGCAGTGCCTTTCTGCGGGTGCCGGCACAACGTGAAGTGTCGGCGCGTGTAGGTGTTGTCTGATGACTGAGCTAGTCCTCAGACAAGAAGTATCACCGGTCTCACTCACGAACGCAAGCCCTCTGTCTTCGCGGCGGCCGGTGCCTCCTGACCACAGTTGACTCTTGACCACGATCGGTGGGCGTGCAACGATGTTGGCAGAACTGAGACCGGTATCACAAATCTGGAAGACAGGAACTGATGACGACGACGACAGACTACGCGGCAGCCTTGGCCATCGACGAGGAGGCATTCGTGAAGGCAGGTGCGAACGCCGTTGCGCGGCGTAAGCAGATCGAGCACGTCGCAGATGAGTTGAGCGAGCGGGGCGTCACGTCATTGGTGTTCATCGGCTCGGGTGGCACCTACGCCAACGCATTTCAGTTTGAACAACTTGCGCGGCTGAGTTCGACGCTCCCCGTTCGCGTGTTGGTCGCTGCCGAAGTCGTGGAGTCGGGCGACCCGCTCCTGACATCGACATCCGTCGCTGTCTTCACCTCGGACAGCGGAACAACGGAAGACGTGCGTGCTGCGATCGACTACTGCCGGTCACAGGGGGTACACACTGTCGGTTTCGTACCGGTCGCCGACAGCCCGATCGCGTTGGCCGTGGACTCGTATATCCAGACCGAAAAGGACTGGCGCGGCTGGGACATCTACCTGCTCCTCCTGACGACGCGACTGCTGTCCGCTCGCGGCGAGTTCGACGGATACGACGAACTCGCACAGGAATTGGCGTCGCTTCCTGACGCGTTGTTGGACGCCGCTCGGCGAGCCGACCCGATCGCCCAGGCGTTCGCTCGGGCACACCGAGATAGCGACTACATGTTCCTCGTAGGATCGGGCAATCTGTGGGGCTTCACGTACATCTATTCCATGTGCGTGTTGGAGGAAATGCTCTGGATCAGAACCACTAGGGTCACCGGCGCCGAGTTCTTTCATGGCTCGCTGGAGCTGATCGAGCGGGACACACCGTTGCTGATCCTTCAAGGCGAAGACTTCTCGCGGCCGATCACCGATCGCGCCATCCGGTTTGCACAGGAGTACTCGAACGACGTCACGGTGCTGGACAGCAAAGACTATGCGCTGACCGGTATCAGTGAACGTTTCCGCCCTCTGTTGTCCTCGGCCGTGATCGGTGCGGCCACGCGGCGAATCAGCCTGCATTTGCAGAATGAGCGCGAGCGCGATCTCACACTGCGTCGCTATTACCGCGTGGTCAAGTACTGATCGTGTCGCCGTGCGCGTGGTGGTGTGCACCGAGCACGTTGCTCAGCAGGTCGAGCAACACGAGCGCCAGCGCGGCAAGCGCGACGGTCGCCCAGGCGGCAAGCGCGCCGCTGAGCAGGCAGGCGATCGCGGGCAGCAGCACGCCCGGGATCGCCAACAGGGCGATACCGCGCAGCGGTCGACCGAGCCGAATGCCCACCGCGGCGTTCACCAGGTAGAAGCCACCGATTCCACAGGCGAGCAAGACGCGACCCGCGATGGAAAGCGGAGCGACCGCATCCGCCACCGCGAGGCCGATGGCTGCGGCAATCAGGGTTAGCGCAGTGACCAGGAAGAACGGCAGATACATGACCACGTCGCGCATGGCGCCGTACGAGCGGGCGCGCGTGGCCGAGGCCAGCCCGGCCTCGGTCGTCGGCACGCCCCAGCGGAAGAACGCGCGGGCGAGCAGTGCACAGATCAGCAACCCGGCAATGCCGGCGGCACCACCTCCAAGCGTCGGATTGCGTGCGAGTTCGGTGACGGAGAGGTAAACCGCCTCGCCGATCACGATGACGACGAACAGACCGACACGCTCCAGCAGATGTGAAATCGAGGCATCCAAGTAGACCGCGTCGGAGAACCCGCCGCGGCGCACCACAAGCAGCAGCACTTCGACAGCAACCGCGATCGCCCACAGCACGTAGCGGTACGGCGTCGGCACCGCGATCGAGCCGAGCCAGACTGCGGCGGTGCCGAGGTTATAGGTAAGAGGCCGCCAAAGTGGCACGACGATGGCCTTCTTCGCATAGGCGATCAGCCACATCGCCAGGAGCACCACGCGAATCCACGCAGCACCGGATGCGTACAGCCATCCGTCGTTCTGGATGCCGCCCGACACGGCAATCGCCATCGCCGCCGCGCCCGGCATCGCGGCGATCACGAGTGCACCGATCGCGGGGAACCGCACGCCGTAGAGATTGTTGGTCACCATCAGATTGACCCAGGCCCACCAGAGCGGAAAGAAGAGCAGCACGAACACCAGCACGGACCCGAGGCTTGGATCGACCTCGATCTGGTCCGCTGAAATCGCAATGACGACGACGAAGACGAGGTCGAAGAACAGCTCATACCAGTCGGCAGCGCGGCGCTCGCCGGCCTGCGCGAGTTCAGCCGTCATCGTTGCTCCCCCCGGTCGTCGCTGCCTGACCACCGCTGTGCCGGCGTCAGCGTTCGTGCCGGTGCCTGCGCTCACACACTAATGCCCGTGGTCGCCGGGTAACGTGATCTTACGTGACCACCCGTCCAGAACTCATCGGATCCTTCGGCATGGCCGCGTCGACGCACTGGCTTGCATCGGCGACGGCCATGAGCATTCTCGAGCGGGGCGGCAACGCCGCCGATGCCACCGTCGCGGGCGGATTCGTGCTGCAGATCGTCGAACCGCACCTGAACGGCCCGGGCGGCGATGTGCCGATCCTCGTCTGGTCGGAAACGGACCGGGCCGTATCCGTGATCTGCGGTCAGGGGGTCGCCCCGGCCGCGGCAACCATCGATCGGATGCTCGCACTCGGCATCGACGCGATCCCCGGCACCGGGATGCTCCCCGCCGTTGTGCCCGGCGCATTCGACGCATGGCTGACGCTGCTCGAACGTTATGGCACGATGACGCTGCGCGAGGTGCTCGAGCCTGCCATCCACTTTGCCGACGACGGGCATCCGCTGCTGCCGAACGCGGCTGCAACGATCGCGCGGGTCGAGGCCCTGTTCCGAGACGAGTGGACGACATCCGCTGAACGGTGGCTGCCCGGTGGGCGGGTGCCGACGCCGGGCTCTCGCGCGCGCAACCGGGTGCTGGCGACGACGTATCGCCGAGTGCTGGCCGAGGCGGAGAGCGCAGGTAGCGGCCGAGAGGCGCAGATCGACGCAGCCAGGCGCGCCTGGTACCAGGGTTTCGTTGCAGAGGCGATCGATGGCTTCGTGGCGCAGACCGAGGTGATGGACGCGTCCGGAAGCCGGCACCGCGGCCTGCTCACCGGCGACGACCTGACGTCGTGGCAGGCCACCGTCGAGGCGCCGACGTCGTTCGACTACGGTCGGTACACGGTGTTCAAAACGGGCCCGTGGGGGCAGGGGCCTGTCTTCCTCCAGCAACTCGCACTGCTGGAAAGCGGAGAGCTCGACGCCGCAGAGCCGGGTTCCGCCGACTGGATCCATACCCTCGTCGAGGCGGGCAAACTGGCCTTCGCCGACCGCGAGGCATGGTACGGCGACCCACGGTTCACCGACGTGCCGCTCGGCGACCTGCTGTCGCCCGAATACAACCAGCAGCGCCGTGCGCTGATCACAGCGGATGCCTCGCTCAAGTTGCGACCGGGGTCCCCCGGCGGGCGGGCGGTGCGGATGCCGCCACTGACGGTATCCGTCGCGGTCGCTGACGACGTTCGTACCGGGCCCCGCGCCGGCGACCACACCGTCGCGGGGCTCGGCGAACCGACCGTGGCGCACGACGGCGTCACACGCGGCGACACGTGCCACATCGACGTGGTCGACGCTGCCGGAATGATGATCTCCGCGACGCCGAGCGGGGGTTGGCTGCAGTCTTCGCCGACGATCCCGGCTCTGGGCTTCTGCCTCGGCACGCGCGGGCAGATGTTCTGGCTGCAGGACGGTCTGCCGAACTCGCTGCGGCCTGGCGCACGACCGCGCACGACCCTATCGCCGTCGTTCGCGCTCCGCGACGGCGAGCCGTTCATCGCGTTCGGGACGCCGGGCGGCGACAGTCAGGACCAGTGGTCGCTGCAGTTCTTTCTCAGCCAGGTGCATGGCGGTCGCAATCTGCAGGAGACGATCGATGCGCCCGGCTTCCATTCCGATCACGCACCGGATTCGTTCGCTCCGCGCGCCTCCCACCCCGGGCAACTCGTTGTCGAAAGCCGTATGGGCGCAGATGTCATCGACGACCTGCGGCGCCGCGGTCACCGTGTGGTGGTCGGGCCGCCGTGGTCAGAGGGTCGGCTCAGCGTTGTCGCCCGCGATGGCGGCTGGCTGAAGGCTGCGGCAAATTCGCGCGGCAATCAGGGCTACGCCGCCGGTCGCTGAGCACGCGCCGCCCGAGGGCAGCCACGCCTCTAACAGGTCGACTCCGGGGTCGTCCACCGCGACGAGTGGCTTTCGGAGGCTCTGCTACCAGGCGGATGCCGGTGCTTGCATGATCTCGACCGGCGCTGTGCTCCAATGCGAGCCGTTGCCATAGTGGCTGGCCGCCCAGGGTGAGGCCCAGATCGCTTGGGCTGTGGCATCCGCCGACGTGCCGGCCGCCAGTCCGGCGACGATTCCGGGATAGCCGCGCTGCAGGTTGAGCGCGCAGTACATGGCGGCGTCTTCGAGGGTGGCGTAGCTCCCGAATCCGGAGCCGCCTCCGGAGCCGTACCCGTTGTTCAGCGGGTTATTGCGGTTCCACCAGTCGGGTGGGCCATTCTCCTGGCGCATCCAGCGCAGCATGACGGTGACGTTCGCCGCCGTCTGCGGCCAGCCACCGTCGAGCAGCACGAGCTTGGCCCAGTCCTCGTTGGTACCGCCGTTGGCCAGCGTCTTCACGCCCGCCGTCGTCGTATACACGGCCCGGCTGAGCACCGGTGCGGCGACGTTGCTGTCGACGAGCAACACGCGCTGTGAGGGCATGGAAACATCAGCGGACGGCTGCGCGGCCTGCGCGTGCTGCGTCGGCGCAATGGACAGACCGGCGACCAAAGCGAGTGCGACAGCGCCGACGGCGACCGTGACCTGCAGCGATGCCTTCTGTCGTGGTGCCTTCTGTCGTACAGCAGGCGCACGCGGCGTTGTCAGTTTGTGTTGCGTCGCCGTGACGTGCGGTTCTGCACTGCCGGCGTTCGGATCCGCCGTAGGGGACACGACAGGGCGGCCCGCAGAGCGGCGGCCGTGAGTCGGGTTGGCAGATTCGGGTGGCATACGGTTTCGAGAGTAGCAAATTCTCGCGGGAGCGCTAGCCCTGCGACCGACGTCTGGCATACCGCGGGCTGGCAGCAATAGAGTTGAAGACGGTCCGCACCGCATCCCCGCGGTCGTGGCGGGCTGCGTTCTGTTCCGGAATTCAGGAGAACCCATTGACCGAATCCGCACCGCTCGATCCGAATTCGTCACACGCTTGGCAGCAGCTCACTCGCATCGCCGAACGCTTCTCGCCTGATCTTCGCGGGTGGTTCGATGCCGACCCCGCACGAGCCGATCGATACACCTTCCAGGCGGCCGACCTCACCGTCGACCTCTCGAAGGGACTCCTCACCGAAGAAATCCTGACCCACCTCCTACGGCTGGCGAAGGAGGCCGACATCTCCGGTCGATACCGGGCCATGATCGCTGGCGAGCACATCAACGTGACCGAAGACCGCGCCGTTCTCCACACCGCCCTGCGTCGCCCGAAGGATGGCGCAGACCTCGTACCGCCGAAGGGTTTCGTCGTCGATGGTGAAGATGTCGACGCCGAAGTCCACGCCGCACTGGACAAGGTCTACGCCTTTGCCGAATCAGTACGGTCCGGCACCTGGACCGGCGTGACGGGCAAGCGCATTGCGAGCGTCGTCAACATCGGCATCGGTGGTTCCGATCTCGGCCCCGTCATGGTCTACGAAGCGCTGAAGCCGTATGTGCAAGCCGGCCTTGAGTGCCGCTTCGTCTCCAACATCGACCCCAGTGACGTGTACGAGAAGACGGCAGACCTCGACCCGGAGACCACGCTGTTCATCGTCGCGTCGAAAACTTTCGGCACCCTTGAGACACTCACAAACGCCCGACTGGCGCGCCATTGGCTGTGGGATCAACTCGGCGCCTCCGGCGCCATCACCGACAGCGACGCCGCCCGCAAGGATGCCGTTGCCAAGCACTTCGTCGCCGTGTCGACCGCCCTCGATAAAGTCGCGGCCTTCGGGATCGACCCCGCGAACGCCTTCGGGTTCTGGGACTGGGTGGGTGGTCGCTACTCAGTCGATTCGGCAATCGGCACCTCCGTTGTCATCGCCGTCGGCAGGGATAACTGGCGCGAATTCCTTTCGGGCTTCCATGCCATCGACGAGCACATGCGAACCGCTCCGCTCGAACGGAACGTGCCGGTCCTGATGGGTCTGCTCAACGTTTGGTACACCAATTTTCTCAAGGCGCAGAGCCATGCAGTTCTGCCCTACGCGCAGTACCTCCACCGATTTCCCGCCTACCTCCAGCAGCTCACCATGGAATCCAACGGAAAAAGTGTCCGCTGGGACGGCTCCCCTGTCACCACGGATACCGGTGAGATCTTCTGGGGTGAACCGGGTACGAACGGTCAGCACGCGTTCTACCAGCTCATCCACCAAGGCACACGTCTGATACCGGCCGACTTCATCGCGGTCGCGAATCCGGCGCATCCTCTCAAGGACGAGACGGGCGACGGCGCAACAGTGCAGCCCGGCCAGGATGTCCACGCGCTTTTCATGGCTAACTTCTTCGCTCAGACCAAGGCGCTGGCGTTTGGTAAGACGGCCGACGAGGTGCGCGCCGAAGGAACCAAGGAGTCTGTCGTGCCGGCGCGTGAGTTCAGCGGCAACCGGCCGACCACCTCGATCCTCGCACCAGCTCTCACGCCGAGCGTCCTCGGCCAGCTCATTGCGCTCTACGAGCACATCGTGTTCACCGAAGGCACCATCTGGGGTGTCGATTCGTTCGATCAGTGGGGCGTCGAGCTCGGCAAACAGCTCGCACTTCAGATCGCTCCAGCTGTCGACGGTGATGCGGAGGCACTTAAGTCCCAAGACTCATCGACCCGGGCGCTCATCGCGAAGTACCTTGAGCTGCGCGACTGAGCCAGGCGGCATCCGCCTTTAGTGCCCGCGGCCTCTGCCCGCGCCGCCGAACACGGCGTAGATCAGCGGAAGGGCGGAAACGCACATCAGCACGATGCCGAGCGGCGCAGCATCCGGAATCAGCAGGATGCCACCGATCAGGAATCCGCCGAACAGCACCGCGCCGACCGCGCGATGAACGAGCCGCTCGAGGCGGCTCAGGCGGCGATCGATCGAGGGCGTCGCAACCGTCACCGTGCCTTCGTTGATGCGCGTGATAAGTGCATCGATGCGCCCAGGCAGGCGCACGGCAATGCCTGCAGCCGCAACCGCCTCTTTCGCGACCGACGCGACAACGTTGCCGCCCTCCTCACGCAGCAGCCGCGACGCATACGGCTCGATTGCGCCCCAGACATTGAACTCGGGATCGAGGGCGCTGCACACGCCCGACGTCAACGACATCGCACGGATGACGAGCAGAAAGTTCTCGGGCAGTTGGAGCGGCAATGAGCGAACGACGGCGCCGAACTCCCGGCCGAAGTCGCGGAACTCACGTTGATCGATGTTGCGCAGCTGCGCGAATCCCATGCCCCCGAAACGGTCGAAAAGCTGCGTCATGGCGTGTTCGAGGTCAGCCGTATCGGTCGTGGGCAGCAGGATACCGACATCCTGGATGCTGTCCACGAGCCTACGTCCATCGCGCGCGGCGACCGCGATGAGCAGCCTGCGCAGGCCGTCGCGCAGCTCGTCGGTGACCTCGCCCATCATGCCGAAGTCGACGAACGTGAGCCGCCAGGCGGGGTCTGCGACATCACCGCTGGGAGCCGCCGCGACAGGCGTCACGAAAATGTTGCCGGGGTGCGGATCGGCGTGAAAGTAGCCGTGGCCGAAAAGCTGCTCGAACATCACCTCGGCGAAGACCGCAGCGACCTCGGACGGATTGATGCCCGCCGCGCGCAGATCGTCGACATCGTTGATCTTGATGGCCGTAACATCCGACAGCGTGAGCGCCCGCCGAGACGTGCGCTCCCAGACGACTTCGGGCACGGTCACGCGGGGGTCTCCTGCGAACATTTCGCTGAATCGTTCGGCACCGGTCGCTTCGTGGAGGTAGTCGATCTCCTCGAGGCTCGTCGTCGCGAACTCCGCGACCAGGGCGTGCGGGTCGACATGGTCGGACACGACTCGCAACCGGCTGAGCCATCCTGCGACTCGACGCAGCGCGGCGAGATCGACGTCGACGATGGCCTGAATCCGCGGCCGCTGCACCTTCACGATGACCTGTTCGAAGCCGCTCTCGGCGGCATCCGTCGCTGCCAGGCGGGCACGGTGCGCCTGACCGAGGGATGCCGCCGCCACCGGTACATCGTCGAACGATGCGTAAGCGCGTTCGAGCGGCACACCCAGCTCCGCCTCGGCAAGCTCCCGGATCGAGGCGAAGGATGCCGGCGGTACCTCGTCCTGGAGCCCGGCGAGCTCTGTGGTGATCTCCGGCGGCAGCACATCGAGTCTGGACGACAGGAACTGTCCGACCTTGATCATCAGTCCGCCGAGCTCGATGGCGAGCGCGTGGAAGCGCTGCGCGACGTGCGTCATCCGCGCCGCTCGCCCGCGTTCCGCAATACGCTCGAGCCCGATGCGCGGCAGCAGGATTTCGAACCACCAGGTCTGCGTGAGGGCGCGCAACGCGAACCGGAGTATGCGGCGGTACCGGGCGCGCTCAGCTCCGGTGTCGTACGTCGCGCGTTCTCGACGGGTGGGTGCCACCGGCATCCGTCAGTCCTGGGCGAGGATCGTGTAGAGCTTGCGGCGGGCCTCGTCGAGCACGGCCACAGCCTGTTCCACCTGCTCGGGAGTACCCGTGCGCTTGACCTGCGCCGCGGCCTGCGCCAGTGCGACGCCCGATTTGGGCAGAGCGCCCATACCGAGGAGATCGCCGTGACCGGACGCCTCCCACGGCGCAGCCTTGCCTGCTGCGGTGTCCGCTTCAGCTCGCCCCGCCTCGGTCAGCGAGTACGTCTTTCGGCCATCCGACACTTCGGCGCTGACGACACCCTCATCGGCTAGGAGCTGCAGCGTGGGATACACCGAGCCCGCGCTCGGCTTCCATGCGCCGCCACTGCGCTCCTTGATCTCCGCAATGATCTCGTAACCGTGCATCGGCTCCTCGGCCAAAAGCGTGAGGATGGCGGCGCGCACGTCGCCGCGCGCCATCCGCGGGCCGACGCGCTGCTCGAACATCGCACGCAACTGATCGACAGCTTCCGCCAAGTGCGGGCCGACGGCGGGACGCCCGCTCCCGAAACCGCGGGAGCCGAAGCCCCCACCCGTGTTTGAACTGCTCATAATGACCTCTCCGATCTCGATGCTCCACTAAGTCTCGACGACATACTACGATATATCGTTCAGGATTGGTTGTGTCAAGTTTCTCGGCGAGAGTCGGGAGGCGGTCATGACGGTCTCCCTCGCGTGGGTCCGGTATCTGGACGAACCTTACACTTACAAAAACAAGTGTCGCGTCAAAGACCCTGGATCGCGGCGAGAGCATGAGGATCAGCTGCTGTTGACGCCGATGGCGCCAAGGTAGAAGATCGTTGCGTTGCTACGACGCGACCACTGGTGCGGGCGCGGAGCTGCACAACACTGGAGGTGCCAGTTGGCCGAAATCACAGAACCCAAAACCGGAATAGTGCTCGCCCACTTCATCGTGTCGAACGACGTCGAACGGTCCAAGCGCTTCTACACCGAGGTGCTCGGTGGCAGGGTGGTCTTCGACGATGGGTGACCTATGTTGCGTTGGCCAACAGCTTCATCATCATCAATGTCGGCGGCGGCCCAACGGACGACAAGCCCACCGTCACCCTGGAGGCGCCCATCGATCCTAACCGCGTGAGCAGCTTCCTCAACATTCGCGTCGAAGATATCCACGCCGTCTACGCGGAATGGAGCGCCCGGGGTGCACACTTCCTGACGCCGCCGAAACAGCATGAGTTCGAGATCCGATGCTACATCCGCGATCCCGACAACCATCTGATCGAGGTAGGACAGACGACCGACCCGGATGGCGACTGGTCGGCCTGGTTGTCGCGTCTCTCGACGACATGAGGACGTCTACGAGCGGTAACTGACTCGACCTCTGCGCCCTGCCGAGGTCAGCAGCGCTGTGAGATCCTCGACGCTCTGAGCAGCCGGAAGGTCGAGCGTTCGGGCAGGGGACTCGGTCGCGCACCGGGTCAGGTCAACGCGTCGAGATGGCCCGTAGCCCGATCTGGTGGTTGGAGCTTCTGTGCGGGATCGCAGAGCTCGTGCTTGGCTTTATCGCCTCCTCTTCGCTGTCCGCCAGCGTCATCGTGCTCGTCATCAGCGTGAGTGTTCTGGCAATTTTCCGCGGTGTCGCCGAGATCGCGGCCGCCGTCAGCATTCGGCACCTCACCGAGGCTGTCGCCTGATCAGCGCGGCCAATCGAAAGGGAAACACAATGACCATCTCCGAAAGCTTGGAAGCGCTCTCGACTCAAGCGAGGTCTTTCGAGGACTCCGTCACCGCACTCAACCTGGGCACCAAGGCGAAGATCGAGGCACGCCGAGCGAAGCTGAAGCAAGCCAGAGAGGCTGCGAACATCCGATCCGACGGACAACAGGCAGCCGACGCGGACGAGTTCAGCGCGTCTTGGGTTTTCCTGCTGCAGGCGCTCTCCGCCAGCTTTGACGACCTCACCACCGTACTGTCCGACAAGCTCGCGAAGCGGACAGTCCCGCGCAGGGATGGCGATGCGAACACGGCTGCAGAGGACGCTGAGGACGCAATCGACTTTGCAATCTACGCACCCCAGGAGCCGGAGTATGCGGTGCTCGATCGGGAGTCGGGAGTGCGGAGGCCGAAGTGTCTCTCTCCGATGTTCTCGATGCCGTGCGGGTGGGCTCCGAATTCATCTGGAACAGAATCGTCCAGTTCGCTCGATCCACGCCAGACCTCGCGCAGGTCGACCTGGTCAGGGTTGCGGGAGAAGTATGGGCGATGTCCGACTCGTTCGCGACACTCCTCAGCGCTGGGTACCACGAACAACAGGAGTTGCGGATCATTGAGGGCCAGCGTGAGCGCTACGCGCTCATCCAAACGGTACTCAGCGGTCACGATCAACCCAACGCGACCCTGTGGGAGGCGATCGACCGAATCGGCCTCCCGCGGGACCACGGGTTCGTCGTCGCGGCCGTCGAGCATGGGGAGTCGCCGCGGATCCCAATGCCGCGCATCGATCACTCGCCCAGGAAAGACGCGATGGAATCTGCATGGCTGCTGCGTTCGGACGTGGAGCTCGGGATCGTATCCACAGACCAAGGCCACGTCCCGGCCGTGCAACGGGCCCTCGAACACTATGGCGTACGCGCCGGCATCAGTCCGATCTTCTCGAACTTCGGTGATATGCCCCAAACGGTTCGGCTCGCACGGACGGCCTTGGCGGCCGCGCCGAAGGGCCAGGTTTACCTCTTTGCAGACTCCGCGGTGGGCACGATGGCCGCCGGGGCACCCGAAGTTGCAGCGCAACTCACGTCGATCGTTCTCAACCAAGTGCTCGAACTGCCGGATGCCGAACGCCAGCTCATCCTCACAACCGCTCGCACGTGGTTCGATGCCGCAGGATCCACAACTGAAACAGCGCGAAGGATGTTCGTCCACCCGAACACCGTTCGCAACCGATTGAGGCGCTTGGAAACCCTCACTCTCCGCAGCTTGTCCGACCCGCGCCAAGCAGCTGAGGTGTGTCTCGCGGTCGTCGCGCTGGCTCAGTAACGTTTTGCGGGCGGTCGGCCGCTCCCCGCCAGTTGCATGCATTTCCAGGCGATTCTGGCCCATCACACGGAACCGCGTCACGCATTCGATGCACTCCAAGAGCGGGGAGAATCAACATCCTCAGGAGGCTCCGGGACAGCTGGTGAACATTTGTGAGAACGATGATCGCTTCGATCTGTTACAGTTATTGCACTTGGGAAAAAGGCTCGGAGGTGGAAAATGACCGACGTACTGAACCGTGATGCCGACGCTCTGCGCCGCGCCCTCGACAGCAAAGGCGACGAGGTGAAGCTCAGCCTGTCGCGGGAGACCGCTGAGTGGCTT
>Ga0208357_1001303_pt1 | contig 18285 bp, 15 predicted proteins | sample NGESurdeep092012_6_FD_184487 | JGI IMG/M metagenome (GOLD analysis project Ga0208357, IMG submission 184487) | Arctic peat soil microbial communities from Barrow, Alaska - NGEE Surface sample F52-2 deep-092012 (SPAdes) | ecosystem: Environmental > Terrestrial > Soil > Wetlands > Peat ... | reverse complement strand
TCGAGCGTCGGCGGGGACCGAAGCCGAAACTGCGGCGGCAGCGGGTCACCCGATGGATCGCGCCGGCAGTCCACGCCTGGAGTCCCCCGCCCGCCGACTGCAGCCCAGTCGGCGGGCGGGCGTCGTGATCTCGGGTGTCGTCCTTTCGGGGATCGTCGGGCTGGTGGCCGGCGGACCGATCGCCGGAATTGCCGTCGCGCTCGCGGTGCTGGCCGCCCTGACGTGGTCGCGGGGCCGGAGCGTTCTGGCCCTCGGCGCCGCGGTGCTGGTTGTGGTCGGGGCAGCCGAAGTCGTCCGCCATGAACTGGTCAACCGGTATATCGCCGGCGCCGGTTGGCCGTCCCACTTTTCGGTGGCGTCGACGATCGTCCTCGTGGCCGTGATCCTGTTGGGGGCCGATGCCTCGCTCGAGCTGGCCCGGCGTATCCGCGCCCACCACGCCACCGATGACGAGGCATCGCCGGACGGACGACCGGTAGGGTAAGCACGCCGCGCCGCCCGGCGTGCCCAGCAAAGGAGAGGTGTGCCCGCCAGTACCACGTCCCGTCTGACCGGGGAGCGACCCCAACAAGGAGTGACCCCAGACTCGTTGTTGGCCCTCCATGAGGCGGGCTACCGGGCCGTGCTCGACCGCATTGGCTCCGGGCGGATTCTCGACGTCGGTTGCGGGCAGGGTTTCGAGTCCGCCCGCTTCCTCGCTCCCGACCGGCAGGTGCTCGGTGTCGACTACAGCGCCGAGGCGGTGAGCGCCGCGGCATCGGGCTATGCAGACCAAGGCCTCCGGGTGGCGCAGATGAACGCGTTGGACCTGGCGTTGGCCACGGACAGTATCGACGGCGCATGCTCATCGCACCTGATCGAGCATTTTGTCGATCCGGAGCCCCACGTGGCCGAGTTGGCCCGGGTGGTCACGCCGAAGGGCTTGGTGTGCATTCTCACCCCCAATGCCCCGGCTGATTTTGAGAACCCGTTCCATCTCCATCTCTTCACTCGTGGTGAGCTCCGGGAGATGCTGGAACGTCATTTCGACGATGTCTGGTTGGGTGGGGTGGATGCCACGCCGCACGTCAAAGCCGATTTCGCGGCGCGGCGGCTCCGGGCCGCCAAACTCCTACGCTTCGACGTCTTCGATCTGCGCCACCGCATGCCCCACCGTTGGTACGTGTGGGCCTACACGCGGCTCCTTCCATTGGCCTACAAGCTGGTGGCGCGAGGTGATGCCGGGGGCGTCACGGGGATCACGGCCGACGACTGGTTCGTGACCGAGGAACTGGACGACACCACGCTCGTCCTCCTGGCCGTGGCGCGGCAGCCCCGCGTCTCGACGCTGCCGCCGGTCTGATGCTGGCGGTGGGACTGACCGGGGGAATCGGCTCGGGGAAGTCGGCCGTGGCCGAACTCCTAGTGGCCCGGGGCGCCGTGCTGATCGATGCCGATCAGGTGGCCCGTGAGGTGGTGGCGCCCGGCGGAGCGGCCTACCAGGCGCTGATCGATCGCTTCGGAGCCGGCATCGTGGCCCCCGACGGGACCATCGACCGTCCCGCCCTGGCCGCCGTGGCCTTCGCCGATGACGCCACCCGGGCTGACCTCAATGCCATCACCCATCCGGCCATCGGCGTCGCCATGATCAAGGCCCGAGACGCTCTGGAGGACACCGACGACATCGTGGTGCTGGCCATTCCCCTTCTCACGGCGCAGCATCGGGATACCGTCAAGCTCCGCCTGGTGGTCGTGGTCGATTGCCCCACCGATATCGCGCTGGAGCGGCTCCTGACCCAGAGGGGCATGGACCGCGCCGACGCCGAGGCGCGCATCGCCGCCCAGATCAGCCGGGAGGAGCGGATCAAGGAGGCGGACTACGTGCTCGACAACTCCGGCGATCGCACGCAGCTCGAGGCCGAAGTCTCCACCCTGTGGGAGTGGCTGGTCGCCCGGGCCTGACGTGGGGCGGGGTTCGCCCGCCGCGTCGCGCCGGGCACGGGGCGTCACACCGCCCCGGTAGCCTCGGCCCATGGCCGTCTCCCTGAAAACCCCCTTTGCGGTCGTGTCGCCGTTCCGGCCTGCCGGCGACCAGCCGACCGCTATCGCCACCCTGGTCGAGGGGGTCAACCGGGGCGACCACTACCAGACGCTCCAGGGCATTACGGGTTCCGGGAAGACGGCGACCATCGCCTGGATGATTGAGCAGGTCCAACGCCCCATCCTGATCATCGAGCCGAACAAGTCCTTGGCCGCCCAGCTGTCCTCCGAGTTGCGGGACCTCTTCCCCAAGAACCGGGTCGAGTTCTTCGTGTCCTACTACGACTACTACCAGCCCGAGGCCTACCTCCCCACCACCGACACCTACATCGAGAAGGACTCGTCCATCAACGACGAGATCGACCGGCTCCGCCATGCCACCACGTCGTCGCTCCTCATGCGCAACGACGTGATCGTGGTGGCCTCGGTCTCGTGCATCTACGGCCTCGGGGCACCCCAGGAGTACCGCGACCGCATCCTGGCGCTCACCGTGGGTGACCAGCACGACCAGCGCGACATCCTGCGGCGCCTGGTCGACCTGCAGTACGCCCGCAACGACGTGAACCTGGTCCGGGGCACGTTCCGGGCCCGGGGCGACACGGTCGAGATCCACCCGGCCTACGAGGAGCAGGCGCTCCGGGTTGAGATGTTCGGCGACACCATCGAGCGCATCGTCACCTTCGATGTCCTGACCGGTGAGATGGGGGAGGAGTTGGAGGACATCGCCGTCTACGCGGCCACCCACTACGTCACCGGCGACGAGATCGTCCAGCGGGCCGTCGGCACCATCGAGGTCGAGCTCCGGGAACGCCTGCAGTACTTCGAGAAGGAGGGCAAGCTCCTCGAGGCACAACGCCTCCGGGTGCGGACCGAGCACGACCTGGAAATGCTGGCTGAGACCGGTGTCTGCTCCGGCATCGAGAACTATTCCCGCCACCTGGACGGTCGCTCCCCGGGCGAGGCGCCTTACACGCTGCTCGACTTCTTCCCCAAGGACTACCTGGTGGTGATCGACGAGAGCCACGTGGCCGTGCCCCAACTGCACGGCCAACACGCCGGCGACCGCTCCCGCAAGGACATGCTGGTCGACCACGGCTTCCGCCTCCCCTCGGCCCGGGACAACCGCCCGCTGCGCTTCGACGAGTTCATCGAGCGGGTGCCCCAGTGTGTGTTCGTCTCGGCCACCCCCGGGCCCTTTGAGAAGGAGCACTCGACGCAGATGGTCGAGCAGGTCATCCGGCCCACCGGTCTGGTCGATCCCGAGGTGACCATCCGCCCCACCAAGGGCCAGGTGGACGACCTGATGGCCCGGATCGAGGTCACCGTCGGAGCCGGAGGCCGGGTGCTCGTAACCACGTTGACCAAGAAGATGGCCGAGGATCTCACCGACTACCTGGCCGATGCCGGCATCCGGGTGCAGTACCTCCACTCCGACATCGACACCATCACCCGGATCGAGATCCTGCGCGAGCTCCGCCTGGGCACCATCGACGTCCTGGTCGGCATCAACCTCCTCCGCGAGGGACTCGACCTACCCGAGGTGGCTCTCGTCGCCATTCTCGATGCCGACAAAGAAGGCTTCCTCCGTTCGGCCTCCTCCCTGATCCAGACCATGGGTCGGGCCGCCCGCAATGTTGACGGGACCGTCATCCTCTATGCCGACACCATCACCGACTCGATGCGGGAAGCCGTCTCGGTGACCCAGCGTCGCCGCGAGATACAAACGGCGTACAACAAGGAGCACGGCATCGACCCCACGACCATCCGCAAGGCGGTCACCGACATTCTCGAACGACTGCGCGGTGCCCCCGGCCGCTCCCGGGCCGAGGTGCGGCGCAACCCGTCGAGACGTGGTGCGCCACGGCCCTCCCTGCTGCACGAGGGCGATGCCTCCACCCCGGCCGTGGCCGTGGAGCTGATGAGCCAGCTGGAGACGGAGATGAAGGTGGCGGCGGCCGAGTTGCGTTTCGAAGAGGCGGCTCTCCTGCGCGACGAGATCGCCGAGCTGCGCGCTTCCGTCCCCGGATAGCCGCCCGGGGCCGCCCGGTGCGGTCGGGTTAGCCTCGCGGCCATGCCAACGGCCGACACCCTCCTCGCCACCGTCGAGCGGTACGCCGCTACGGTCACCGCCCGTGACGCCGGCGCCTACGCCGCGTTGTTCACCCCCGAGGCGGTGCAGGTCGATCCCTACCCGACGGCGCCCAATATCGGCCGGGACGCCATCCGGGATTTCATGCAACTCTCCATCGACGGCTGCGAGACGATGCTCTTCGAGGTCACCGAGGTCCACCCCGTGGCCGACCGGGCGGCTCTGGCCTTCCACATCACCCTCGACCTCGAGGGCGGCGCCGTGATGCACATCCGCGGCATCGAGGTCTTCACGGTGACCGAGGACGGGCTCATCTCGGCCGTCGACGCCTACTGGGGTGACCGCGATGTCACCTTCGACTGAGGGGATCACCATGGGAAGGATCACCGAATTCGTCTCGCTCGATGGTGTCAGGCGCTCGTGGTCGACGGCGTGGCGATCGTGATCTACCAATCCGTCGCCGCGTGACCGTGGGCCGACACCCGACACATGAGGGGACCCGCGTGACGCCGGCCACCTCCGGCGAGGTGACGTACCGCGCCGCGACGCCGCACGATGTCGAGGGGATCGCCCACCTCCATGCCGACAGCTGGCGGCGCAACTACCGCGGCGCGTTCTCCGACGCCTACCTGGACGGCGACCTGGTCGCGGAGCGCCTCTCCGTCTGGACCGACCGCCTCCGGCCACCGTGCACAGGCACCTTCACGATCGTGGCGGAGCACCCCGGCCCCGACTCCGGCCCCGGCGCCATCGTCGGCCTGGCCCACACCATCCTCGGGGATGATCCGGCCTGGGGTGCGCTCCTCGACAACCTCCACGTCTCCCACGCCGAGAAGGGCCACGGGATCGGCACCCGGCTGATGGCGGAGACGGCTCGCGGCCTTCTCTCGCGCGACCCGGCCTCGTCGCTCTTCCTGTGGGTCCTGGCCCAAAACACGGCGGCCCAGGCCTTCTACGACGCCCGGGGCGGCACCTGCGTCGAGCGCCAGTCCCGGAGCCCGGAGCCAGGGGACCGACTGCGCTACGCCTGGCCCGACCCCTCGGGGCTGCTCCTCGACCAGGCCGAGGAGCGGGCCGATCGGCAGTGACACACCCTCCCGGTATCCTCGACAGATGGTCGATCGTCTGGTCGTTCGCGGGGCCCGCGAGCACAATCTCCGCGATGTCTCGCTCGACCTGCCCCGGGACCGGCTGATCGTCTTCACCGGCCTGTCGGGATCGGGCAAGTCGTCCCTGGCCTTCGACACCATCTACGCCGAGGGTCAGCGCCGCTACGTCGAATCTCTCTCGGCCTACGCCCGCCAATTCCTGGGTCAGATGGACAAGCCGGACGTCGATTTCATCGAGGGTCTCTCCCCGGCCATCTCCATCGACCAGAAGTCGGCTTCCCGCAACCCGCGTTCGACCGTGGGGACGATCACCGAGGTCTACGACTACCTGCGGCTGCTCTATGCCCGCATCGGCCATCCCCACTGCCCGAATTGCGGCCGGCCCGTGGCCCGCCAGACCCCCCAGCAGATCGTGGACCGGGTGCTCGAGCTCGAGGAGGGCACCAGGTTCCAGGTTCTGGCCCCGGTGGTCCGTGGGCGCAAGGGGGAGTACAGCACCTTGCTGGACGACCTGGCCAAGCAGGGGTTCGCCCGGGTGCGGATCGACGGCGTGCCCACCGAATTGGCCGATCGGGCCGAGGTCACCCTGGCCCGATACGAGATCCACACGATCGACGTTGTGGTCGACCGCCTCATCCGGCGGGGCAACATCCGCCAACGCTTGACCGAGTCGATCGAGACCGCGCTGGAGCTGACAGGCGGCACGGCCGAGGTACTGGTCATGAACGGCAGCGCTCCGGAGAGTGATGAGGGCATCACCTTCTCCCAGCACCTGGCCTGCACCCACTGCGGCATCAGTTTCGAGGAGCCGGCGCCGCGAAGTTTCTCCTTCAACTCGCCCTACGGTGCCTGCCCCGCCTGTGTCGGGCTGGGCACCAGGTTCGAAGTGGACCCGGAGCTGGTGGTCCCCGACGACACGCTGTCGCTGGAGACGGGTGCCCTGGCGCCGTGGGCCGGAGCCCGCAGCGAGTACTTCACCGGGCTGCAGAAGGGTGTGGCCGATCTGGCCGGGTTCGCCTACGACGCGCCGTGGAAGTCGCTCAAGGCCAAGGACAAGAAGCTGGTGCTCTTCGGCACGGGGACCAGGTCGGTCCACGTCACCTACAAGAACCGGTTCAACCGCACCCGGTCCTATGACGCCCTCTTCGAAGGGATCGTGCCCTGGCTGCAGCGTCGCCACGGTGAATCGGAGTCGGACTGGTCACGCGAGCAGGTGGAGCAGTACATGCGCGAGGTGGACTGCCCGGTCTGCCACGGGGCCCGCCTCAAGCCCGAGTCACTGGCCGTGACCGTCGGTGGGCGCAATATCTACGAGCTATGCAGCCTCTCCATCGCCAACGCGGTGGATGCCATGGGGGAGCTCGAGCTCAGCGACCGTGAGCACATGATCGCCGACCGCGTGTTCAAGGAGGTGCAGGAGCGGATGCAGTTCCTGCTCGATGTCGGCCTCGACTACCTCTCGCTGGCTCGCTCGGCCGCCACGCTCTCGGGGGGCGAGGCCCAACGCATCCGTCTGGCCAGCCAGATCGGCAGTGGTCTGGTCGGGGTGCTCTACGTGCTGGACGAGCCCTCCATCGGCTTGCACCAACGGGACAATCGGCGACTCATCGGCACCCTCGAGCGGTTGCGCAATCTGGGGAACACGGTCATCGTGGTCGAGCACGACGAGGAGACCATCCGCAGTGCCGACTACGTGGTCGACATCGGGCCGGGCGCGGGGGAGCACGGCGGGACCGTGGTCCACGCCGGACCTGTGACGGGCAGGGGGGGCCTGGTCTCGAACAAGGCCTCCATCACGGGGCAGTACCTCTCGGGCAAGCGATCCATCCCGGTCCCGTCACGCCGACGGCCCGGCAGCGGGGACGTCGTCACGGTGCGCGGTGCCCGCGAGCACAACCTGCACGACATCGACGTCTCGTTCCCGCTGGGCTGCCTGGTGGCGGTGACGGGCGTCTCGGGCTCAGGCAAGTCGACCCTGGTCAATGACATCCTCCTGCGCTCCTTGGCCCAGCACCTTCACCGGGCCAAGACGCTCCCGGGCCGGCATCGCAAGGTCGAGGGCGTCCAATTCCTCGACAAGGTGGTCGACGTCGACCAGGCCCCCATCGGGCGCACCCCGCGGTCGAATCCAGCCACCTACACCGGCGTGTTCGACCACATCCGCAAGCTCTTCGCTCAGACCGCTGAGGCCAAGGTCCGGGGTTACCAACCCGGCCGGTTCTCCTTCAACGTGCGGGGGGGCCGCTGCGAGGCCTGTGCCGGCGACGGCACCATCAAAATCGAGATGCACTTCCTGCCCGATGTCTACGTCCCGTGCGAGATCTGCCACGGCGCCCGCTACAACCGCGACACCCTCGAGATCACCTTCCGGGGCAAGACCATCGCCGACGTGCTCGACCTCTCCTGCGAGGAGGCCTTGGAATTCTTCGCCAAGCAACCTCCTATCGCCCGTCACATGCAGACCTTGTTCGACGTCGGCCTGGGGTACGTCCGGCTGGGTCAACCGGCGCCGACCCTGTCGGGCGGCGAGGCCCAACGGGTCAAGCTGTCCAGTGAGCTGAGCCGGCGGCCCACCGGGCACACCCTCTACGTGCTGGACGAGCCCACCACCGGTCTGCATTTCGAGGACACCCGCCGCCTGCTCGAGGTGCTGGGCCGCCTGGTCGACCAGGGCAACACGGTCGTGGTCATCGAACACAACCTCGACGTGATCAAGACCGCCGACTGGATCATCGACCTCGGCCCCGAGGGGGGCAACAAAGGTGGGAACGTCGTGGCCGAGGGGACTCCCGAACAGGTGGCCAAGACGGCCGGCTCGTACACCGGCGAGGTGCTCAAGAAGATGCTGCCGGCCTGAGACCACGCTGCCGGCCTGAGTCCACGATGGTCGTGAGGCCACGATGGCCCGGAGACCACCTAGGTGATGGCCAGCATCCTCTCCAGGGCCACCCGGGCCCACTCGGCCGTCTCGGTGTCGACCTGAATCTGGTTGCGGACGTCGCCCTGCACCAGACCCTCGAGCACCCAGGCCAGGTGCGGCCCGTCGATCCTCGACATGGTCGAGCAGGGGCAGACCAGTGGGTCGAGACACACCACGGTCTTGTCGGGAGACTCGTCATCGAGCCGCTTGACCAAGTGGATCTCCGTGGCCACGCCGATCACCGAACCACCCGGTGCGGCCGCCACGCCGCGGATCAGGGCGTCGGTGGAGCCCACCAGATCGCCCATCTCCACCACGTCGTGGGCGCACTCGGGATGGACCATGACGATCCCACCCGGGTGGGCTTCCCGAAAGGCCGTCACGTGCTCGGGCCTGAACCGTTGGTGGACCGAGCAGTGTCCCTTCCACAGCAGCAGCGTCGAGTTCTTGACCTCGGCGTCGGTCAGCCCCCCGAGGGCCAGGCGCGGGTTCCACACCCGCATGTCGTCGGCCCCGTAGCCGAGCTGATAGCCGGTGTTACGGCCCAGGTGCTGATCGGGAAAGAACAGCACCTGGTCACCCCGACCCTCCTGCAGGGCCCAGGTCAAGACCGCACGCGCGTTCGAAGAGGTGCAGACGGCGCCCTGGTGGCGCCCGACGAAGGACTTGAGGGCGGCCGAGGAATTCATGTAGGTGACGGGGACCACGCGCTCGACGTCGATCACCCGGGAGAGCTCCTCCCACGCCTCCTCCACCTGGTCGATGTCGGCCATGTCGGCCATCGAACAGCCGGCATTGAGGTCGGGCAGCAGCACCTTCTGGTGCGCTCCCGTGAGCACATCGGCCGATTCGGCCATGAAGTGCACGCCACAGAAGACGATGAATTCCGCCTCGGTCTGCTCGGCCGCCAGGCGGGACAACCCGAAGGAATCCCCCCGGGCGTCGGCCCAGCGCATGACGTCGTCGCGCTGGTAGTGGTGCCCCAGAACGAAGAGACGGGACCCCAGGGCCGCCTTGGCGGCTCCGATCATCCGGGTCAACTCGTCGGGGGTCGCGGTGCTGTAGCGCTCGGGGAGCGGTTGTTGGAGCCTGAGCATCAGTCTGCCCCCTTTGAGGGAGAGCACCGATCTGGCCGGCGGGGACAGCCTGGTCGCCCATCCGCGGGTGTGTCGGCCTCGGTGCGAGGTGTCGTGCCGGAAACCAGGCCGGCGTGGCCAGTGTATCGGGTGTCCCGGGCCCTGTCGCGGTCTGCGCGAAAGTGGACGGCGTGAAAGATCCGCCCCCTACCGGCTCGATTCCTGATGCGCCGGGGTCGTACCAGTTCCTCGATGCCGAGGGCCGGGTCCTCTATGTGGGCAAGGCGAAGTCATTGCGCCACCGCCTCCCCAACTACTGGCAGGACTCGGCCCTGGCCAATCAGATGCCCCGCACGGCGCAGATGGTGGCCCAAGCCGATCACGTGGAGTGGGTGGTGGTCGACAGCGAGGTCGACGCACTCATTCTGGAGCATTCGCTCATTCAGGCCCACCTGCCCCGCTACAACGTCCGGCTGAAGGACGACAAGAGCTACCCGTGGCTGGCCGTCACCCTGAACGACGAGTGGCCGCGTCCGGCCGTGGTGCGGGGACGCAAGCGCAAGGGCGTGCGCTACTTCGGCCCCTACGGCCAGGCCGGTGGCATCCGCTCCACCCTTGACCTGCTGGTGCGCAGTTTTCCCGTCCGGACGTGTTCAGACAACAAATTTCTCCGCCACCAGCGCCTGGGCCGGCCCTGCCTCCTCTACGACATCGATCGTTGCTCGGGACCCTGCGTCGGCGCGGTCGACCACACCGCCTACGACGGTTTCGTCAACGACCTCATGGGGTTCCTCTCGGGGGACACCGAACCGGTACTGGATCGACTCAACGCGGAGATGCAGGCGGCGTCGGACAACCTCGAGTTCGAGCGGGCAGCCCGGCTCCGGGATCGCATTGCCACGGCCCAGAAGGCGGCCGAAGCGCAATTGATGGTGTCCGAGCGGGCCGAGGACTTCGACGTGATCGGCGTGGCCGACGATCCGCTCGAGGCGTCCGTGCAGATCTTCGTCGTGCGTCGCGGCCGGGTGGTGGGCCACCGGGGCTTCGTGGCCGAAAAGGTGGAGGACCTGACCGGCCCCGAGTTCCTGGCGCTCATCCTCCAGCAGGTCTACGGCACCGACGGGACGGAGGTGCCCCGCCGGGTCCTGGTGCCCGAGGTCCCGGCCGACCAGGAGGTGCTGACCACGTGGCTGCGCTCCCTGCGCCAGGGCCCGGTCGACCTGGCCGTCCCGCAACGAGGGCCGAAACGCGCACTGCAGGAGACCGTCACGCGGTCGGCCGCCGAGGACCTGGCCCGGCACCGCCTGCGCCGGGCCTCCGATCACAACGCGCGCTCGAAGGCCCTGACCGAGCTCCAGGGCGCGTTGGGATTGCGGGAGGCCCCGTTACGCATCGAGTGCTACGACATGAGCCACCTGCAGGGCACCGACTACGTGGGCTCGATGGTGGTGGTGGAGGACGGGCTGGCCAAGCGTTCCGACTACCGCCGGTTCAAGGTCAAGACGGTGGGGGGCAACGACGACTACGCGGCCATGGAAGAGGTGCTGACCAGGCGCCTCACCGCCCTGGTCGAGGCCAAGGACGCCCCCGCCACGGAGCGCCCCCGCCGGTTCGCCTACCGCCCCAACCTGTTGCTGGTCGATGGCGGCAAGGGGCAACTGGGCGTGGCCGAACGGGTGGTGCGGGAGCTGGGGCTCGAGGACGAGATCGAACTGGCCTCCCTGGCCAAGCAATTCGAGGAGGTCTACCGCCCCGGTCAGGCCGCCCCGATCCGACTCCGGCGCGGCTCGGACGCCCTGTACCTGCTCCAGCGGGTGCGCGACGAGGCCCACCGTTTCGCCATCACCTTCCACCGCGAGCGGCGCGGCAAGCGCATGACCGACAGCGTCCTGGACGGCATCCCCGGGCTGGGGCCGGCCCGCCGCACCCGGCTGGTCAAGGAGATGGGTGGTGTCAACGCCGTCAAGGCCGCATCGCTGGAGGAGCTGCTGGCACCGTCGTGGCTCCCCGATGACGTCGGGCTGGCCGTTTACCATGGGATACACAAGACCGGAGGGCGGTGAGTCGTTGAGCGAATTCCTCGTAGTGACGGGGATGTCCGGGGCGGGCCGGTCGACGGCCGCGGCCACCCTGGAGGACCTGGGCTGGTTTGTCATCGACAACGTGCCGGCGGCCCTCATCATGAAGATGGTCGAGATGATCGATCTTCCCGGTTCGGAGATCGAGCGAGTGGCCCTGGTCATCGGCCGGGGTGGGGCCAACACCGGGGTCGAATATTTCGAGGACCTGGCCGACGTGCTCGATGCGCTCCGCCAGACCCGCAACCGCGTCACGGTGCTCTTCCTCGAAGCGGCCGACGACGTCCTGGTCAGGCGGTACGAGGGCACCCGCCGACGGCATCCCATCGACGCCCGCGGCGTGGAGGAATCGATCGCCGACGAGCGCCGCCTCCTCGGACCGGTGCGCGACCGGGCCGATCTGCTCATCGATACGGGCGAGCTCAACTCGAACCAGCTGCGCACCCGCATCCTCGAGGCCTTCGACAACAACAGCGCCGATTCCAACATGCAGACGTCGGTGGTCTCGTTCGGCTACAAGCACGGGATCCCGCTCGACGTCGACATCGTCTTCGACTGCCGTTTCCTCCCCAACCCCTTCTGGGTCGAGGAGCTGCGGCCCTACAGCGGCCTCGATGCCCCGGTGCGGGACTACGTCCTCTCCCAGCCCGAATCGCTGGACTTTCTGGCCAAGGTCGACGATCTCCTCACCGCCATCCTCCCGTCCTTCATCCGGGAGGGGAAGTCGTACCTGACCATCGCCATGGGCTGCACCGGCGGGCGGCACCGATCGGTGGCGCTGGCCGAAGCACTGGCCACCCGACTGGGCGGGCACGGCCATCCCACCTCGGTCTTCCACCGGGACGTGGACCGATGAGCCCCGCCGGGCCGGGGCCCGCCGTCGTGGCCCTGGGCGGAGGGCACGGGACCGCCGTCACGCTCCGGGCCGCCCGCACCTACGCCGGGCTCCTGACCGCCGTGGTCTCGGTGGCCGACGACGGTGGGTCGAGCGGCCGCCTGAGCGAGTTGCTCGACGTGGTGGCGCTGGGGGACATGCGCAAGTGCCTGGTGGCCCTGGCCGCCGAGGACTCGGCCCTGGCCGTGGCCTTCGAGCATCGCTTCGAGGAGGGGGAGCTGGCCGGGCATGCCCTCGGCAACCTCGTGCTGGCCGGACTGATCGAGGCCGCCGGCGAGCTGGTGTCCGGCGTGCGGGAGGCAGCCCAGTTGTTGGGGGCCGACGGCGACGTGGTGCCGGCCACCGTCGAGCGGGTCGTGCTCAAGGCCAACGTCGCCCACGGGGAGGTGGCCGGTCAGGTGGCGGTGTCGGCGGCCGGCGGCATCGAGACGGTGTCCCTCGTCCCGGCGGATGCACCACCACCCCGGCTGGCCATCGAGCGGATCGAGGCGGCGGACCAGGTGGTGATCGGCCCCGGGTCGCTCTTCACCAGTGTGCTGGCCGCGGCCGCTGTCACAGGGGTTGCCGAAGCCCTGGCCCGATGCCGGGGCCAGCGGGTCTACGTGTGCAACCTCCACCCGCAGAAGCCGGAGACGGCGGACTTCGACGTGGCGGACCATCTGGCGGCCCTGGCCCGCCATGGCGTGCCCGTCGACGTCGTCCTCTGCGACACCAGCCTGGGCCTGCCCCGGGGTCGGGTCGCCATCGACCTGGTCGACGTGCCCCTCACGGCAGACAATCCTCTGGTCCACAGTCCTGGCAGACTGGCGCTGGCACTCTCCAGTCTGCTGTCATAGCGCCCGAAAGGAAGTTGGTGCGGATGGCGGTACGCGTCGGTATTAATGGGTTCGGCCGGATCGGACGGAATTTCTTCCGTGCCGTCCTGGCCTCGGGCGCCGATGTGGAGGTCGTGGGCGTCAATGACCTGACCTCGGCCACCACGCTGGCCCATCTCCTGCGCTACGACTCCACCCAGGGCCGCCTGTCGGTGCCGGTCGACGTCGAGGGCGGCCAACTCGTGGTGGGGGAGCAGCGCATCCGGGTGGTGGCCGAGCGCGAGCCGTCACTGGTGCCGTGGGCCGAACTGGGGGCCGAGGTGGTGATCGAGTCGACCGGGCTGTTCACCGCCCGCGAGAAGGCCGCGGCCCATCTGGGGGGCACGGTGAAGCGGGTGATCATCTCGGCGCCGTCGGGCGACGCCGACGCCACCTTCGTCATCGGCGTCAACGATGACCAGTTCGACCCGGGCCGCGACGTGGTGATCTCCAATGCCTCGTGCACCACCAACTGCTTCGTGCCCATGGTGAAGGTGCTCGATGACGCGTTCGGCATCGCCAGCGGGCTCATGACCACGGTCCACGCCTACACCAACGACCAGAACCTGCTCGACCTGCCCCACACGGACATGCGCCGGGCCCGCGCCGCCGCAGTCAATATCGTGCCCGCCTCCACCGGTGCCGCCCGCGCCACGTCGCTGGTGCTGTCATCGATGAAGGGGCGCCTCGACGGGACCGCCCTGCGGGTGCCGGTGCCGGCCGGTTCCATCACCGATTTTACGGCCGTCGTCCACGGCAGCCCCTCCGTACCCGACGTCAACGCCGCCTTTGCCGAGGCGGCGGCCAAACCGCCGCTCGACCATGTGCTCGAGTACACCGAGGACCCCATCGTCTCCAGCGACATCGTGGGCAGCCCGGCCTCATGTACGTTCGACTCCCTGCTCACCATGGTCCTTCCGGTCAACGACGCCCTGTCCATGGTCAAGGTCCACGGGTGGTACGACAATGAGTGGGGCTATTCGAACCGCCTGGTTGACCTCACCGTCTTGGTCGGGGGCGGAGGCGGATGAAACCACCGGGGGGGCTGCCACTGCTCGAGGACCTGCCCGACCTCGACGGGCGGCGTGTGCTGGTGCGCGTGGACTTCAACGTCCCGCTCCACATCGGGATCGACGGGCGAGCCACCGTGGCCGACGATTTTCGCATCAGGGCGGCCCTGCCCACCCTGTGCTGGTTGCTCGACCGGGGGGCCGAGGTTGTGGCCTGCTCGCACCTGGGCCGACCGGCCGACACCCGCGACCCGCGTTGGGAGATGGGGCCGGTGCGTGAGCGTCTGGAGGCGTTGTGCCCCGGGGTGGCGCTGACGGACAATCTCCGCTTCAACCCCGGGGAGCGGGCGAATGACCCTGCCTTCGTGGCCTCCCTGATCGAGGGTTTCGACGCCTACGTCAACGAAGCCTTCGGGGTGGCGCATCGCCGCCACGCGTCCATTGTGGGTCCGCCGCAGTTCCTGCCCAGCGCGGCCGGCCTGCGCCTGGCCAAAGAGGTCGAGGTGCTGAGCTGTCTGTTGGACGGGCCGGCCCGGCCCTTCGTCGCCGTGGTGGGCGGGGCCAAGGTGGCCGACAAGATCAAGGTGCTCAAGGTCCTGGCCACCCGGGTGGACACGCTCATCGTCGGGGGCGGCATGGCCTTCACGTTTCTGGCCGCCCTGGGCCACAGCGTCGGCAGCTCGCTCCTGGAGCCCGAACAGCTCTCGGCCTGCCGGGAGCTCCTGGACTCGGGCACCGAGATCCTCCTGCCGACCGACATACGCGCCCTCGAACCGGGCGGGACGTTCGGTCGACCCGCCGACGGAGTCGGCCCGCGGGGCGGGACCAAAGTCACCGAGCGGGATCTCGCCGACGGGTGGACCGGGCTCGACATCGGTCCCGACGCGGCGGCCACCTTTGCCGACGTGGTTCGCCAGGCCGGGACGGTGCTCTGGAACGGCCCGATGGGTGCCTTCGAGGACGTCCGCTTCGCCTCCGGCACACGAGTGGTGGCGCAAGCTGTGGCGGAAAGCGACGCCTTCTCCGTCGTGGGCGGTGGTGACAGCGCCAGTGCCTTGGAGGAACTCGGGCTGGCCGATCGAGTGAGCTTCCTCTCCACCGGGGGTGGGGCGTCGCTCTGTTTCATCGAGGGCGACGGCGACCTGCCTGCGCTCGACGCGTTGCGCCACGCGCCGAACGCGCCCCGCTAGTGGCCGGCCGCCGCCCGCTGATCAGCGGGAATTGGAAGATGCACCACGACCACATCGAGGCGCTGCACATGGTGCGCGACCTCGGATTGCGTCTCAAGGCGGCTGACGTGGCGGCGGTCGACGTGTCCGTCCACCCGCCGTTCACCGACCTGCGGACCGTGCAGACACTGGTGGAGAAGGAAGCCATTCCGATCGCCCTGGGCGCCCAGCACTGCTCAGATGCGGATGCCGGCGCCCGCACCGGAGAGGTGAGTGCGCAGATGCTGGCCCGCTTGGCCACGAGCTACGTCCTGGTCGGGCACTCGGAGCGACGGCAGCTGTTCGGCATGTCCGATGAGACCGTGACCGCCACCGTGCAGGCCGTGTTTCGGCATCAGATGACACCCATCCTCTGCGTCGGTGAGACCGAGGAACAGCGGTTGCGCTCACAGACCGAGTCGACGCTGGAACGGCAGGTCCTCACCGCCCTCGAGGGTCTGGCGCCCGAGCATGTCGCCGGGGTGGTGGTGGCCTACGAGCCCATCTGGGCCATCGGCACCGGCCAGGCGGCCAGCGCGGTCGACGCCGAGGACGCCTGCGTCTTCATCCGGGCCATGGTGGCCAAAGCCGCGGGTGAAGCTGCCGCCGAGTCGATACGAATCCAGTACGGGGGGTCGGTCCAGGCGGAGAATTGTGCCGATCTGCTGGCTGAACCGGACGTGGATGGCCTGTTGGTCGGTGGAGCGAGCCTGCAGGCAGCCAGCTTCCTCGACGTCATTCGGGCCTGCGCCGCCTGCTACCGTTCCTAGGCCGTTTCTGGCGACACGCACTGAGCTGGAGGATTCGTGTCTGCAGGTACTTGGGTTTATATCGGGATTGAAGTGGCCGCGGCACTGGGCCTGATCTTCCTCATTCTCATGCACAGCGGCAAGGGCGGCGGTCTCTCCGACATGTTCGGTGGAAGCGTCGGTGCCGCCGCGCAGGGCTCCACCGTGGTGGAGAGAAACCTGGACCGCATCACGGTCACCGTGGCCATCATCTTCACCTTTACCACCCTCACTTTGGACCTTCGGCTGCAGTGACACACCGGGGCCGCAGGCCCGGGTGGCGACGAGGTCCGATCCTGTGCGGTCTCGCCGTGGCGATCCTTCTCTCGGGGTGCGCCAAGGCGGGTTCGACCACCACGACGGTGACCTACGTCGCTGTGTCGGGTGGAACGATCTCCTTCGGCATGAGCCAGGGGCCAACCGGGTGCAATCCGCACACGCCGACGGGGAGCTCTTCGGCCACCCGAGTGCTCCTGGCCGCCGTGCTGCCCAGCCCGTTCGTGGTGGACGGCACGGGCACGGTGACCCCCAATTCCAACCTCATTCAACAGTCGGAATTGGTCAGCACCAAGCCGGAGACCATCATCTACACGCTGAACCCGCAGGCGGTGTGGTCGGATGGCGTCCCCATCACGGCCAAGGATTTCATCTACGCCTGGCATCAGCAGAAGGCGGACGCACCAGCCGCCCCGGGTTCGGTGGCCAGTGTGGCGGGCTACCGCGACATCGCGTCGATCAAGGGCAGCAACAAGGGCCGCACCGTGACGGTGGTGTTCCATGCCCTCTTCGCAGATTGGCAGATGCTCTTTGCCAACCTGCTGCCGGCACACATCATGGAGACCGTCGGATGGAACCCCCAATGCCCCTCGGTCAACCCGGCCATTGACCTCTCGGGCGGGCCCTTCGAGATCACCTCAGTCTCGGCCCAGACCATCGGGCTGGAGGCCAACCCGAAATGGTGGGGGACGACACCCAATGTGCGTCGCATCACGGTTCACATCGCGTCAAGCCCCCAGCAGCTGGTGCAATGGATCCAGTCCGGTTTCGTCCAGGTGGCCCTGCCCGGCTCCATCACGTCCGGCTCTTTGAGCCAGGTGACCTCATTGCCCGGCGTGCAGAGCTCGGTCGACCCCTCGAGTACCTTCCTGCAACTCGAAATGGTCAGCGATCCGACCACCCCGATCACCGCCGACGTCCGGCAGGCCATTGCCCTGTCGGTGGACCGCCAGGCGCTGCTGAGCCAAAAGGTGAACTGGGCGGTCCCCACAGAGCAGGTGGCGACCAGCCACATCGAGGTGCCGGGTCAGCCGGGGTATCACGCCCCGCCCGCCTCGGACACTCCACCCACCGTCCCGACGTCGACGACCACCTCGACCACCACCGTCGGACAGGGCGGGTCGGTGGACTTCCCGGCCACGTCCGTTCCCGAACAGGCAGCCGCGCTGATGGAAGGCGCCGGCTTCTTCCGATCTGGTTCTGACCCGTGGGAGACGAGTGTGGTCGGAATACCGCTGACCCTGCGACTGGCCGTTGACGAGGGTGACGCCTGGGCCGCGGCAACCGCGCCGCAGCTGCAGGCGCAGCTGCAGGCGGCCGGCTTCGTGGTATCCCTTGTCCCCGAGGCAGATGCCCCGGCGACGGGAGCGGCGCTGTCCTCGGACAGTGCCGAGTTGGCACTCCTGCCGTTGACCGGCTCACCTTTCCTGGGTCAGGCCGTGGCCTGGTACACGCCGTTGCTGGGCGCTCCGGGCGTGGACGGCTCGCAGAACTGGACGGGCTACAACGATGCCACCTTCAATCAACTGGTGACCACCGCGTCGCAGCAGCTCAATCCCAACACGGCGGCGACCGACTACGACACGGCCGACGCGAAGCTCTGGACCGACATGGTGGGCCTGCCCCTCTTTGTGGAACCAAGTGCGCTGGTGTGGAGCCGAACCGTGGGTGGGGTGACGGCGACGCCCATGAGCGACAGCCTCCTGTGGTACGCCCAGGACTGGGCCATCCGGGTTCCCGAATCCACCAACAGCACGACGCCGTCGCTACCCGGCCAATAAGTCACTCCGGGCAACTGCGGCGAGCAGGTTGCCGATCGGTGTCCAAAGGGCCACGCGCTACGATCTTTGAGCGCTCATCCGAGTCGCACACTCGTCGGAGTGGCGGAATAGGCAGACGCGCCAGCTTGAGGGGCTGGTGCCCGCAAGGGCGTGGGGGTTCAAGTCCCCCCTCCGACACCGCA
>Ga0208357_1001300_pt1 | contig 18335 bp, 23 predicted proteins | sample NGESurdeep092012_6_FD_184487 | JGI IMG/M metagenome (GOLD analysis project Ga0208357, IMG submission 184487) | Arctic peat soil microbial communities from Barrow, Alaska - NGEE Surface sample F52-2 deep-092012 (SPAdes) | ecosystem: Environmental > Terrestrial > Soil > Wetlands > Peat ... | reverse complement strand
CGCCGAAGGTGATGATCAACTCGCGCAGGAATGCGTTGTCAGCCGCGGGCTTCCTGCAACTGAATGGCGAATTCACCAACAAACCCAGAACATTGCGTATGGCATCCAATGCTCGCTCTGCAGTGGTCCAGTCGCCGTCGTCACGTACCACGACAAACTCATACAGTCGCTCCAGGTCAGCCAACGCTTCCTCCGTGAAACGGACCTTGAATGTCATGGCGCGGCTTTCTTTGCCTTGGCCAATCGCACGTCAAGCTTTTTCAGCACCGCAGCCGACGAAAAATACACACCGGTAACCTTGGCGCGATCACGCGACGCCAATCCACGCGCGATGAAGGCAGCTTGGTCCTGGCGCTGCTGAATTTGGGCTCGCAGTGCGTACTCGACAAAGCCGGACAGACTTTCTCCATCGCGTAACACTTCTTCTGCAGCGCTACGCAGAGCGGGCTCAACACGTAGCGAAGGGATGGTTGCGGTTTTCATGGAAACTCCAGGTGCGTTGCAATTGCGATTCATTTTGGCGCAATTCGACGACAGGGGCAAATCTCCGGGATAAAGAAGCGGGAACGATCCCTGATTCCTGCTTCGGCCGGGCACGGCCGCTTCTGGGAAAAGGCGGGCCATCTCAGGTCCTGATTAGCGTCGAAGTTCAGCGGACGTATCCTTCTCCCGTCGGCGACCTTGGGAGTCCCCTTGCGGGTGAGAAGGTGGCGCGAAGCGACGGATGAGGGTTCGGCCGTAGCGTGTTTTCAGCAACTGTCGATGTGCTACTTCCCGCTTCGCCCGAACCCTCACCCCAACCCCTCTCCCGGAAGGAGAGGGGCTTCACGCGGCTGAACTTCGACGCTAATCAGGTCTCAGGTTACCAATCGGCCAATCGACGACCACCAGCCAACGGTCGCCGACCGGCCACAAGCCGTCGTCCGCCGTCTGGCCCCGCGCTGAAAACGGACATTCAAATTCGTCGTTGGCTGGACGCGTAGCGCCTTCGGAGCACCCTCCTCGGAAGATTTGCCGTCGGGTTTCACGCCCGATTGGGCGAACGTCTCGATGCGCGGACCTTCTTTTGCGAAGCCGGAAGGTCGTCGGGTTCCTGGCCTTCGGGACCGTCGCCGGACAAAGCCTTCAAGTAGTCGATGAGCCATCTTCTCGCTGGCCCAGGTGGCGCCGACGCCCCCGATCACAAGCAGGCCGACGGGGCCTTGCGCGGGCACATCGCCAAATACGGCAAGGATCAGCCTTACAACGTCGCCGACCTGTACGCGCTGCGCAAGCAACCGGATGACATGTTCGAGTGGCTGCAACGCGCTTGGACGCAACGCGACCCCAGCTTCACTCCGCTCAGCGATCCCTTCGTGCTGGCCTACCAGCACGACCCGCGCTTCGCCGAGCTGTGCAAGCTGGCCGGCTTGCCGCTGCCGGGCCAGCCACTGTCCGTGGCCCGCAGTTCAAGCGTGCGTTGAGCCATGCCGCGAGGCGAGTGAAGCTGCACGCTACTGTTCGCGGGCCGTGCGCGTTTTTCCCTTGCGCTGACATCAGCCGGCTCGGCGTCCGCTTGCAGCCCCAGCGAATCTCCACATCGAACCGATGCCTCGACTTCGCTCTGCCGGGTTCCTCCGAAAAGTGCGGGCGACGATGGCCCACTGCTCGACCATCGTTCCGTGTGCGTCGGCGTGGCGTGGACGACAGGCCGTGTGGCGGGAGTCCAGCATAAGTGGCTCTGACCCGAATGGCACTTACATAAGTGCCATTCAAACCTGACCTCGTTGGGCCGCCTGTTTAACCGAAACGCGCCCGGTAATCTTGCGGCGTCGTGGCAAGGATGCGCAGGAAGCTTCTGCGCAGTGTCTCCTCCGACCCGAAGCCGCATCGTTGCGCGATCCGTTTGACCGGCAGCTGCGACTCCGAAAGCAGCCTCCGCGCCTCCTCAACTCGCAGCCGTTCTACGGCGCGGGCCGGAGTCAGACCGGTGGCCTCCAGATAGTGGCGGCTGAAGCTGCGTGCACTCATCGCGACCTGATCGGCCAGGACTGCAAGCGAAAGGTCCTGGGCCAGATGCGCACCGATCCACGCATGCAGCGCACCGAACTTGTCATCCGCCACTTGCAGCGAGAGCGCAGTGCTGAACTGGGCCTGCCCACCCGGTCGCTTCAGAAACACCACCAGGTAACGTGCCACAGCCAGCGCCGTGTCGCGCCCGAGGTCCTCTTCCACCATGGCCAGGGCGAGGTCGATGCCCGCGGTTACGCCGGCCGACGTCCAAACGGAACCATCGCGCACAAAGATCGGATCGGGCTCCACGCGCACCGCGGGAAAGCATCGCGCCAGCTCGGCACAGAACGCCCAGTGGGTCGTCGCGCGGCGGCCATCCAGCGCGCCGGAAGTCGCGAGTAGAAATGCACCGGTACAGACCGAAGCGACACGTCGCGCCGATCTTGCGCGCGCCCGTACCCAATCCACCAGCGCAGGATCCGCCGCCGCCGCATCGACACCCGGGCCGCCTGCGATCACCAGCGTATCGAGCGGTACGTCCAGCGGTGACAGCGCCTCTGTCGTCAGCCCAAGCCCACTCGATGCGGTGACCACATGCACTCCCTCGCGCGCCACGACATGGAGCGCGTAGTGCGGCGCTCGACCTGCCTGGGTGAGGGTGTCGTTAGCAGACGCGAAGACCTGCAAAGGCCCGGTGAGATCAAGCATCTGCACCGCAGGAAACGCAACGACTTCGACTCTCCGCAGCAAATTGGGCCGGGCCGCTTCTGGCGTGAATCGAGGGTTATTTGGCATATGTGCCGGAACCTGTCCTCGCATGATGAGTGCGTCAAGTTTAGCCCCCTCGGAGATACCTGTGATCGCTCATGACACCCACCTTGAGATCGGCGCCTTCGTCTTCGATGGACTGGATCAGATCGATCTCACGGGGCCGTTCGAGGTGCTCTCCCGAATTCCGAACTCAACCTGCCGCCTCTACGGGATCACGCGTGATCCCGTCCGCGATGTGCACGGCCTGCGCCTGATTCCCGACGCGGTGCTCGCCGAGGCGCCAGCGCTTGACGTGCTCCACGTGCCAGGCGGATTCGGCCAGGAGGCATTGATGGATAACGAGGATGTACTCGCATGGATACGCAGCCAGGCAGTCGGTGCGCTCGGCGTGTTGTCCGTCTGCACAGGCGCACTGCTCTGTGGTGCGGCGGGCTTGCTCAGGGGGCGTCGTGCCACAACGCACTGGTCCTGCCAGCATCTGCTGCCTTGCTTCGGCGCCATCCCGGTTGACGCACGCGTCGTGGTGGACGGCAGCTGGGTGTTTGCCGCAGGCGTCACCGCAGGTATCGATGGCGCGTTTCGCCTCGCTGCCGAACTGCGCGGAGAGGTGGCGGCTCAATCGATCCAGCTCGACATGGTCTACGCGCCAGAGCCACCTTTCGACAGTGGCACGCCCGAAACCGCGCCCGCCGCCATCGCCGAACAGGCGCGGCGATCGTATGCCGGTATCACCGCGTTGCGAGAGGAGACGGCCCGCCGCGTCGCCGCCCGACTTGGCATCGCGGATTTGGCGAGAAACGAGGGTGGATTGGCGCCCCTTCGCGGCCACGAAAGTCCAGACTTCCTCGCGCGCCATGCTTCGATGCAATCGTCGCAGGAATCGCTGTCAGGGCCCGATCGGCAACCTGGCGAAGGTTGAATCCATTCGCTCGAAGGAACATACAGCGCGTGTCGAACAAGGCTTATTGCGCTTTCTCAACTTCCGACAAAGGATCAAACATCATGCAAGCTTTTCCAGTCCATACCATCGACTCCGCCCCCGAACAGTCAAAGCCCGCGCTACAGGATCTGCAGCAGGCATTCGGCATGATCCCCAACATCGCTGGCGCGATGGCTACGTCCCCTGTTCTGATCGGCAGCCTGGTTGCCCTCTTCCAACAGGTGCACGGTGGCAGCTTTACAGAGGCGCAAATCGAGTGCGTTCTTCTCACCAATGCGGTCACGAACGCGAGCGCATGGCCGGTCGCGTTTCATACGACGCGGGCGCTGAAAGAAGGTATCGATCCGGCCGATGTTCAAGCCATCCGCGAGCGGCGTGCGCCGAAGGACGGCAAGCTCGCTGCACTGTCGACGCTGGCACGGACGCTGATCGAGAAGCGCGGACACCTCGCCGAACAGGATGTCGATCAATTCATCGCGGCAGGCTTCGGCAAGGATGATCTCCTTGAGGTCATCGCGATCATCGCGGCATCCACCATCACCAACTACACAGGCAGCGTCACCAATCCGCCCGTCGAGGCGCCGTTCCTGGCGCATGTGTGGCGCGCCCCGTGAGAGAGCTGCATCACATATCGCTGGCCATCGAAATCTGCGTGGATCGCGTAAAAGCCACGGCGTTCCATTTGAACACGTGCCGAATCCATCCTGTGCAGGATCATTCTCGTCGCCACCATTCCCTTTGATTATCGATTCCCCGCGCTCTGCTCATGTCGTGCTGCCGGGTCCTCGCACCTCGATGTGGGAGGAGTACGCGCTTTCAATGTCGCGTTTCACGTCGATCGGACGGGCGATGCGGTCCAGGACCATTGTCGTTTCGCCGCGGCCGGTGATCTCCACGTTGCCGTATCCAAAGACCCGGCCCCAGAAGCTCTGGCGCAGATCCACGGTCTCGATCGAAGCCAGCCGCAGCTCGGTGGTCTCGCGCGAGACGATGCCGATCTTGCGCACAACCCGCCGGTTGGTCACGCCCTGTTCGATCCCACGCAGCCACAACCATTGGTATCCGGCGACCAGGATGGTCAGGATGGCCGCAGTCAACGCCGCCCAAGTCCCCCAGGCAACGTGTGCAGCAAGAAACGCCATCACGGCAACGAGGCCGAGCACGACCACGATCCAGAGCCTGATCCACATCGACCAGTGCAGCTTGAACATCGCCACGATCGCCTCTCCCGGCGCCAACGATTGGATCAGATAGGACATTGGCGCCTCCAGCAATGGTGTCAGGGACAATCTAGTCGCCTGGGCGTCGCGGTGGAAGTCGCCAAGTGCAAAAGAAATTGTCCCTGGCACCTCTTTTCCGGACAGGGCCACTCGCGGCAGCAGGTTCCATCGCTTCGAAGCGCTGATTTTGTCATGGCTGCCCTCATCGTTCCAAACCTGCTGGGGCGCCAGGTTCAACGCTGAGGTCTTCCCGGATTCCTGTGCAGCATCACGCGGCCGCCATCAGGGCGTGGCGGCGCGCGCGTCCTCAGTGTTTGGCCACCAGCGGCAGCTCGACATAACTGGCCTCGTTGGGCGCGTGATAGATGTGCTGGGTCGCCTTCTGGTAATCAGCGGGTTGGGCCAGAAAGATGTTCTGCACAAAAGTCTGCGGGTTGCGATCGTAGAGCGGAAACCAGCTTGATTGCACCTGCACCATGATGCGGTGACCGGTGCGGAACACGTGGTTGGCGGTCGGCAGGTCGAACGCATACAACAGCGGCGCATTTGCCTGGATGGCTTGCGGATGCTCAAAGCTGGTGCGGTAGCGGCCGCGGAAGATCTCCATGGCAATGCCCAGCTGGTAGCCGCCCAGCTTCGGCTCGGCCGCGACCTGATCGGGATACACGTCGATCAGCTTGACCACCCAATCTGAGTCGGTGCCGCTGGTAGAGGCCACCAGATGCACCTTCGGCTGCCCGGCGATGGTGACGTCATGGTCAAGCACGCCCGATTCAAAGCTCGCCACGTCGGTGCGGCCGGAGAATGGGCGCTGGTCGTCGACCAGCCATTGCGACCAGGTCATGCCATCGTTGTAGCCCGATGGCTGGATCGGCCGCGCGCGGAACGGCACCGGTTTGGCAGGATCGGAAACGTAGCTGGTCTCGGCGCTCTCGGCGGCGGTCGGCGCCGTGAAATCGGCCAGGCCATCGGCATGCAGGTAAAACGGCGTGGGCTTGATGTCGCAGCCACTGGCGCAGCCCTGCGGCCACGACTTGAGCTGTTCCCACTGGTTGGCGCCGGTGCGGTAGATGGTGACGGGGGCGACCGGGTTGGGCGGCGCATCGTTCTTCAGGTAATGGGCCAGGAACGGGGCCAGCACCTGCTGCATGAAATACGTGCCGGTATCGCTGCCGAAGCGGATCGCGCCCAGGTGATTGGCAGACTCGATCTCCTGACCGTGATACCACGGCCCCATCACCAGATAGACCATGTTGTTACCCGTGTCACTGGGCTCGATGGCCTTGTACACGGCCATGGCGCCGTAGCTGTCTTCCTGGTCCCACAGGCTGGCGACCAGCATCACCGGGACCTTGAGCAACTGTTTTGCGAGGATCTTGTCCATCGCCTGCCCGCTCCAGAAACTGTCGTAGGCCGGATGCTCGACCAGCTTGTTCCAGAAGCCTATCTGCCCCATCCCGTAAGCCTGGCCCATGGCACCGGCCGAGCCGTAGTGCATGTACAGATCGTAGTCGTCGTAGAAGCGGGTCCACCATTTGACGCTGTTGTCGCGGGTGGCTTCCTGCTCGTAGACATAAGGCATGTTCTGCTGGCGGAAGGCGCCGTTGTGGAACCAGTCATCGCCCATCCAGCCGTCGACCATCGGATTCATCGGCACCACCACCTTGAGCGCGGGATTCGGATTCATCATCCCCACCAGCGCCTCGTAGCCGTCGTAGGAAATGCCCAGAATGCCGACTTTGCCGTTGCTCTGCGGAACATGCTTGACCAGCCAGTCGATGCTGTCGGAAGTGTCCGTCGCCTCGTCTACAGGCGTCTGGTTCAGCGGGCCGCGGAAGGGACGATTCATCACGAAGTCGCCTTCGGAGCCGTACTTGCCGCGCACGTCCTGGACCACGCGGATATAGCCGCCTTCCACGATCACCGGCACCGCATTGTCATAACCCGTCAGTGCATCGTCCGCATCGCCTCGCAGGGCGCTGCCCATGTCGCCGCTGAGCTGGCCGTGCACGGTTTCAGTCACCATGCTGGAGGCGTCGTACGGGGTGCGCGTGAGCAGCATCGCCACATCGTGCGCACGCTTCGGCACCATGATCACGGTATGCAGCTTCACCCCGTCGCGCATCGGGATCATCACATCGCGGATGCTGTAGCCGAAACTCGAATGATCCGGCATGAAGTGCGCCGGTGTTTCGCTGGGGAGTGCCGGATATTGTTGCGGAGGTGCATCCTCGGCATGGGCAGCAACGACGGATATCAGGCCGGCCGCCAGCAGCGCCGCCACGAAACGGATTGAACGTGTCATCAACATCCCCCAGGTCGAAAGTTCCGGGCGCCAAACATAGCGCAAAGCTCGCTCGTCCGACATATGGATAGTTCTTCCCTGGCACGTCTTCTGGGAGAACGGTGTCGGGACATTTTGGTCGCCCCGGCGCCGTGGTAAAGACAGCAAAACTCGACACACTGTAGAGGATCAGGCCGGCTCGAACGCGGCGGACATGTGGGCCGCTGATCCCGTCGCTGGCGACGATTCAAACGCTTGTAAGTGAACCTGACCCCGTTTCTGGGCGGAGCAACTCATCAGCTGGTCGCCTCCACAGCCGCGTTACCATCGCGCTTTCCCTGAATTGCAGGAAACCCATGGTCGCGAAACTGTTCAGTCTGCTTGCCGCAGCCATCGTCGGCTTGATCACGCGCAGCGGCTACCTCGGCATCGTGCTGCTGATGGGTATCGAGAGCGCCTGCATTCCGTTGCCCTCGGAAGTGATCATGCCGTTCTCCGGCTACCTCGTTTTCAAAGGCACCCTGGTGCTGTGGATCGTGGTGCTGGCCGGAGCCGTCGGCTGCGTGCTCGGATCACTGCTGGCCTACGCGGTCGGCGCGTGGGGCGGTCGACGACTGGTGGAGCGCTACGGAAAGTACGTGCTGGTTTCGCGCAGGGATCTGGATCTGGCCGACCGTTTGTTTCACGAGCATGGCGGCATCATCATCTTCGTGGGGCGGCTGTTGCCGGTGGTGCGCACCTTCATCGCCTTTCCCGCCGGTGTGGCACGCATGCCGATCTGGCGGTTCTGCCTCTACACCTTCCTGGGCTCGCTCATCTGGTGCGCGCTGCTGGCCTGGATCGGCGTGAAGCTGGGGCAGCACTGGGACACGTTGGGCAGTTGGTTCCATCGCTTCGACGCGGTCATCCTCGCCGCCCTGCTGGTCGCCTTCGGCTTGTATGTCTGGCGGTACGTGCGGCATCTGCGCGAGGAGTGAGCTGCTACTCGGCAAAGCGCTGCTCATAAATGGTGTCAGGGACAACCTGGTTGCTCTGGAAGCCATGAGAGATGTCGGAAAATGTCCCTGGCACCTTTTTCACCACCCGAGTGAATGTCGCTTGTCGACCCGTTGCAGGCGGTCGCGAGCGGCGGCTTTTGGGAAGTCCTGTCTTCAGCTGCGGGTGTTGGCAGGGAGTGAACCGCGTGCCGGTTTGAGTGGGTCACCCTTGCCGGTTGGTGCTGCGAGGCGGCACTTCCGACCGAGCAGAAAAAGCCTGGCGTGGGACTTCAACGGGCGTGCCGTCAAAGCGGGCGCGTGCGGCATGGATGTCGCCATGGCAACGGTCCGCCCAAGCGATGAGGCCCGCCATCGGGTCCAGCAGCGATAGGCCCAGCGGGGCCAACCGATATTCAACGCCCGGCGGCTTGGTCGGAAAGACATGGCGGGTGATCAGTCCATCGCGCTCCAGATCGCGCAAGGTCTGGGTGAGCATGCGCTTGGAAATGTCGTTGACAGCTCGGTGAAGCTCGCTGAAGCGGTGCGGTCGCGTCGCGAGAGCCATGATCATGAGCATGCTCCATTTGTCGCCGATACGGTCGAGCACGTCGCGCACCGGGCAGTGCACGGACTGGGACTCGCCCAACGGATATCGGCTGAATCTTTCGATGGCGCTCGATGCGTTGCTCATGCGGAATTCCTCGAGATCTGCTGGTTACAAAAAACTGCCTCCTTACGGCAGGAGGTGGTGGTCTCTATAGTAGACCTACCCCAGTTAATAAGTTCCACTCCCATGTCCCTGTCTGTTCCCACCCGCCTTCTCAGCACTGGCTCCGGCATGCCGGCGGATCGCGCCTGGGGCGGCTTCGCCGCCTGACGATTCAGCGGGGCGATGGTCTGGAATCACTTACTCCAACTAAAGCGTATCGGCAGGCATTCCTGCCTGTCAGTTGGCCTTTACGTACACACAAAAATCCGAAAGATCAGGAGAACGCTCATGTTTCTAGTCATGGGAATCACGGGAAAAGTTGGCGGCGCCACGGCCACACATCTGTTGGCGCAAGGCAAAGAAGTACGCGCGCTTGTGCGGAATCGCGGAAAGGCGGCGAAGTGGGCCGACCAAGGCGTGCAATTGGTAGACGGCGACTGGAATGATTCGGCAGCCATCGAGCTGGCACTCAGAGATGTCGAAGGCGCGTTTGTCATGTTGCCGGCGGTATGGGCGCCTTCGCCTGATTACAAAGAAGCGAAGGCCGTGATTGCAAACTACGTCGGTGCGCTTGCCCAGGCAGCACCGCCGCGGGTGGTAGCACTCTCGTCAATGGGTGCGAACAGAACCAGCGGGTTGGGGATGATCACGGCCCTGTCGCTTCTGGAGCAAGGATTTCGCGACCTGACCTTGGCGATCGCGTATGTGCGCGCCGGCGGGTTTCTCGAAAACTTCCTCTACGGTTTGCATGTTGCCCAGGGTGGCACGCTACCCGCCTACTACAACCCGACAGATCGGAAATCGACCATGGTCGCGACCCATGACATCGGCGCCGAGGTCGCAGCACTGCTGACCGGGCCGGCATGGTCGGGGCATCGGGTCATCGAGCTCGGTTCGATGGTCAGCGCGGATGACGTAGCGACACAACTGGGTGAAGTCCTGAAGGTCGACGTCAAAGCGTTTGCTGTCCCGCGGGCCGGGTGGCCGGCAGCCTTCGAGCAGTTCGGCATTCCGAAGGGCCAGACGGGACCGGCCGAAGCGATGTATGACGCCGTCAACTCAGGCTGGATGGACCTCGGGGTAGAGGGTACAGAGCACGTGCTGGGCACGACATCCGCCCGCGATGTCTTCGCGGCGGCCCAGAAGGCCGCTACAGCGTAAGTGCGCGGGTCAGCGATGGGATACGACTTTCGGCATCCACTCCGGAGGTCGCATCCCATCGCGATTCTTGGCCCGCTTCCTTGTGAAGTGCGGCGTTCATACCAACAAAGATCGAGGTGAAATATGAAGGTTCTTGTTTTGGGTGCAACGGGCGGAACCGGACGGCTGATCGTCCACGACGCCCTGGAGAAAGGTCATTCAGTCGTGGCGCTGGTTCGCTCGAAGGCGAGCGCGCCCGATCTCCCGGGAGCGGACATCATCGAGGGCGATGCTCGCGACGAAGGCGCCCTCATGCGCGTCTTGGACGGCTGCGATGCCGTTGTCAGCTCGCTGGGGACGGGACTTAGCCCTTTCAACGAGGTCAGTCTGCTGACCGAGGCGACCCACGCGCTGATCCCGGCGATGAGCCGCCGCGGTGTGCGTCGTCTGGTCTGCATCTCCGCCCTGGGGGTCGGCGACAGCCGCGGCCACGGTGGCTTCGTATTCGACCGGATCTTCATGCCCTTGCTGCTTCGTCATGCCTACAAGGACAAGGGGCGTCAGGAAGACGCAATTCGCGCCAGCGCACTCGATTGGGTCATAGTCCGGCCCGCCATGCTAACCAACGACCCAGCTCGCGGAAGTCTCAGGGCCGTTGCCGACCTCGCCAGCGTCCACGGCGGGAAGATAGCGCGCACCGACGTCGCTCGGTTCGTGGTAGAGCAACTGGCAACCGACACCTGGTTGAAGCAGACACCCGTCCTCCTGTGGTGAGGACTGGTCTCGCAGATCACCTTTTTCAGCCGCTGCAGTCGTCGTAAATCAGCCAGCTTGGCGATCAGTGGTCACACCAAGCCTTGGCAGCAAACTCATCATCCAAGGTCGGACCAATGTCTAAAATCTCCTGGCGCCAAGTCTTGCCCTTGGCCCTTGCCGCTTTCTTCGTCGTGGGTTCACTCAGCAACATCTTCGCCCCGGGATCCATCTACGAGGAATACCTGAAATGGGGATACCCGAGCTGGTTCCATTTCGTGACCGGATCGCTGGAACTCACGGCTGCCATTCTGCTTTTGCGGACGCCGAGTCGCCTGTTGGGCTCGGTGCTCGGCTGCACTGTCATGCTTGCCGCCCTCGCGACCGTCATCATCCACGGCGAATACGGGCACGCTGTGCCACCACTCGTCGCGGCGACATGGTCAGTGGCGGTCGGCTGGATAAGCTGGCGCAAGCAGCTAACCGTCTCAGCGTGACTGACCGCACCGCGATAGGGAAGCTGCGCGGGCCGCGAGACATGGGGCTCTGCGGATTTTTTATGGGAACTGATCTCGCCACTGGATTTCGAACTCCATAGGCGGTCAGATTCATCTATCAGGTTAGCGACAAGCTGTCTCGAAAATCTTTCCCGGCCACCAAACCTGGACAGCCAGCCGCCCCGTCAAACCTCCAAGCAATCAAACCCCCGCTCCGCCTCCACCTCCGCCTCGTAATCCACATCCGTCAAATTGTCCCTGACACCTTTTTCTGACACCCGAACTCGTCTCAGGCGGCGGCACGGGCTCCTACTACTTCGAGTCCAACTCCGGCATCTACAACGAACTGCAATGCGGCAGCTACGCCTTCATGGACGCAGACTACGGGCGCATCAGGGACAAGGAAGGGAATCGCATCGACCAGGGCGAATGGGAGAACGCGCTGTTCATCCTGACCTCGGTGATGAGCCGCGCGATACCCGGCCTGGCGGTCTGCGATGCAGGCCTCAAGGTGCAATCGCTCGACAGCGGCCTGCCCGTCATCCACGGCCGCGACGACGTGGCATATATCAACGCCTCGGACGAACACGGCGTAATCGAGGACAAGCGCGGTGTTCTGCGCATCAACGAAAAGTTGAAGCTCGTGCCCGGCCATTGCGACCCGACCTGCAACCTGCACGACTGGTATGTCGGCGTGCGCAACGGCAAGGTCGAAGTGGTCTGGCAGGTGTCGGCGCGGGGGAAGAGCTATTGACGGTGTGCCGAAACACGCACTCAACTAAAATCAAGGAAATAACGAATGTCGAATGAGGGCGGCACCAGGATCATTCACAGCAAGACGCCGGAGTCGGCGGCCATGCGGGCAAACATCAAACGAGCCATGGCGATCACTGCCACGCTCAATCGTTTGACGTTCAACGATGCGGACGAAATCCGGGCCTTGTTCAGCGAACTCATCGGCAAAAAGGTGGACGAGAGTTTTTTGCTGATCCCGCCATTCTTCACTGCCGGCGGCGACGAAATCCGCGTCGGGCGCAATGTCTTCGTCAATCAGAACTGCACGTTCTATGACCTTGGGGGACTCGACATCGCGGACGATGTCATGATCGGGCCGAACGTCAGCATCATCACGGCAGGCCATCCCCTTGAACCTTCGCAGCGACGCGCCGCCACCATCGGCAAGCCCATCGTGATCGAGAGAAACGTGTGGATCGCCGCCGGCGCCACCATTGTCGGCGGCGTGACGGTAGGCGAAAACTCGGTGGTGGCCGCGGGCTCCGTGGTCACCAGGGACGTTCCCCCGAATACCCTGGTCGGAGGAAATCCGGCGCGGGTCATTCGCGCGATTGGCGACGGTTGAAGGAACAACCGCAAGGGGTCGTGGGCGGCAATTCAAATTGCCGGTGATCTTGCTCTTGCGATTTAACTTTCCCCGTCCCGTTTTCCTGGGGACAAGGAGCGCTCATGTTCTGCCCGGCACGCTCATGATCGTAGGTTGCATGACTGCAATGGTCCTTCGTTTCGAACCTTGCTCGCCGATCACCTCGCCCTGGCAAACAGTTAGCATATCTCCCACCCTACAAAGCTGGATGCGCCATGAGTGACGTCCTTGCCATCCGCGAGTTCAGCGATGATCTCGCGGCCCACTTCCGAGACATCAATGCGGAATGGATCAAGGCCATGTTCCGCCTCGAGGAAACCGATCGGGATGTGCTGGAGAACCCGCGAGCGAAGATCATCGACGCGGGTGGCGTCATTCTCTTTGTCGAGGCAAACGGACTCGGGATCGTGGGTGCGTGCGCCCTTCAGAAGACAGGGGCCACCAGCTATGAGCTCACCAAGATGGGTGTGCGCGAGTCGGCACGCGGCATGAAGATCGGGGAGTTTCTGCTCTCCGCGATCATTGACCGGGCAAACTCGCTGAGAGCTGAGCCGCTGTACCTGCTCACCAGCTCCAAATGCGGAGCTGCCATTCATCTGTACGAGAAACTTGGCTTCCAGCACGATGCTGAAATCATGGCCCGGTATGGAGCGCGCTATGAAAGGTGCAACGTAGCCATGCGCTACCACGCAGAAGCCTCGCGGTAAGCAACCACCGGCTAAAGCCGGTGGTTGTTGGGTCCGGTTAATTACCTCCGTCCCCCATGCTCCCATCCACGCAACACGTTGCCGGGTCAGCGCGCCAGTTCGAGCTTGGTCGACACTACCCAGCCGACGTTGCCCAGCTCATCCGAAACCTTCCACCAGACCCCGACCTTGTCGCCGGTGGGGTACAGCATCATGCCAGGCTTCAAGCCGCGCACGACCGACGAATGCAGGTTCGCGTCCGAATACAGCTTGGTCGCCTCGGTCAGTCGCACGGCCTGCTGGACGTTGTCGGCCTTTGCATTTGGCTCGTTGCCTTGCAGTTGCGTCACCATCTTGGAGTAGGCATTGAGATAGGCCATCGCGAGCACCTGTCCAATCTCGGTATTCGCGTAGCCGCTGGCGCCGCCGGCGGCGAACCCGCCCCAGAAGCCGCCACCGCCGCCCCCCGCCCAGCCGACGTCCGTCTTGTCCGCGTGCCCCTGCTCCAGAGCGACCTGTTCGGTCGAACGGATATCGGTCAAGGTCAGCACCACGTCCGCGGTCTTCTTGGAAATGCTGACTCCGCCGAGCACCGCGCCGGCACCGTGTCCGATCAAGCCGCCGAGGATGCCGCCGATGTTGGTGCGCTGGGCGTTGCCATTGCTGTTGGCGATGTCTGGCACCAGCACGTAATCGGCAGCCTTCATCTGGCCCTTGCCGATGTTGGAGCCGCCGCGCATCTCGCCTTCCCCGGCGAGCGCGCGTTCCTGCTGCGCAGCCTGCAAGCCCTTGCCGCGATCGACCAGCGTGAAGCAGCCCGATTCGGAAACGTACACCTTGATCAACGCCGCAGGCGATTCGAGGTTCATCCCCGTCCACCAGTTTCTGCCCGATTCCGGCTCCTGAACCGCCAGCGTCCCGATCTTGTGGCTGCACCGCGGGATCTGCGGCGGGGCGTCGGAACCGGCCCAGCTTGCCGACGCGAACAACATGCCGCCGGCGAGCACGAGCAAGCCGGTCCATGCTTTGGTACCTGGCCAACGAATCTTCATTGGAGTCTCCCCGTTTGCTTTCGTAGAAAGGTTTGTGACAGGAAATAACCCGGATGTGTCGCACCGAACGCGTGTAATCCCGACCAACCATCCCCCAGGCACGCTCGCAAACCGCGGCAGCAGCGTTGCCCGTCGCCAGTGTGGCGTTTTGATATACGCCCGTTGGCGGCGGAGAGTCAATTGCGTCCTCCTGGATGACAGGCATTGACGCACGACGGACAACGGCAGTCATCACCGCGGCTAACGGATAGCTAACGCAATCGGGGCGCAAGACGCACCTGACCACAGCCTTGGGCGTTGCCGGCATCAACAGCAAACGGGTGCGCTTCTACCAGACCACTGACAAGCAGTTTGGTGACCTCGCGTTGGGCGGCACCAGAACCGGTGCCCGTAGCGGCAATGATGTCGCTGACGGTGAAGCTGCGCTGCGGCTGGCCGAACAACAGGCCGAGCACGCGTTGCTGACCGGTGGTGAACAGCGCATCGGCCAAGCCGGTGGGTTGCGTCGCGTACTGCGCGATCGCCTCGCCCACGCGCTGCGGCGACCCATGCCTTGTTGGTCTTATTTTGTCACCCATATTGGACGTATTAATGCCATTTATGGGCATGCGCAATGCATCAAGACGATTGCACGTCATCGATGACCGCGTGGCGATGGGAAGTGGGAAATCAACGGAAGCGTATGATGAACGCTGCGAAAAGTATGATATTTTCACATCAACAAGCGCGCGTTGCAGCAAGAGGTATGTCATGGCCACTGTTCGAAAAACCATCACCGTGACCGATCAGCAGGATCAATGGATCGCCACCCAGGTGCAGGCCGGACGGTTCACGAACGACAGCGAGCTGATCCGCGATCTCATTCGCCGAGAGCAGGAGCGCAACACCGAGGTGGAAGGCGTGCGCCAGGCGCTGATTGAAGGCGAGCGCAGCGGTGAGCCGCAGGCTTTCGATTTCGCGGCCTTCACGCGGCGCAAGCGCACGCAGCACAAGGGCTGACCAGCACGTGGCCGAGTGCCGACTCAGCCCCGCCGCGCAAGGCGATCTGGATGGAGTATTCGACTACAGCGTGCGGCAGTGGGGGCTGGAACAGGCCGTGCGTTACACGCAGATGATTGAGCGCACCTGCGCGATGCTCGCCGATGCTCCGGAGCAGGCACCGGACTGTGGTTACATCCGCGCCGGTTACCGACGCGCTGCCGTCGAGCGGCATGTCATTTATTTCCGCGTTGAAAACTACGGCATCGCCGTCATCCGCATTCTGCATGCACGCATGGACGCGCCGCGCCACTTGTAGCAAGTGGCGTTCGGGTCAGAGCCTCTTGCTTTTCCCGCTACTCGATAGTCTCCAGCCAGGATTTGGAACCAAAGTATCAGGGACAATTTAGGAGTGGCCGCCGTAACGCATAAATTGTCCCTGACACCTTTTCGCCACCACGCAGAAGCCTTGCGGTAAGCCACCTTGGGGTTTCCGGCCCGGGCCGGCATTCCCTTTGGATCAAAGGTGGTCTTTCGGGGATAGAACCCGCATGGTCTGAAACCGCCCAGCGCACCGCCGATCCGGCCTGCTTCCGTAAAACGTTTCACCCCCGCCGCGCAGGCAGGAACCGGTTGTTGCGTAGCAGTCCCGCCGAGACCAGCGACACCAGCACGCCGACCGGGAAGATCTCCGCGAACGTCATCGGCAGGCGGAACATCGGGTCGGCGTACTGAACCTTGAACGCCTCCATCTCGGTGCTCAGCTTCGCCAGCGTCTCGGCTCTCGCGCCCTTCGCCTTCGCGCTCGCGATGATCGCGTTCGCATAGGAACTGGCGAAATCCATGTGCGTCACCGCCTGCACTACCTCCCACGCGACCACGTAGAAGATCCCGGCAATAAAGCTGACGCCCAGCCCGACCCCGAGCGCCGGCCAGAATCCGATCACCCCGCCCCGGTCGACGTCCCGGTACCGCTTGATCCCCACGAACACCGCGCTCAGTGCGATCAGCATCGTCGTGTAGCCGATCACCATGCCGTATTTCAGCGGCGGCATGCCGGAGAACGCGACGAAGGTGACGAGCTCGAAGCCGCCGACAACCAAGCCCGCGATCAGGCCGTACTTCAGGATGGTGCGCAACATGGTGTGACTCCTCACCTGCTTGTCTTGATCAAACACGGCCCAAGCTGTCGAGCCTGGCCGCAACCGTCTCACACGCTGCGACCAGATCAGTGACGATGCGCACGTCCACATCCAGTGCCCCTTCATACTCCGCGACGTTGCGCAGGTGGTGGCACTTGTCCAGCACGCGCCACACCTCGGGGCCGAGGCCCAGTGTGTGGGGCAATATCTGGAACACGATGTAGCGATGGTTCGCGCGATAACCCAGACGTCGCAATGCCGCCAGACATAGCGCATGGGCGGCGTTGTAGGCGAGGTCGAAGCGGCTTTCGAGCGATAGCGTTTTGTTTCTGGCGTCCTTCAGCCGTGCCAGGCCGGAACGCTTGAGCCCTTCGAACTCGGAAGCATCCGGCGGTTCGGCCTTCAGCGGCTTGCCCGGACCTGTCAGGTTATCCAGTGCCGAGGTCACTTTCGCCTCCCATCACCCACAATTTGGGCTGCTCCAGCACGCGCGCCACGAAGGCATTGCCCTGTTTGATCCGCTTGGCAAGTTCGGCGCGCGAGTACAACGTTGGGTTGATGTCGCGACCCAGTTGCTCGATCACCGGATGCAAGGCACCGACGATATCCGCGTAGGTAAGCGTGTCGGAAAGGATCAACAGGTCGATGTCGCTACTGGCGGTGTCGCTGCGCTTGGCGACGGAGCCATAGACGAAAGCCACCCTGATCTTGTCCGCCAGCGGCGCCAGCGCTTCGCGCAGCGGTTCGGCCAGGCCAATTGTCTTGCGGATGATGCCGACCAGTTCGGCATGGATCGGCGCCTCGGCATTGGCCTGGTAATGCTTCTGGTTGCCCACGGGGCGCATCGTCACCAAGCCGCTTTCGAGCAGTTTGGCGACCTCGCGCTGGGCGGCACCGGAACCGGCGCCGGTAGCGGCAATGATGTCGCTGACCGTGAAACTGCGCTGCGGCTGGCCGAACAAGAGGCCAAGCACACGTTGCTGCCCCGTCGTGAACAACGCATCGGCCAAGCCGATCGATGGCCCGGCACGCAGGGCGTAACGCGAGGACGCATCGGCCACGCGTTGCGGCGTCTTGTGTTTGGACAGCTTCTCTTTTGTGCCCATATTGGGCATATTAATGCCCTTTATGGGCATGCGCAATGGTAAGCAGCCATCGGCTTTGGCCGGCTGAAAATCACCTTCGCGTTGATGTCACACCGCCAGCGCAGTAAGCGGCTAGCGGCTCGAGGAAACGGATCCACCCAATTGTCCCTGGCACGAATGGCACTTACTTAAGCTCGTCATCCTCGCGAGGCGCTTTTCAACAGCGAAGCTGGTCAAGCGGGGATCCAGAGCCTCTGGCAGCCTGAAGTCACTGGATTCCTGCTTTCGCAGGAATGACGAAAACTGGAGCTTCGCGCTTAAGTAAGTGCCATTCGTCCCTGGCACCTTTTTCCCGTGCAACATCACTCCCGATCAGGCACCAGCGCCAGTCGATAACCGAGTGCTTTCGCCACCTTCATGGTGTTGGCGAGGCTGGGGTTGCCCTCGCCCGACAGCGCCTTGTACAGCCCGGCCCGGGTCATGCCGGCAGCTTCGGCCAACTGGCTCATGTTGCGTGCGCGCGCCACCGTGCCGAGGGCTTTCAGCATGAACACAGGATCGTTGGGCGCTTCCTCCGCGCACGCTTCGAGATAGGCGGCGATGTCCGCCTCGGTCTTGAGATAGTCGGCACTGTCGTAACGGGAAAAGGTCTCGCGCACGCCTTTCATGATCCACGCTCCCACTCGGCTGCAACGCGCTGGGCTTTTTTGATGTCGATACGCTGGGTG
>Ga0208357_1001299_pt1 | contig 18348 bp, 16 predicted proteins | sample NGESurdeep092012_6_FD_184487 | JGI IMG/M metagenome (GOLD analysis project Ga0208357, IMG submission 184487) | Arctic peat soil microbial communities from Barrow, Alaska - NGEE Surface sample F52-2 deep-092012 (SPAdes) | ecosystem: Environmental > Terrestrial > Soil > Wetlands > Peat ... | reverse complement strand
ATCCGCGTCCGCGCCCATAACAGGATCCTGCCACGCGACACGCCCGAAACTCGGCTTAATCCGGAACGTTGCCATAGACCCCCCAACGGAACACAATCACGATTTTTTACGATTAACAGCGCTCTTTCGGCACACAATGACGCCTGCTGCCGCCCGCCAAGCCGACGGATCGATGCGGTGCCGAGTGGGTAAGCCCTGCTGGAGGCCCATCAACGGGATGCCGATTCGCGAGCCGCTGGCTTGGGCGGCGGTCCTGCGGCCGACGGGGGGCGGTGCATCGCCGGTCCCTTGCGTGCACCAACTCCCCGGCCGCCCGACTGGGTCACCACCGCCGGGGTCCTGTGCTGCACCGGCGGCCTGGTGCTGTTCCTGGCGGTCGCCCGGCCGCAGTCCCCGCCGGTCAGCGTCGGGCCGAGCATCCTGCTGCCGCTGGGCCTCGCCTCGGCCGGAGTCATCGCCCTCTGCCTGGTCGCGTGGCGTCTCAGCCCAAAGATGTTCCTGCCGCTGAGCACCGCCTTCGCCTGCGGCGTGATCTTCGGGATCACGGCGTTCCTGCTCAAGGAGCTGACGCAGACGATCGGCCTGGGCTTCAACCCGCCGTCACAGCAGTGGCCGCTCTACGCGTTCATCATCGCCGAGCCGCTCGGGTTCCTGCTCAACCAGAACGCCTTCCAGGAGAGCTCTCTCATCGCCCCGGTCCTGGCCATCCGCACCGTCACCGACCCCCTGGTGGCCATCGGCATCGGCCTAGTCTGGCTGAACGAGGACATCGCCAGCAGCCCCGCCGCCATCGCCGCCGAGCTTGTCGGGCTGGTCGTCAGGTCGGTCGGCGTGGTTGCCCTCGCCTACCGCTCACCTCACCTCGACGCCGCCACCACAGCCTCCCCAACCCCGACGGCAACCCCGACGGCAACCCCGACGGCGGCCCCGGACCCAGCCCCGGACCCTAAAGGTCAGCCATCCGACGGCCCTCCTGCCACCTGACTGATCTAGTAGGCGCCGACTATATCGTTTGACAACATGACCAACGCCGCAACCACCGCCAGACCAGGCCTTATATCACCGTGGGCGTGATCGGAATATCCCGATGGGCATGATCAGCCGGGCTGATGCCTACCAGCGGCGCCACCGCTGGGCCGGGCTGCCGCTGGCGGTTGTCTACAAGTTCTTCGACGATCAGGGAAGCTACCTGGCCGCGCAGATCACCTACTACGGCATCGTGTCGCTGTTTCCGCTGCTGCTGCTGGTGAACACATTCCTCGGGTACGCGCTGCACGGCAGCCCACACTTCCAGCGGGAGGTGCTCGACTCCGCGCTGGCCCAGTTCCCGGTCGTCGGCGACCAGATCGCCAGGAACATCCACTCCTTCCACGGCAGCGTGCCCGGCCTGGTCGTCGGCGTCGTCGGCTGCCTCTACGGCGGCCTCGGCATCGTCCAGGCAACCCAGAACGCGCTCAACCGGGTATGGGGCGTGCCGCGTAACGCCCGCCACAACCCGCTCCGGGCCCGGCTGCGCAGCCTGCTGCTGCTGGCCGCCGGCGGCGGCAGCGTGATCGTCACCACCGTGCTGTCCGCGGTGAGCGCCGCCGCCGACTCCTACGGCGCCGCCGCCGTCGGCGTCAGCGTCAGGGCGGCGGCCGCCTCGCTGGCCATCGCGCTGAACGTGACGCTGTTCGTGGTGGCGTTCAAGATCCTGATCGCCACCCCCGTCAGCGTCCGGCAGATTCGCTCCGGCGCGATCGCCGCCGCCGTCATCTGGCAGTTCCTGCAGTTGGCGGGCGCCGTGCTGCTGGGGGAGAAGCTCAAGGGCGCCACCGCCACCTACGGCCTTTTCGCGATCGTCCTCGGCCTGCTGGCCTGGGTCTACGTCGGAGCGGTGACGGTGGTGATGTGCGCCGAGTTCAACGCCGTGCGCGCCCGGGGGATGTGGCCGAGGAGCCTGCTGGCGCCGTTCAGCGACGACGTGGACCTCACCATCGGCGACCGGCGCGCCTACATCTCCTACGCCAAGACCGAGCTGCACAAGACCTTCGAGACCATCGAGGTCAGCTTCGAAACGCCTCCGCCGCCGGACGGATCTCAGCTCGAGTAGACCTGCAGCTCCGACAGCTGCCCGGCCGGCCACCCGGTGTTGGCGGTGAAGGTCAGCCTGACGTACCGCACCTGAGCGGCGGCAAAGGCAACCGTCACTGTGTTACCGGTCGAGGGATTGAACGTGTACCCGGCCGAGGCCGCCAGCGTGCTGTACGTGGACCCGTCGACGCTGCCCTGGATGGCGATCGTCTGAGTCCGGGTCGCCCAGGCGCTCGACGGCGGCAGCTCCAGCACGATCCGGCCCACGGTCGCCGAAGACCCGAGGTCCACCTGGAGCCACTGCGGGAAGTCATTGTCCGTGCTCTCCCAGTAGGTGCTGGTGTTCCCGTCCACCGCGTTCGACGGCACGTACGTCTGCGCGTACCCGCTCGCCGTCACCGGCCGATCCAGCGCCAGGTTCGCACTCGCCGCAGCGACCCCGGTGCCCGACAGCCCCACGGTCAGCGGGCTGCCCGGCGCGCTTGACGCCACCGACAACGTCCCGCTCGAAGCGCCCGCCGCGGTCGGCGTGAACGACACGCTGACCGTGCACGACCCGCCTGCGGCGATCGAGCTCCCGCAGGTGTTGCTCTGGCTGAACGCCCCGCTCACGCCGACCGAGATCGCCGCAGCCGCGATCGTCCCCGGGTTCGACACCGTCACAGAAGAAGCCGCGCTCGCCGACCCCACCGTGACGTTCCCGAACGACAGACTCGACGGCGACGCGGTCAGCGGCGAGCTGGTGCCACCGCTGCCGGCGAAGGACATGTAGTTGAGGTTCCAGCCGCCATCGTCCTGGTCGACGGCGAGGGTCTGCTGGCCGGCCGCCAACTGGACGGTGGCGGTGACTGTGGACCAGTTCTGCCAGCCGCCGGTTGCGGGGATGCTGACGTTCCCGCTCAGGTTCGCGCCGGACGCGTTCGACAGGTGCAGAGCGTCGGTGACCGCGGAGGGGGCCGCGACGCGGAAGCTGACGGTGTAGGTACCGGCGGAGGCTGCGTTGACGGTGTAGCGGAACCACTGCCCGCTGGATGTCCAGCCCAGGTCGTAGCCGCCGCCCGAGTCTGACGTGGTCTCCAGGTCGATGCCGTCGGAGCGGTAACTGTTGCCGGTGCCGTTGGTCGAGGTGGCGTTGTAGGCCACCCCCTGGCCGCCGGTGTCGTAGTTCTCGGCCTGCACGACGCCCGGCACCGCGGCCGGCGTGCCGCCGTAGGGGCCCTCGCTGCTGCCGGTCTGCCAGCTGTTGTTGCTGAGCGTCGCTGTGAAGCCGCTGGAGTCGTTGCTGAAGGCGGAGAAGCCGGACCCCACCCCGGTCACGGAGTTGCCGGTGATGGCGGCGTTACCGGTAGGGGCCGGATAGAACGGCGGCGAGATCACGATCCCGTTCCGCCACGGGCTGGTGATCGTGTTGTTCGCCAGCGTGGTGTTGGTGGACGTGGAGAAGCCGATCGAGTCGTACACCGACTGGATGATCGTGTTGCCGGTCACCACCGCGCCGGTGACCGTCCCCACGTTCTGCCCGTCTCCGCCGTTGCCGATCTGCAGGGCCGGCTGCCCCTGGAAGTAGGCGTTTCCGCCGGACCTCACGATCACGTTCCCGGTCAGGGTGGCGCCGAGCATGTCGCTGCCGTTCACCCCGAACCGGCCCACGCCAAGGCCGATGTAGCGCGCGGTATCGGAGATGAAATTGTCCTCCACTAGGTGGCCGCTGCCGCCGTAGATCCCGATGCCCTTGCCGCCCCACGGGGCGATGACGGTGTTGTGGGTCATGGTGATGCCGGTCATGGCGGTGTAGGTCGTGCTGCCGTTGTAGGCGACCGAGTTGATCGCCATCCCGTCGTCGCCGGTGCCCCGGATGAAGTTGTTGGTCGCGGTCAGGTTGCTGCCCGACGTCCCGGTGAGCGAGACGTTGTTCAGGTTGCAGCCGTCGGCGAAGATCACCGTGAACAGGTTGTTCTCCGCCGTCCCGTTGCTGCCGGAGGCCCACAGGCTGGACTCCACGTGCTGCACCCACATGCCCGAGATGAGCCAGTTGTTTCCGGTGGTGTCCTCGGCCCCGCCGCCCCCGTCCGCCTCCGCCCGGCTCATCGCGTCGGAGTCGATGTGGAAGTTCTCCAGCTGGCACGAATAGCACTGGAAAGCCGCCCCCAGCGGCGTGTTGTTGGGCAGCGGCACGTCCCGGTAGACCTCGCTGTACCAGTAGCCGGCCCCCTCGATGGTCACGTTCTGCGCCACCAGGCTCGACGTCCCGATCAGGTAGAAGGTTCCCTGCGGAATCCACAGGATCTCGCCCGCCGACGCCGCCTGGTTGATGCAGTTCTGGATGTCGACGGTGCTGTCGACCGCGCCGGGCGCGGCCGCGCCAGTGGTCGGCGTGTTGTCGGCCACCGCCCCGCAGCTCGTGATCGAGATCGAGTTGGCGGGCTGGGTGGCCGGCGCGGGCGCGTCCCACAGGTCAATCGAGTTGATCCAGTAGAACGACGCCGTGTTAGACGAGTCCTTCACCAAGCTGATCGTGGCACCCGGCGCAATCGCCGCGCCGCTGACGAACGCGTGGAACTCGTCCCAGAAATCGCGTGGGTCGCCGTCGGCCGGATTCTGATCGCTCCCGTTGTAGTTGTTGTTCCCCTCGTACTGCCAGCTCTGCATGGAGTTCATGCTCAGGGCCTGGCGGAACGTGCCGTTGACGTACAGGTCCAGCGTGGCGGTCATGCCGCCGCCGCTGGCGGAGTCCGGAATGGAGGCGCGCACGTTAATGAAGTTGATCGGCTGGCCCGTGTTGTTGGTCCACTGCACCGACTGCCCAGTCCCGGTCAGCTGGACGTAGGCGTGCCCGTCGGCCTCACCCTGCGGAGAGTCATACTCGCTGGTCGGCGCCGACGTCAGCGACACCACGCTGGCGCCCCCGCCGAGAGCGCCCTCCGGGGCCTGGTACGTGGTGAAGGGCGTCGTCGCCCCGGCCACGCTCGGGTTCGGTGTGCCCGGCGCCTGATACGACACCGGCGCGGTCGCCGCCACCGCCCCAGGCGCGGCGACCAGCATCGGAACCCCCGCCAGGGCCGCGACCACACTGAACACGGCGAGCAGGCTGCCAACGCGACGTCTCAAGTCCATGCCCCGGAACATACATTTACCAACGACATGATGCAATAACCAGATTTAATTCCGCAAATTACCTACACATCAACGCAAATTTGCGCGGACCCAACACAAAGCTCAAATCCATCATCTCGAACGGACCCTGCCCTCCGCCTCACACCCACATTCCCCTAACCCCAGGGTGGCGACCACAAAGTCCTCACCCGCACCACGCGCACCCGCACAGTCGGACATACGGCTCATTGTGTTCCGTTTCGGTCGTATAGCGCCCCCAACGGAACACGATGACGCCCGCGGCCGTGAATACGCGTCCCCAACGGAACACAATGATGCCTTCGCAGCGAGCCACCCGCCCCAGCGAGCCACCCGCCCCAACGGGTTCACCCGCTGGCTAGGCGATCCGGCCGTCTAGCGAACGCTCCTGGCGCCGACAACCCGGCGCTTACGCAGCGACTCAAGCCATTCCTGCCCGCTGAGCAGCCGCGTGGTCCTGGCCGACTTGACCTCGCCTGCGGCCGCGACTGCCATCGCGACGCTGGCGGCGGTCATATCGTCGGGCGCCTCGTACACGACAAGCAGGTCATACTCGCCGAACGGGAAGGCGGCCACCACGATCTCGGCGCCCACATCTTCCAGTGCCGTCTTGATATCTTCCACGGGGTCCTGCGGCTCCTTGAGCTGAGCCGCCATCGACTTTGCGGTGTATGAGGCTTGGTACATGTAGAGCGCCATGGCGATTCTCCCGGGTGGGAAGAGGCGAAGGAATTACCTGCCAGTTCGTGTGACGCTCGGCGGCTCCTGCAGAGAGACGCGGGCGAGGCATGGGCTGCGGACCAACTACGGTCCAAAGATCGTAGACCAGGCCCCCGCAGCGCACCAGCCTCCGCCCAGCACCTTGCGCCACGGCGCGACAGCGCGACAGCGCGACAGCGCCTTGTTCCTACCCCGGCCCAATCAGCCGATGGCCTCAATGAATTCCGTCGAGGTCATCGGCACCGAGAACATCGGATAGTCAAAGCGCAGGGCATTGTCGTGCTCCTCGGCGGAGGTGGCGGCGAGGCAGTCGCTCAAGGTGATGACCTGGTAGCCGTTCTCGTAGCCGGTCCGCATCGTCGACTCGACGCAGCAGTTGGTGAGGAAGCCGCCGAGCGCGATCGTGGTGATGCCCTTGCTGCGCAGGATGAAGTCGAGGTTGGTGCTGGCGAAGGTGTCGAGCCCCCGCTTGCCCTCGATGAGGATGTCGCCGGTCTCGGGCGCGAGATCATCGACGATCGCGGCGCCCCAGCTGCCCTTGACGAAGGCGTTGCCGTCCACGACTCCCTTGAGGATTCCGTACGGGTGCGAGCTGAGCTCGTTGTAGCCGTTCGCGAACGCGATCGGCGCGTGCATGACCGTGGCGCCCGCGGCCCTGGCCTTCTCGACCACGCGCTTGGTGTTGGCGAGCATGCCGGTCTTGTCCATGACCGGCAGGACGGCGGAATGCAGCGCGCCGCCCTCGGAGGTGAAGTCGTTCTGGTACTCGATCAGCACGACCGCCGTGGTCGTCGGGTCAATAGACACAGGGCGACTCCTCTGCCAGCAGCACGTGCGGTCATTGTAGTACCGGAGCGGTCACCGCCCTAGAGCTCTCAGCCCGGGCCGGCCGGTCCCGCCTCGATCGCGGCGTGCTCGCCGGGCGCCTGCCCGTCGCCGTCGCCATGGCCGTTGCCGTGCCCGTTGGCCTGGCGTGGAACCGATCGTCGAGCCAGCCGCCGGTGCCCCTCAGGGCCGAGGGGACGTCAACATCCTGGCTCACTGCTGCCCTCCCTTTCCTAGGCGCTCCTCTGATGCCCGGCCGCTCCATACCTAAACGCGGCATCTAGATAATCCTCTGCATGTTGCAGAAGTAAGGTGATATGCCAATGTGGCGCAACCAAAGGTTGCGCCATAGCCCCGCGCCGGATACGCTGATATGCAACCGATGGTTGCACAAGAGGCGCCACGGAAAGAGACAGGGGACAGCCACTATGCGCAAGCTCATCACCGCCATGAAGATCTCGCTCGACGGCAAGTTCGAGGGGCCGCAGGGGTACGCGGACTGGGTGGCGGCCTGGTCGGATGACTACGGACTGACCCCCCAGATCGACGCGTGCGTGCTCGGCGCCGGGATGTACCCCGGCTATGAGCAGTACTGGACGCCGATCCAGGACGAGCCGGGCAAGGTCCACCCGCTGAGCGGCGCCGCGCCGACCCCGGCCGAGGTCGAATGGGCCGAGTTCGCCCGGCGAACGCCGCACTACGTGCTGTCGAGCACGCTGACCGCGGCCACGTGGCCGCAGACGCAGTTCCTGCGCGGCCTCGACGAGCTCGGCAAGCTCAAGCTGGAGCCGGGCCGGGACATCTACCTGGTCGGCGGCGGCACGGTCACGGCCGCCGCGATCGACGCCGGCCTGGTGGACGAGGTGCGGCTGATCGTCTACCCCGTGATCGCGGGCGGGGAGAACGCCCTCTTCAAGTCGACGGCGATCAGTCGCGGGCTCGAGCTCCGCACGGCCGAGCGACTGCCGGACGGCCGCCTCAGCCTGGTCTACGGGATCGACGGTGACTGAGTTCGATCGCCGGACAGTCGAGGAGTTCCGCGCCAACGGCGGCCGGGCCGGCGGGGTGCTGGCAGGCACCCCGCTGGTCCTCGTCCACCACATCGGCGCCAGGTCCGGGATCGAGCACGTCACCCCGCTGGCCTACTCGGCCCAAGGCGACGACTGCATCGCGATCGTCGCCTCGAACGGCGGATCGCCAAGCCACCCCGCCTGGTATCACAACCTCAAGGCCAACCCCACGATCACCGTCGAGCGAGGCAGCCAGACATTCCAGGCGACCGCCGAGGAGCAGACTGGCCCCGCCCGCGCGGATCTCTGGTCCAAGCTGGTCGCGCAGTTCCCCGACCTGGCCAAGTTCGAGGCCAGAACCGCCCGCACGATCCCGCTCTTCCTCCTCCGCCGCGCCGCGCCCTAAGCCAACGATCAAATTCAAGATGATCCCGAACGGACCCTGCCCCCCGCCCCTCCGCCCACCTTTACCCAGTCCCGTGGTCGACGGCGGCTGCCAAATCGCGGCTCAGGGCAGCAGCGCCAGTGCCTGGTTCAGGTTGTGCTCGATGATGCCGCGCATGAACGCCCGGTCCGGGAAGTCGCCGTCGAGCAGTCGCATCGGCCCGGCGACGAGGAACAGTCGCTGCGCCAGCATGCACAGTGCGAGCCGGTCCTCGTCGAGGTCGTCGACCCCCACGGTCGCGGCCCAGTCGCGGCCCAGCCGGACCTGCATGTGCGCGTGCTCCCACTCGACGTCGAAGTACATGAGGTCCTCGATGTCGATGATGACCGGGTTGCCGTTCTCGTCGACCAGGACATGGTCCAAGCCCAGTTCGCCGTGCACGACCGAGTGCCCGGCCCGCGGCCGTACCGCCGCGGCCAGTTCGCGCAGGCGGTCCTTGAGCCGTTCGCGGTTGTCAGCGATCCTGCGGTCCCGCTCCGTCGCCTCGTCGACGCACCGCAGCCCGAGTGCCAGCACGGCTTCCTCGCTCGTCGGCCAGTGAGAGGTCCCGCCGGCGTCGATCAGGCGCACCTTGCCGGGCGCGCGGCCCCGGTAGCCGCGCATCGCCGCCAGCGCCTCGCGCAGCCGGGCCAGCACGGGTTCCGCCGCGACCGGGTCGCGTTCCCGCAGGGCCAGCAGGTTCTCGCCGGGAAAGTCTTCCACGATCGCGATGTCGGCGGGGTGATAGTCGCGGTCGCGGTCGAGCAGGTAGACCTGCGGAACCCGCAGGCCCAGGGACGCGAGCCGGCTGTGCGCGGCCGCGAACAAGTCGATGCTGTTGCCGGAGGAGAACGGGTCAGCGGCGTCATTCTCGTTCGGCGCCTGCGGCCAGTAGTTCTCCGAGTCCTCCCACAGGTACGCGATCACCGTCGTGCCGTCATCCATCGCCAGCCGGTACACGCCCTTCGTGGTCCCGCCCGCCAGCCGCGTGACTTCCCTGATCTTGCACTCACCACCCAGGGCGGCCCGGGCCGCCCGGGCCAGCCCTTCCCGCGTTACCCTCCCGGAAGCCATTCCCCAGCCCTTCCCGATAACGGAGCCAACCTGCGCGGGCCCCATCCTTCCAGGACGGATCAGCCGAGCTGGATGACGGTGATCTTCTCCCTGTCGGTGACCGCAAACCGTTGCCCCGGCTCGTCGATGGCCGCCCCCCAACCGCACACGCTCACGAGACAGCCGGACGGCGGCCGCGCCGCCGTGGTGCGCGCGTGCCCTCCGCGTCACCCCCGCATGTCACTCCTGCGTGGCGAGCGGCGGGCCTGTCCTCCGCGTCACTCCCGCACGTCACTGGCGCGGAGTGACCGATGCGGCTGCCAGCCGGCGGCCGGCCCGCTGGCACAGTTCCGGGGTCACCCGCTCGCTTGCCAGTGCGACAGGCGCGCCGGCCAGCCACATCCGGGCCGATGACCTAACCGACACGCGGCCGCCGGGGATGCGGGCCGCGTCGCGTTCCAGGCGCGCGCCGAGCGGCTCCCGTCGCACGCCGAATCCGGCCAGCGCCTTGCCCAGCGGCACATCGGAAGGCGGCGGGACCCGGTCGTCCGCGCCAGGGATCCCCAGCGCCGCCCGCGCGGACGCGGGAAGCCGGCCCGGCACGACCACCGAGGAAACCTCGGCGACCACGAGGCCGGAGCCCACGGTGCGCAACGCCCCGGTGCGCTCGTATCCGCGCGCGTCCGGGCTGACACGGAGGTCGCGGCACTCCGCCGGGGTCAGCGGACGGCCAACGCAGCCGGTCAGCTCGATGCAGACCTGCTCGCCGGCCAGTTCCTCGAAAAGGATCGTGGCCGGGCCGGTATTGCGAGCCAGCAGCGCAACGACCGAGGCCGCGGCCTGCGCGCCGCTCGCCTCAGGCCCGGACGGCGGGGCCAACTGGTCGACGGTCTCGGTGATCGCGCCCAGCTTCGCTGCGCTGCCGAGATCCGAGTGCACCAGGATCAGCCGGATATCCCTGATCAGCCCGCACAGCAGGTCGCCGAGGGCAGGCGCAGTCTCCGGCGAGCGGAGCCAGGCAAGCGATTCTTCCATATACATAAAGTAATCAATTGATTACATAGCGCGCTAGTACCAGAGCGTGACATTAACCGATATTTACCTCGCAACCGGATCGCTCACCCCACGGCCCCCAGCCGTTCAGCCTTGCCCTCCCCGGTTTTGTGGCGGCGCTCAGCGACGACACCAGCGGCGCTCGATCGCCGAGAACGTCGGCACCGACCCCGGCACCGGCAACACGCTGATCCTGCGCACCCCGTACATCGGCGGGGACTACCAGCTCGACGTGATCAGCGCCCACGGCACGACGGTCGCGGACACCCCGCTGTCCGACCTCACCGGCCTCGACCGGGGCAACAGCCACCTGGAGAGCGCCACCCTCGACACCCAGCGGGACAAGGCCTACGCCGAGGTATACGACGCGGTCAACGGGCTCAGCCTGCTCTACGCGGTCAGCATGGTCAGCGGCGCCGTCACCGCGACCACGACCGGGACGCAGGGCCCCTGCCTGGACGGGGTGGCCTACCTGATGGTGAAGATCGACCCGGTCGCCGGGACCGCGTCGCCTGACCCGGTCCACAACGTCCTCGTCGAGGCGAGCATCTTCGAGGCCAACTTCCTGACCGACAACAACGCGATGAGCGAGATCACCGTCATCAACCCCACGACCGGCGCGGTGCTCAACCGGCTCCCGATCGCCAACCTGATCGACAGGACCGAAGAGGGCGTGAACTTCGACTTCACCACCCACCAGGGCCTCTACCTCGACCCGGCCACCAGAACCGGCTATCTCGCCGACGCATCCGACACCGGCATCGAGCGGTTCACCTACTAGTCCGCGTGGCCACGCCCACCTCACCCACAACACAAAGATCAACTTCATAGGTATTCCGAACGGACCGTGCCCTCCGCATCACCCGTCCCGCTTCCTCTGGCATGCTGGCGAGCGCAGCCGCTAGCACGGAAGCGGGACGGCGGCGGTAGAGACGAGCACGCCGCCGGTCACCGCCGACGGCGGGGCCAGGAGCGCGGCCGGGATCGTGACCTGCCAGGCGCGATGACCATCGGACAGCCGGAGGGCGGCCAGCAGGTCCGAGCCGTCGGGGCTGGCCGTCGGCACGATCAGCAGCGGGCCGTCCGGCAGGGCCGGCAGGACCGAGGAGGCCAGCCCGGGGTTGACCGGGGGCTGCTTCCATCCGATGGTCCACCGGATCCGCCCGGTCAGCGCGTCGCGCACGCTGATCCGGCTGACCAGCGCCACGCTGGCGCCGCCGGGCCCGGGGACGTTGTCGGGGCCGGTGACGATGCCGGCCGGGGTCACGAGGGCGTGGTAAGGCGAGGCGATCTGCCCCCGCACCCGGCCGGTGGCCGGATCGAGTTCGTCCTGCCGGGTGTCGCCGGATTCGTACGTGACCGACATCAGCCCGGGGGCGTAGGCATCCAGCGATTCCTGCGGGCCGGCCGCGAGCCGCCATTTCACGCGGCCGTCGGCCGCGTTGACGCCGAGCAGCACCTGCGTCGATTGGCCGTCAGCCCCGGCCTGCGTCCCGGTCAGGTACACCAGCCCGGCCGACGCCTGCGACCCCAGCTCACCATGGCCGGCCGGCTGGACGGCGGTCAGCACCTCGGTCCACCGGATCCGGCCGGTCTGGTCGTCGTAACCGGTCAGCCGGCCGTTCACCGCGACCAGCACCGCGCCGTCGGCCACGGTCAAGGGCGCAGCCGCCGGCCCGCTGATCGGGCCGGCCGGGAACGGGCGCGTCCAGCGGACCCGCCCGCTGGCCAGGTCCACCAGCTCAAGCGGGCCGTCATAGCGGACCGTGGCCAGGCCTGCGTCGGCGGTCGGATAGAACCCGGTCGCGTCCAGCCCAATCGGCAGCGTCCACCGGGCCCGCCCGGTGGACGCGTCCACCCCGGTCAGCACCGCCCGCGGGACCCCGCTGACGATGGTCTCGGTCACCACGACCACTCGGTCCTGCCACCGCCACAGGCCCGCAATGGGCTGGCCGTCGGCCCAGGACCACACCCGCCGCCCGTCGGTGACCAGCAGCCCGTCAAGGGCCGCACCCTGAGCGAAGACGGCAACCCGGCCGACCGCCAGCGACGCGTGCAGGCCGTCTTCGGGCGCGCTAAGCGGCGCCTGCCAGCGCACCCGGCCCGCCGTCGTCACATCCTGGGCGTACGCACGCGCGGCCGGCATGACACAGACGAAAAGCGGGCCGCTGCCGCCGCCGCAGCCGGCCAGCCCGGCGACAGCAAGGGCGCAGCCGAGAACGACCGAGCAAGCACGACGCACCGGGATCATGCCCTTTGGACGCGCCCAGCCGGCGGCCGGGCCGCATCCAGCCAGTCACAAAACAGTCACGCGTCCTCCACGGCAGGCGCCGGTCTTCGGCGCCCTCACTCCGGCGCTCGTGACGATTTCGCCCGGCCGCTCTACCGTTAGCACCATCGGCATCGTCAGTGACGCAGGAGGCCCTCGATGACCCCCCAGCAACCGCGCACCGTGGACCTGTTCGTGAACGGGCGCTGGCAGCCCCCGCAGGCGGGCCAGTACGAGCCGTCCGCCAGCCCGGTCACCGGTGAGCTGATCGGGCAGGTGGCCCAGGGCGACCGCGCCGACGCGGGCGCAGCGGTCCAGGCCGCCGCCGCCGCGCTCGGCGGGTGGGCATCCGCCACCGCCTTCGAGCGGGCGCGCGCCCTGCACCGGGTCGCGGACGCCTGCCAGCAGCGGCGGGACGAGCTGGCCCGGGCGCTCACCCTCGACCAGGGCAAGCCGCTGCTGGCCGAGGCCTACCCGGAAGTCGATGACCTGATCGGCTACTGGCACGACGCGGCCGAGGACGTGCTGCGCCTGGACGGCGCGATCCCGCCCAGCCGGCTGCCCGGGGCCCGGGTCCTCATCGAGCGCCGCCCGCTCGGCGTGGTCGCGGTCATCACCCCGTGGAACTGGCCGTACACGATGCCGGCCCAGGTCATCGCGCCCGCGCTGGCAGCCGGCAACACGGTCGTGTGGACCCCCGCCCCGAGCACGTCGGTGTGCAGCGCGGTGCTCATGGACGCCATCGCCGACGCGGCCCTGCCGCCGGGGACGGTCGCCTTCCTGCCCGGCCCCGGCCCGGTCGTCGGCGACGAGATCGCCGGCCATCCGGGTGTCGCCGCCGTCGCGTTCGTCGGGTCAACCCAGACCGGCCTGTCGGTCGCCCGGCGGGCGGCGGGCAAGGCCCAGCTGCTGGAGATGGGCAACAACGGCCCGCTGGTGGTCATGGACGACGCCGACCTCGACCGGGCGGTCGCCGGGACCCTCGTCGGGGCCTACCTGTGCGCCGGGCAGAGCTGCACCGCCGCCGAGCGGGTCCTGGTCCACGAGCGGATCCACGACGCGTTCGTGGCGGCGTTGGCCGCCGCAGTCGGCAAGGAGGTCGTGCTGGGCGACCCGTTCGACCCGCAGACCACGATGGGCCCGCTCAACAACGCCGGCGTCGCCGACAAGACCGCCCGCCACGTGGCCGACGCGCTCTCACGGGGGGCGGACCTCATCACCGGCGGCGGCGCCGAGTCCGGCCGCCCCACGGCGCTGTACTGGCAGCCCACCGTGCTCGACAACGTCCCCAGGGACGCGGTCGTGGCCCGCGAGGAGACCTTCGGGCCGGTCGCGCCGGTCATCACGATCGCCTCGCTGCAGGACGCGATCACGCTGACCGACGACCTGCCCTACGGGCTGATGGCGTCCATTTACACGGCCGACGCGGGCACCGGCCTGCGGTACGCCGATGCGGTCCGGGCGGCCTGGGTGAACATCAACGAGTCCTCGAACTACTGGGAGACGCACCTGCCGTTCGGCGGCGGCGGGGGCAGCGCCAGCGGCGTCGGCCGGGTCGGCGGACGGTACGCCATCGACGCCCTGTCCCAGGTCCGCACCGTCGTGCTGTCCGGCCTGACCGGGCGACCTTAGTCGATTCCTCGTCGGCGGCGATCGCGGCCAGCCATGCACGTGGGAATCCCCACCATTGAGATGAGCGCAGATGCGCGGGTTATGCGTCACGCGCTGTGCGTCAGATCCTCCTGCAGCGCACCGCCGACACTCATTAGGTCGCGGAGAACCGTCTTCACCCGGACTTGCGTACCCGGGGCCTAACCGCCGAGGCCCGCCGGGTCACCGGCTTGGGAGCGGCCGTGCCTACGTGCGTCCGGTCCGCGAGAACGCGCGGCCCGCGCCAGCTTGCGGTTACCGCGTTGCGGTGGCCAGTGCCGCGCGGATGGCGTCCTCGCCGGCCGGCTGGCCCTTCTCGTTCGAGTACGGCCCGTACGGGGTCCCCCACACCGGCGTGCCCGTCGCCTGCCGCCAGCTATCGGCCAGCGGTCCCGCGTCCACCACGCTGTACCCGAGGGATTCGATGAACTCGGTCACCGCCGCCTTCGCCGGCGCGGAGTCCCCGGCGATCGGCAGGCACGAGCGGTCGGCCGCCCCCGCCGGGCGGGCGAGTGACAGCAGGTGCTTGAAGAAGATGTTGTTGAACGCCTTCACGAGCATGGCGTCCGGGATGTACCGCAGCAGCAGCTCGCTCGAGGTGAGCGACTTGCCGTCCAGTTCGGGGATGTGCCCGTCGCGCTCGGGCCCGTAGTTGCACGTGTCGATGACCGTCTTCCCGGCCAGTGGCGCGGCGGGCAAGTCGGGGAAGGCCTTGACCGGCACCGTGACCACGACGATGTCACCGGCCGCGGCGGCCTCCCCGCTCGTCGCCGCGGATGCCCGCGGCCCCAGTTCCGCGGCCGTGCCCGCGAGCGTTTCGGGACCGCGCGAGTTGCTGAGCACGACCTGGTGCCCGGCCTCGATGGCGAGCCGCGCGATGGCACTGCCGGTCTGTCCGCTTCCGATGAATCCCACAGTCGTCATATTCTCAGCGTCCCTTCAGAGGAGCCGTGCCCTGGTCATTTGCCGGATCCGTTGCGATCCGGGGTCCCTGCCGTCAGCTGGCGGGGAAGTAGTGGCCGTTGTCCAGATCGGCGAGCAGGCCGGGCTGAGCGGGTTCCCAGCCGAGGGTCCGGCGGGTGATGAGGCTGGACGCCGGGTAGCTCTGCGTGACTATGTTCGCGAGGAACCCGAAGTATCCCGGCAGCATCAGTTCGTCCCTGGGAATGCTCACGGCGGGCAGGCCCAGGCGGCTGCCGATGGCCTCGGCGATCTCGCGGAGCGGGATGCCCTCATCGTCAACCGCGTGCCAGTATCTGCCGGCCGGGCCCTTCTCCAGCGCCAGGCGGAACAAGGAGGCGACATCGCGGGCGTGCACGGCGTTCCACAGGTTCGCGCCGTCCCCGGGGTAGCCGGCGGCGCCTTTCTCCTTCGCGAGCGCGATCAGCGCGGGGAGGAAGCCGGCGCGATCGGTCGTGCTGTGCGCGATATTGGCAATCCGCACGACCGAAGACCGCACTCCCCGCTCGGCGAGGTCGATCACGGCGGTTTCCACGACATTGCGGACCCGGAGGGTGCCCTTGTGCTCATCGCCGACGGGAAGGGCCGGGTCCTCCTCGGTGGCCGGCCGGCCCAGCTGCCCGGACGAGCCTATGCTCCCCGCCGCGACCAGCGGCTTTCCGGTTCCCGCGAGCGCCTCGCCGTACGCGAGCATGACCGGGAGCTCCGCGGCGGACACGGCGTCCATCCCGCCAAACGGAAGCAGGTCTTGCCTGTGCGCGACGTGGATGACGCCGTCGGAGTCCGCAGCCGCCTCCATGAGCCCGTCGAGGTCCTCGAGGTCGCCGCGGCGCACCTTCGCGCCGAGCGCGGACACCGACGCCGCCGCCGTGTCCGACCGGGCCAGGCCGGTGACCTCGTGCCCGGCGGCGATGAGCTCGGGGATGATGTACGAACCGGAGTGGCCGGTCCCGCCAGTGACGAAAACGCGCATGATGCTGCTCCTTGCGAGTGATGCGGCGCGGGAAGTGGCGGTGCGGGTGCGCTCAGCCAGAGACGTTGACGCCGAGGTCGATGTTGAACCCTGCGCCGTGGCTGGCCAGGCCCATCAGCAGCGGGCCCACTCCCTCCAGCCAGTGCGCCATCGCCAGGTCTCCGGTGTCCAGCGGGCGCAGCCCGAGGCTCTCGATGAACGCCGACACGCTCGCCTTGGCCCGCGCGTCGTCGCCGGCGATGAGCACGTCCAGCGGGCGGCCCTGGGCCAGGACGTGGCCGAAGACGGTGTTGAACGCCTTCACGACGTGCGCGCTCGCCGGGGCGGCCTTGGCGATCTCCTGCGCGCCGGAAGTGCCGTCAGGGGTGACCAGCCCGGTGGCGTCGGCGTTGAAGGTGTTGGAGATGTCGATGATGACCTTGCCGGCCAGCGCGTCCCCGTACTGGGCGACGACCGGCACGGCGCTGGCGTACGGCACCGCGAGGATGACGATGTCGCCGGCCGGGGCGGCGCCGAATGTCCCGGCCGTGGCGCCGCCGCCGAGCGCGGCGGCCAGGTCCTTGGCTTTGGCCGCGTCGCGGCCGATGACCTCGACGGCGTTGCCGCCCTCGACCGCGCGGGCGCCTATGGCGCGGGCCATGCCGCCCAGGCCGATAACGCTGATGCTGCTCATTGGCATGCCTGCTTTCTGGAGCTGAAAAGGACGCCACGCCCACTCCGTCGTTGTCAACGGCTGTGTCGTCGATGCCGTCGAATGACGCGACGGGCCCGGCTCAATTCATGAGGTGCTCATTCTGGTTCTGGGTCCTGCTATCAAGTCCCGATGTCGAACTCTTATGCCGAATTCGCTCCGGCCTCATCGGGTACCTATTAAGGATGCCATTGGCCTGAGTGGGTGTCCAAGACCTCTTTCAGCCGTTGCGATACCCTGAAGGCATCGCCGCCGTACCGGGAAGGCTCCATGGATCTGGACCTGCGCAAGTTGCGCTACTTCGTCGCCGTCGCCGACGAGCTGCACTTCGGCCGCGCCGCCGACGAGCTGCACATCGCGCAGCCGGCGCTCAGCCGGCAGATCCGCGCGCTGGAACACGATCTTGGCACCCCGCTGCTGACAAGGGACAGCCACGGCGTGGCGCTGACCGACGCCGGCAGGCAGCTGCTGACCGACGCCGGCCCGCTGCTGGCCTCCGCGCACGCGGTCCGCCGCCGGGTGACCGTGGCCGCGCAGGGCATCCAGCGGCTAATGGTCGGCTTCCGGGCAGGCATCGCGGTCACCCCGGCGGTACGGCTGTTCGCCACCCGGCACCCGGACGTGATCGTGGACGTGCAGCGAATCGAATGGGACGACCAGGCCCCGATGCTCCTCGACGGCCGCATCGACGTCGGCTATGTGCGGCTGCCCATCGACGAGGCCGGCCTGCGCGTCGCCCCGCTGTACACCGAGCCGCGGGTGGCGGTGCTCCCCGCCGGCCACCGACTGGCCGGCAAGGAGCAGATCACCGAGGCCGACCTGGCCGGCGAGCCGCTGCTCTGGCATCCCGACACGAGCACGCAGCCCACCAGGCGCCCGCACCCTAACGCCGGGTACCTGGTGCGCGGGGTGGACGAGACGCTCGAGCACGTCGCGGCCGGCCGGGGCATCTCGTTCCTGGCCCGCTCGGCGACCGTGTTCTACTCACATCCGGACGTCATCTATGTGCCCATCCCGGATCTGGCGCCCGACCAGGTGTGCCTCGCGGTGGCGGCATCGCGCACCTCGCCGGCGGTCGACGACTTCTTTGCTGCGGCTCAGGCGACGGCCGAGACCACGGCAGAATGCGGGAACTATGAAATGTGGCACCTTGGAAGCGGTGCCGTTTCAGAGCACGGCTGAGCAGTTCGACTGACAACGGCAGCGCCAACAGAGGGCACGCGGCCAACGGCCGCCTCTAAAATAATGAAAATCATGATCTTGTTGAAGTCGTCAAAGGCATTGTCGATCAATTCCGCGAGACACTTCCACTCCTCGATCTCAATCTCACCGGGCATGCGGAGAATCCGCCCGGATGGACGGCAACACGAATCGAAACAGCGTCTGCGAAGGCCTGGACAGGCCCGGCGTGCACATACAGAACATCCGGTTCGGCACGCGTGGCCGCTGCGTACCCTGGAGCGCTCGCGGCTACGCCCACTCCGTGGTGAACGTAAACGGTCGGCCCGTCCCGGT
>Ga0208357_1001298_pt1 | contig 18362 bp, 18 predicted proteins | sample NGESurdeep092012_6_FD_184487 | JGI IMG/M metagenome (GOLD analysis project Ga0208357, IMG submission 184487) | Arctic peat soil microbial communities from Barrow, Alaska - NGEE Surface sample F52-2 deep-092012 (SPAdes) | ecosystem: Environmental > Terrestrial > Soil > Wetlands > Peat ... | reverse complement strand
CCAGCCCGGCCCGCAGCCGCGGCTACCGGCGGGTGACCGCATAGGTGAAGCACTGGGCGGCCAGAGCCCGGACGTGGACGGTGGCCACCGCGGGACGACCGAGGAGATCGAGAAGGGTTGCTTCGATGTCCTGGCCTTCGGCCACGACGGTGATGTCGGCGTAGTCGAGGCTGCCGTCGGCGCGGTACGTCTTCAGGACGCGGGGGCCGGTCCGGAGTTTCTCCGGTAGTCGGTCGCTGTCGCCGTAGCCGGGGCACCCGTCGGTGTGGATGAAGATCGGGCCGGTTTCGGCCCAGGGCGAGCCGACGATGAACGGTGCGTAGGAGATCAGGACGATGGATGCGTCCACCTCGGCCAGGGCCAGACAGCAGCGGAGCGGTTCCCAACCTTCGGCCGGGAACGGGAAGAGTGCGTTCCCGGATTCGTCGTGACCGTTCCGGCGGATGGTCGAGAGGCGGTCCGGGTCGATGGCCGCGACGTGGAGCTCCGTCATCTCCTCAGGATGCGCTCTCGGGCGCCGAGAAGCTGGCTGGTTTCGGACGGGTCAGAGCCAGCGGAGATCGTCGTCGGCCGTGTCGGTGACCCGGGCGCAGGTGGGGCAGAACCAGCGGGTCTCGAGGGCCGTCCCGCAGGACCGGTGGTGGGGACCGGGAACAGCTCCGGCCGATTCTCGTGACCCCCAGCGGGCCAGGAGCCGGAGCGCTCCGGCCAGTTCCCGGCCGGCCTCGGTGATCCGGTACTCGAGCCGGGGCGGCCGGTCAGAGTAGGGGACGGCGGTGACCAGGCCCTCGCGCTCGAGGCGGCGGAGCCGGGAGGTGAGGACGTTCGGGGCCAGCCGGGGGATGTCTCCCTGGAGCTCGGAGAAGCGCCGGGGGCCGACCAGGAGGGCGTCGACCACCAGGAGGGTCCACCGGTCGCCCACCCGGGCCATCGCCTCGTCCAGCCCGGAGGTCACCGGGCCATCCTTCCCCATCGTCATCCGACCGTGCACCGGCGCCCCCTCCCTGTGGTAGTACATAGTACCTTGCAAGTCACTAGTTACTAGGTTTCACGATAAACGAGAACGAGGAAGATCTCAGGAAGGTCGGTCAAGTCATGGGAACGGTTTTGGAAGAGCTGTCGGCCGCGGTCAAGGGTGCGGCCGAGAACGTGGGGCCCTCGGTGGTGGGGGTGGGCGCCGGTGGCAGCGGGGCCGTGGTCAGTACCGGGGTGGTGGTGACGAACGCCCACAACCTCAGGGGCGAGGAGACGGTGATCACCTTCGCCGACGGTCGGCGGGCCCCGGGACGGGCCACCGGGGTCGACATCGACGGTGACCTGGCCGTGGTGGCCGTGGACACGGGCGATGCCCCCGCTCTGGCCTGGAGCAGTGGAACGGCCGGGATCGGGGACGCCGTCCTCGGGCTGGCCAACCCCGGCGGCCGGGGTCTCCGGGCCAGCGTGGGCTTCATTTCGGCCACCGGCGTCTCCTTCCGGGGTCCGGGAGGCCGGAAGGTGGGCGGCGCTCTCGAGCACACCGCCCCTCTGGCCCGGGGATCGTCGGGTGGTCCCTTGGTGGACAGCGCCGGGAAATTGGTGGGGATCGACACCCACCGGATCGGCGACGGTTTCTACCTGGCCGTCCCGGCCGACGAGGCCCTGAAGAGCCGGGTCGACGCCCTGGCCCGGGGGGAGGCCCCGGCCCGGCCGAGGCTGGGGATCGCCGTGGCCCCGCCCCAGGTGGCCCGGCGGCTCCGCCGGTCGGTCGGGCTCCCCGACCGGGACGGGATCCTGGTCCGGGCGGTGGAGGAGAACGGGCCCGCCGCCACCGGCGGGATCAGCCAGGGCGACCTGGTGGTGGCCGTGGCCGGGGCCCCGGTGAGCACCGTCGACGAGCTGGCCTCGGCCCTGGAGGCGGTGGCCCCCGGGGCGCCGGTGGACCTGGCCGTCGTCCGGGGGGTGGAGGAGCTGACCGTCACCGTGACCATCGCCGCCTCCTCGGAGTCGGCCCCGGCCTGAGGTCCGGTGGCCTGAAAGAACGGTGGTCTGAAGGAGCCGAGAATCCGGCCGTCGCCCGACGCTTGGCCGTCGTGGCGGCGGCCCGATTCATGGCAACCTCTCGGAGAACGCCAGTTCCGAAGTGACCGAGAGGACGCCTCCGATGATCAAGCTGACCTGTCTCATCCGACGTAAGGACGGGATGTCACCCGAGGACTTCCACGCCTACTGGCGCGACCACCACGGGCCGCTGGTGGCCTCGACCAAGAGCGGGAGCCACGTCGTCCGCTACGAGCAACACCACCGGCCGCTGGACGACTACGGGGACACCGACGACGGCGGCTACGACGGGGTCACCGTCCAGCTCTTCCCCTCCATGGACGAGTACAAGGCCCACACCATGGAGAAGGACTTCGCCGACGTCTGGGCCGATCTCCCCAAATTCTTAGACGTCGACCGGCTGGCCTTCGTCCTGACCGAGGAACCGATCGTCATCATGGACGGCCCGACGAGCTGAGCTGAGTGGGCCCCGGTCCGGGGCTGCTCAGAGAGCCAGCTGGCGGAGGACGTAGGGGAGGATCCCCCCGTGCCGGAAGTACTCGGCCTCCATGGGGGTGTCGATCCGGACCCGGGCGCTGAACTCGGCCGAGCCGGCCCGGACGGTGATCTCCTTGGGGACCTCGCCGGAGCGGAAGGTGTCGAGGCCGACGATGTCGATGGTCTCCTCGCCGGTCAGGCCCAGGCTGGTGAGGGTCTCACCGTCGGCGAACTGGAGGGGGAGGATCCCCATCCCGACCAGGTTGGACCGGTGGATCCGCTCGAAGCTCTGGGCCACCACGGCCCGGACGCCCAAGAGAGCCGGGCCCTTGGCCGCCCAGTCCCGGGACGATCCCGATCCGTATTCGGCCCCGGCGAAGACGACCAGGGGGACCCCGTCGGCCTGGTACTGCATGGAGGCGTCGTAGATCGACATCTCGGCCCCGTCGGGGAGGTGCCGGGTGATCCCGCCCTCGGTCCCCGGGGCCAGGAGGTTCCGGAGCCGGACGTTGGCGAAGGTCCCCCGCATCATCACCTCGTGGTTCCCCCGCCGGGCCCCGTAGGAGTTGAACTCGGAAGGCTCGACCCCGTGGCTGACCAGGTACTGGCCGGCCGGGGAGTTGGCCTTGATGGAACCGGCCGGGGAGATGTGGTCGGTGGTGACGCTGTCGCCCAGGATGGCCAGGACCCGGGCCCCGACGATGTCCCTGACCGGGGCCGGCTCGGGACCCGTCCCGGCGAAGAAGGGGGCCTGGAGGACGTAGGTCGACCCTTCCTTCCAACCGAAGGTCTCCCCCCCGCCCACGGCCATCGAACGCCAGAAGTCGTCGCCTTCGAAGACCGATCCGTAGCGCTGGCGGAACATGGCCGACGTGACCGCTCCCTGGAGGACTTCGCTCACCTCGGTGGAGGAGGGCCAGATGTCACGGAGGAAGACGGGCTGGCCGTCGGAACCGGTCCCGAGCGGTTCGGTGGTCAGGTCCAGGTCCATGGTCCCGGCCAGGGCGTAGGCCACCACCAGGGGGGGCGAGGCCAGGTAGTTGAGCCGGACGTCGGGGTGGATCCGGCCTTCGAAGTTCCGGTTCCCCGACAGCACCGCCCCCACCGACAGGTCACCCTCACCGACGGCCTCGGAGACGCCGGGCAACAGAGGTCCCGAATTCCCGATACAGGTGGTGCAACCGAAGCCGACCAGTTCGAAGCCGAGCGCCGAGAGGGGCTCCACCAGTCCGGCCCGCTCGTAGTAGTCCATGACCACCCGGGACCCGGGCGCCAGTGAGGTCTTCACCCAGGGCTTCGACCTGAGGCCTTTGGCCACCGCCTTCTGAGCCAGGAGACCGGCGGCCAGCATGACCTGTGGATTCGAGGTGTTGGTGCAACTGGTGATGGCGGCGATGACCACGCTGCCGTCGCCGATCTCGGCCGCGCTCCCGTCGGCCAGGGTGGCGGTGGCCGTCCGGCGGCCGGAGGTGTCACCGGCTCTCTCCCGGGCGCTGTCCACCGCTTTCACGAAGCCGGCCTTGGCCCCCGACAGCGAGACCCGGTCCTGGGGCCGGGCCGGTCCGGCCAGGCTGGGCTCCACCGTCCCCAGGTCGAGTTCGACGGACTCGGAGAAGACGGGGGCCTCGTCGCCCGGGCTCCGGAAGAGACCCTGCTCCTTCGTGTAGGCCTCGACCAGAGCCACCTGGTCGTCGTCGCGACCGGTGAACCGGAGGTAGTTGAGGGTGACGTCGTCGACCGGGAAGATCACACAGGTGGCCCCGTATTCGGGGGCCATGTTCCCGATGGTGGCCCGGCTCTCCAGGGGGAGATGGGCCAGTCCCGTCCCGTGGACCTCGACGAACTTCCCCACCACCCCGTGATGGCGCAGCAGCTCGGCGATGGTCAGGACCAGGTCGGTGGCCGTCGTCCCCTCGGCCAAGTTCCCGGTCAGCCGGAGACCGACCACGGGCGGGACGAGCATGGTCAGGGGCTGGCCCAGCATGGCCGCCTCGGCCTCGATCCCGCCCACCCCCCAGCCGAGGACACCCAGGCCGTTGACCATGGTGGTGTGAGAGTCGGTCCCCACCAGGGTGTCGGGGAAGGCCTGGCCGTCGGCCGTGGCGAAGACCACCCGGGCCAGGTATTCCAGGTTCACCTGGTGGCAGATCCCCGTTCCCGGGGGGACGACCCGGAAACCGTCGAAGGCCTGCTGGGCCCAGCGGAGTAGTTCGTAGCGCTCGATGTTCCGCTGGTACTCGATCTCCACGTTGGTGGTGAAGGAGTTGGTCTTCCCCGAGGACTCGGCGATGACCGAGTGGTCGATGACCAGCTCCACCGGGACGAGCGGGTTGACCCGGCCGGCGGTGCCCCCCATGGCCACCAGGGCGTCGCGCATGGCGGCCAGGTCGACCACGGCCGGGACCCCGGTGAAGTCCTGCATGAGGACCCGCTCGGGAGTGAAAGCGATCTCGGTGGTGGACGGCGCCCCCGAGGTCTGCCGGGAGGCCCAGTTGGCCACCGCCTCGATGTCGCCGGCGTGGACGTGCCGGCCGTCCTCGTGCCGCAGCAGGTTCTCCAGGACGATCTTCAAGGAGTAGGGGAGCCGGCCGATGTCGAACCGACCGTCCAAGGCACCGAGCCGGTGGATGGCGAAGTTCCGGTCGCCCACGGCGAGGGTGGAGGCGGTGTTGAAGCTGTCGAGGGAGCGCTGTCCAGAGGCCATGGCTCCCATTCTGCTCCCCGTCGCGCCGGTCGGTCACCCCACCCGGCCGGACCGGGATTTCCGGACCCGGAGACGGGCCCCGGGGAGCGCTCGCTAACGTCGCGGTTATGGAGCCACCCTGCCCGGGCTGCGGGTATTCGTATACGGCGCTCGAGCGGGCCGAGATCGCCCCCGGCCTCCGATCGGCCGCCGCCGCCTACGGGGCCATCCTCGGTACCGATGTCGGCCAGCTCCGGGAGCACCGCCGGTCCGACATCTGGTCGCCCCTCGAGTACGCCGGCCACGTCCGCGACGTCTACCGGACCCAGGAGAGCCGGGTCCTCCAGGCCTGTGCCGAGGACGAGCCGGACTTCCCCTCCATGCTCCGCCAGGAGCGGGTCCGCGAGCTGAGCTACAACACCCAGGAGCCGGCGGTGGTGGCGGCCGAGATCGTGGCCTCGGCCGACTCCCTGGCCGTCGTCCTGGAGGGTCTGGACGAGGCCGCCTGGGAGCGGACCGGGGTCTACAACTGGCCGGTCACCCTGGTCCGGACGGTGGACTGGATCGGCCGGCACACCGTCCACGAATCGCTCCACCATTTCCAGGACATGGACCGGCTGCTCCGGACGGGGACGACCGAGGATCTGATCACCACCGAAGGAGGATGAGAGATGAAAACGCGGACACTCGGACAAGGTCTGGTCGTCTCGGCCGAAGGACTCGGTTGCATGGGGATGAGCCAGTCCTACGGACCGGCCGACGAGACCGAGTCGATGGCCACCATCCACCGGGCCCTCGACCTCGGACTCACCTTCCTCGACACGGCCGACATGTACGGGCCCTTCGTCAACGAGGAACTGGTGGGCCGGGCCATCGCCGGCCGCCGGGACCAGGTGGTCCTGGCCACCAAGTTCGGCAACCAGCGTGGCCCCGACGGGACCTTCATCGGCGTGAACGGCCACCCCGACTACGTCCGCTCGGCCTGCGAGGGGTCGCTCACCCGTCTCGGGGTCGAGGTCATCGACCTCTACTACCAGCACCGGGTGGACACCACTCTGGCCGTCGAGGAGACCTGGGGGGCCATGAGTGAACTGGTGACCGCCGGCAAGGTCCGTTATCTGGGGATCTCCGAGGCGGCTCCGGCCACTATCCGCCGGGCCCATGCCGTCCATCCGGTGACCGCGCTCCAGTCCGAGTACTCGCTGTTCACCCGGGACCCGGAAGACGAGATCCTCCCCACCATCCGGGAGCTCGGGATCGGCTTCGTCCCCTACAGCCCCCTGGGCCGGGGCTTTCTCTCGGGGACCATCACCAGTCCCGACCAGTTCGGTTCCGGCGACTTCCGGCGCTTCTCGCCCCGGTTCCAAGGGGAGAACTTCGGCCGGAACCTGGCCGTAGTGGACAAGGTGAAGGAGCTGGCGGCCACGCTCGGCGTCACCGCCTCCCAACTGGCTCTGGCCTGGGTCCTGGCCCAAGGCGACGACATCGTCCCCATTCCGGGGACCAAGCGCCGGACCTACCTGGAGGAGAATCTGGCCGCTCTCGATGTCGACCTCTCGACCGACGACCGGGCCGCCATCGACGCCGTCGCCCCGCAAGGCGTGGCCACCGGTAACCGTTACCCCGACGAACACATGGCCCGGGTCAACGTCTGACCGTTCTTCTCCGGCTTCGGTTTCAGGGCCGCCAGCCGACGGACAGGGCCCAGGCTTCGGCCGTGACCATGACCAGATCGACCACCGGATCCTTGACGTCGGCGTAGACCTCGGTATCGGGGGTGGTGCCGGCCAGGGCCCTCTTGAAAGCGGCGTAGGCCGGGACGGCGTCGGGGTGGGCCCGGAACCAGTCCCGGAACAACAGGGCCAGCCTCTCGTTGGGTGAGCCCGCCCGTCGGACGTGGAGATTGACGTCGCCATCGTCGTGGTCCCGTCGAACCCAGAGTCGTTTTTCCCAGGCCGACGGATCGTCGTTCCGGCCGGCGGGGACGTGGTCCCGCCGGTACGGCGATGGTGTGAATCCGAGGACGGCCAGAGGTTCGTCGAGTTCCCGGCCGGCCACCGCCAGATCGTCCACACTGGCCTGGAGGTCGAGCAGATCCTTGGCCGCCATCCCGGCGATGGCCGTACTCCCGATGTGGTCGATCCGGTCGACCCGCCCTTGGAGCGTCGTCTCAAGTTGTCCGAGGAGCGAAGCGGCCCGTTCCGGCCAGTCGGCCCGGTAAGCCACCACCACCGGCGGTTGGGAGCTCATGGACTTGATTCTGGTCCATGGCGGCGTTGGACAGAGCCGGCCGGGCGCGGCTTTCATGACGTCAATCGTCGACTACCGCCCAGCCTCCGCGTCAGACGTCCCCGCCATCGCCGGTCTCCACGCCGACAGTTGGCGGCGAAACTACCGCGGTGCCTTTGCCGATTCGTTTCTCGACGGCCACGTCCTGGACGACCGGCTCTCGGTCTGGGGGCAGCGCCTGGCCCAGCCGGGACCGGGACAGTCGACCGTGGTGGCCGAGGACGACGGGGTCGTGGTCGGGTTCGCCCACACCGTCTTCGACGACCACCCCACCTGGGGTGCTCTGCTCGACAACCTCCACGTGGCCGACACGGTGAAGCGGCGCGGGGTGGGACGCGCCCTGATGGCCCGGACGGCGTCGTCGGTTTTGGCCCGGACACAGCCCACCGGTCTCTATCTCTGGGTGCTGGAACAGAACACCGCCGCCCAGGCCTTCTACGGTTCGCTCGGTGGCACCGATGTCGAGCGCGGTTTCGGCCGCCCGCCCGGTGGCGGTCGTCCGCCCCGGATCCGCTACGCCTGGCCTGATCCGGCGATCCTTCTCATCTGACTGAGCCTGACCGTTTCGGACCGGTGGCGCGGTACCGTTTCGAGGCCATGGAGACGCCGGTGCACGCCGTGGTCGACGGCGGTTTGGACGACGCCTTGGCCCTCTGTGTCCTGGTGGCCCTGAAGATTCCCCTGGCCCAGGTCATCGCCACCGAAGGCAGCCTCGACCTCATGACGACGGCAGGGACGACGGCGCGCGTCCTGAAGACGTTGGGAAGTCCGGTGCCGGTACGGCTGGGAGCCGACCGCGGGTTGGTCGGCCCCTACCCAGGAGGGCGTGACCCGTTCCACGGTTCCGACGGCTTCGGCGGCGCCTCCACTTGGCTGGAGCCGGCCGCCGTTCCCGATGAGCCGCTCCAGCCCCTCGACGGGCTGGTCTTCTGTACCGGGTCATTGACGACGGTGGCTCGGGGACTGGATGCCCAGCAGCCCATTTCCGAGGTGGTCTGGATGGGTGGAGCTGTTTCGGTCGGTGGGAACATGACCGCGGCGGCAGAGTTCAATGCCTGGATGGATCCGCCCGCCGCTGACCGGGTCCTCCGGAGTGGGACGCCGGTACAGATGGTCCCGCTCGATGTGACCACCCGGTTCCGCTGGTCGAGGGGGGAACTCGACTCCCTCCGCTCTGGCGGCCGGGTGGGGAGGATCCTGGCTCATGCTCTCCGCTTCGTCGTCGAACGAGACGACGTCTTCATTCCGCACGACGCCGTGGCCGCCGTAGCCCTGGCCAACCCGGAGTTGTTTGCCTGGCGCACCCGTTCGGAGCGCTGCGAGACGGCCGGCCTCCTCACCAGTGGTGCAACCGTGGTTGACCGCCGCCCGCAGGGGGTCACCGGCTCAGTGGCGGTGGCCGAAGATGTTGATGTCGCCGGGGTATCGGCTCAGATCGTGGAGGCGATCGGTCGCTTGGAGTCGTGATCCCAACGGATAGGCATTCGTTTGATCCCGCCGACGAAGTTCGAACGGAGCATCTCCACCGGACCGTCGAGTTCGACGCCGGACATGCGGGTCACCAGCTCGGTGAAGATGAGCCGGAGTTCCATCCGGGCCAGACTGGCCCCCAGACAGAAATGGGGACCCCCACCCCCGAAGGCCACGTGCTCGTTGGGCCACCGGTCGACGTCGAACCGGAAGGGATCGGGAAAGGCTTCGGCGTCGCGGTTGGCCGAGCTGTACCACAGGACCACCCGGTTACCGGCGGCGATGGTCTTGCCCCGCAGTTCGACCTCCCGGGTGGCGGTGCGTCGGAAGTAGTGGATAGGTGACGCCCAACGCAGGATCTCCTCCACCGCCCGGGTGATCCGTTCCGGGCTCGGGTCACGGTGGAGCTTCTCCATTTCCGCCGGATGTTCGATCAGTGCCCTCATCCCGTGCGAGGTGGCGTTCCGGGTGGTTTCGTTCCCGGCCACCACCAGGAGGAGAAAGAACAAGGTGAGCTCGGCCTCGGTCAGGCCGTCGACGTCGCTCGACGCTCCGGTGAGCATGGTCATGATGTCGTCGCGGGGATCAGCGGCCCGCTGGCGGCCGAGCTCTTCGGCATAAGCCATCATCTCGGCCGACGCCACCTGGGCCGCGTTCATGTCTCCCCCGAACTCAGGGTCGTCGATGCCGGTCATCAGGTTGCCCCACTCGAAGATCCGGCGACGGTCCTCCTCGGGTACCCCTACCAGCTGGGCGATGGCCTGCAGGGGGAGTTCAGCGGCCACATCCCCGACGAAGTCGCACGAGCCGCGGTCGAGGACCCGGTCGACGATCAACCGGGCCTTCAGAGCCAGATGCTCTTCCACCAGCCGGAGCGTCCGGGGCGAGAAACCCTTGCTCACGATGCGCCGGAAGCGGGTGTGCTCGGGCCGGTCCATCCCCGGAAGCATCTGCTTCATCATGAGGCCCTGGAAATCCTCGGGGTCGATATCGATGAGCGTGAATCCCCGGGCACTCACGAAGGTCTCGGGATCCCGGCTGACCATCTGCACGTCGGCCTGTTTCGTCAGGCACCAGAATCCGGTCCCGGCGCTGTCCACGTGCCAATGGACGGGATCGTCTTCCCGCAAGATGGCGAAGACGTCGTGGTGGCGCTGGTCCTGAAAGACGTCGGGACCGAGAAACTCGTCATCGTGCTCATCGGTCCCAGGCTCATCGCATCTTTCCCCCGTCCCGTGCTGCAGACTCGATGGACAGCCAATCCTAGATGTTCATGTCCCCCCTTTTGGCGGCCACCATCAGGACTTTGGGTAGCGCGGCGTGGAAGGACCCAGACGCTTCTCTTTCGATCTGCTCTTGGATCCATTCCTCAGCCTTCGTGCCGTCGACCCGTCCGGCGGCCACGGCGTTTTCGACGGCGGCGGGAAAACCTGTCACCCGCTCCAAAGTTCGGAGCGACCGCCAGACCGACAACTCTTCAATCCGGTCGAGGACATCGCAGCCCGCATTCTCCAGAAGCCGCCAGAGGCGGTGACCCACGTCGGGATGGCTGGCTGAGCTGATCCAGCCGGCGTGGTGCGGAAGCACGTCGCTCGTGACTCGGAACCTGCTCCAGTCCGGCTCGAAGACCGTGATGAGGCCGGCCGGGCGAAGGCAACGAACGGCCTCGGCCAGGACACCCGACGGCTGGACGACATGCATGAGCACGCGCTCCATTCGGCATCCGCCGAACACTCTGTCGCCGAAGGGCAGTGCTTCACCGGAACCCCGGACGAGCGGTGATCCCGACCCGGTGGCTCGTTCCCTGGCCGTGCTCAGCATGACCGCGCTGGGATCGATCCCGATGGTGGCCAGCCCGAAGTGGCCGAGGACAGTGAGATCGTGGCCGGCGCCACAACCGATATCCAGGATCGGCCGGTCTGGTTGGCGCAAGGCATGGGCGGCGGCCATGTAGTGCTTGATTCCGGACTCGGCCGCGGCCGCCAGGTCCAGCAAATGCACCAGCCGGCCAGGGTCGGCCGAGCGGTCGACGGCAGAGAAACCTGACATGGGTCCACCCCGGGCGGGGGCCCCAGGCGGACGAACCCCCCGCTTAAGGCTCCCTCGTGGTCCTCCACGCCGGCGCCGCCAGTTGCGGTTGTGTCATTGTCGCGCCGCGGTGACCGCGGTGTCAGCGAAAGGCCTCGACCGCTCGGGAACCGGCCACCACGATCATGGCGCCGGCCGCGCTGGGCGCGGCGAAGTGTTCGGGGGTTCCGACATCGAGGGGCAGCGAGTAGGCGGTGGTCCCGTTGGCCTCGTCGATGCCGTGGAGCACCGATGCCTGCAAGTCGATGCTCCAGACCACGCCGCCGGCGATGGTCGGAGAGCTGGCCCCGCCGGTGGGGGATCGCCACGTCCAGCCCCGCGCCATGGTGTTCCCCGGCCCGATCTTCACCTGGGCGATCTCCCCGGCGTCGGGGCAGACGACGTAGACGTCCGGTGCCTGGTAGGCGTTGCCACCGAGTGAAGGACAGACGTTGAGGGAGGCCACCTGTCCTCCGATACCGCCGAGAGCGGCGGTGTCGAGCAGATAAGCGGTTGTCTGCTTCCCCACCTCGAAGGTCTGGCCGCCGTCGAGCAGGACGGGCGAGGTCGACCCGAGGTCGCCGTCATCGGCGTTGTCCTGGGCCCAATTGGTAGGGGCGAAGTACGAGAGCTCGGTGAGGGCGGGGGAGAGCCTGATGACGGCGTCGCCGTGGTCGAAGGGTTGCCCGGCGGTGGCACTGCCGTTGCCGGTGGCCACGTAGACGTCACCGGCGGCGTCCACCGTGACGCCGGCCGGCGCCCAGATGGCCCCTTGACGGGCGGTGGGGACCTGGTAGGCCTCGAGCGCACCGGTTCCCGATTCGGGGACACCCACCACCCACCCGTGGTACGCACCACAATCATCGGCGTTGCCTCCGAAGGCCACCAGCACGTGGCCGTCGGCGAGACCCAGGGCGATCCGTTGGAGTTGGGCGGCCGCCGTCCATCCCGGCTGATCGACATCGCGACTCCACCGCGTCCGGTGGGTGGAGAGACTGATGGCGAACAGCTGGTGGCCCACCGCACCGTTGGTCTCGGTCTCGGCCGAGGCGTAGACGGTGTCGGTGGATGGATCGATGACCATGGTCGACGTCACGCCGACGGCGGGGTCGATGTCACCGCAGGGAAGGGCCCCGGCCGGGGCCGGTGTGGCCAGATGGTCCGACCAGGTCACCTTCCCGGTGCTGGCCGACAGGCCGTAGACGGTGTCGTTCTCGGTGGCCACGATCACCTGACCGCCGTCGATGAGCGGTTCGCCGTAGACGCCACCGTCGAGGTCCGGCGAGGTCCAGGCCTCGGTCGGTGCCGTTGTCACGGTGGGAAAGGACGCCGCCAGCGACGTCCGGCTGAGGCTCCCCCCGTAGGTCGTCCACGACGCCGCCACTGGTGCCGTGGTGGAGGGGGAGGAGGTGGTCGTGGTGGTCGACGGAATGGTGGCGTGCTTCGGCGCGGCGGCCTGGTGGCCGGTGCTGCAGCCAGCAGCGAAGATCGTCAGGGCCATGACCGACGCCGCCCCGTGACGGCGGATCGGTCGGGACGGGGCCCGGCCGGGCCGGAGTGGGTGACCCATGGCGAGAGTCTGCCTTGCCCTGATGCCACCCCTGTGGCGGTCCGGTTCTCGGGGCGGGTCTGCTGTAGGTTGCCCCGAGAAACGTCAGGCGATCGACCAGGGAGGCAGTGGCGGTGGTGCACGAAGTACGAGGCGTCGTGGCCAAGGCCAAGGGTGCACCGGTGACCTTGGAGGCCATTCTCGTCCCCGACCCGGGTCCGGGGGAGGCTCTGGTACGGGTCCAGGCCTGCGGTGTCTGCCACACGGACCTCCATTACCGCGAGGGCGGGATCAACGACGACTTCCCCTTCCTCCTCGGCCACGAGGCGGCCGGTCGGGTGGAAGCGGTCGGTCCCGACGTCACGTCGGTGGCACCCGATGATTTCGTGGTTCTCAACTGGCGGGCCGTCTGCGGGGAGTGCCGGGCCTGTCGGCGCGGTCGGCCCTGGTACTGCTTCGCCACCCACAACGCCACTCAACCCATGACGCTGGCCGACGGCACCAAGCTGTCGCCGGCCCTCGGCATCGGTGCCTTCGCCGACAAGACACTGGTGGCCGCCGGCCAGTGCACCAAGGTCGACGGCCGGGCCCGGCCGGAAGCCGTCGGCCTTCTCGGTTGCGGGGTCATGGCCGGCCTGGGGGCGGCCATGTTCACCGGTGGGGTGACCAACGGCGACACGGTGGCCGTCTTCGGTTGCGGTGGCGTGGGCTGTGCCGCCATCGCCGGCGCCCGACTGGCCGGTGCGGCCAAGGTCATCGCCGTGGACCTCGACCCCCGCAAGCTGGAGTTGGCCACCCAATTCGGGGCCACCGACGTCGTGGTGGCCGCCGACGTCGATCCCGTCGAGGCTATCCGCGCCCTGACCGGAGGCTTCGGGGCCGACGTCTGTATCGAGGCGGTCGGGAACGCCAAGGTGATGCGGCAGGCTTTCGATGCCCGCGACCTGGCCGGCACCCTGGTCCAGGTGGGGGTGCCGACGCCGGACATGCGCATCGACATGCCCATGATCGATTTCTTCGGCCACGGAGGCGCTCTGAAGCCCAGCTGGTACGGCGACTGCCTCCCGTCGCGCGACTTCCCCATGCTGGTCGACCTCTATCTCGAGGGCCGACTCGATCTCGACCGCTTCGTCTCCGAGACGATCTCCCTGGACGGCGTGGAAGAGGCCTTCCACCGTATGGAACGCGGTGAGGTCCTCCGTTCCGTCGTCGTCATCGGAGGCTGACCGCGGACACGTTCGCTTATCACGAGCACCCCACCCGGCGTGGGCTGCCAGACCCAGAGGAGAGATGATGGCCAAGATCGTCTGCGTGCTCTACAAGGACCCGGTCGACGGTTACCCCGACACCTATCCCCGCGACGGGGTCCCGGTCCTCGACACCTACCCCGACGGGCAGACCCTGCCCAACCCGCATGCCATCGACTTCGTCCCCGGCGCGCTGCTCGGCTGCGTGTCGGGAGAGCTCGGACTGCGCAAGTACCTGGAGGATGCCGGCCACACCCTGGTCGTCACCGACGACAAGGACGGGGACGACTCCGTCTTCGACCGTGAGCTGGCCGATGCCGACATCGTCATCTCGCAGCCCTTCTGGCCCGCCTATCTGACGGCCGAGCGGATCAGCCGGGCTCCCAAGCTCAAGCTGGCCATCACGGCCGGCATCGGCTCTGACCACGTCGACCTCCAGGCCGCCATCGAGAACGGCATCACCGTGGCCGAAGTGACCTACTCCAACAGCATCAGCGTGGCCGAGCACGTCGTCATGATGATCCTGTCCCTGGTCCGGAATTACCTGCCTTCCTACGGCTGGGTCATCAAAGGCGGCTGGAACATCGCCGACTGCGTGGAACGCTCCTACGACGTCGAGGGCATGACCGTCGGCACCGTGGCCGCCGGCCGGATCGGCCTGGCTGTGCTCCGAAGGCTCAAGCCTTTCGATATGAAGCTCCACTACACCGACCGCCACCGCCTTCCCGAATCGGTGGAGGAGGAGCTCGGCCTCACCTTCCATCCGAACGCCGCTTCGATGGTCCCCGTCTGCGACGTCGTCACCATCAATGCACCTTTGCACCCCGAGACCGAAGGTCTCTTCGACGACGCCCTGATTGCCACCATGAAGCGCGGCGCTTATCTGGTGGACACGGCCCGGGCCAAGATCTGCGACCGCGACGCCGTCGTCCGGGCCCTGGAGAGCGGTCAGTTGGCCGGCTATGCCGGGGACGTCTGGTTCCCGCAACCCGCCCCCCAGGATCACCCGTGGCGGACGATGCCCCACCACGGGATGACGCCGCACATCTCGGGGTCCTCGCTTTCGGCCCAGGCCCGGTACGCGGCCGGGACGCGTGAGATCCTCGAGTGCTGGTTCGAAGACCGGCCCATCCGCGACGAGTACCTGATCGTGGCCGGGGGCCGGCTGGCCGGAGCGGGGGCCCACTCCTACAGCGAGGGTGACGCCACCGGTGGGTCCGAGGATGCGGCTCGCTTCAAATAGTGAGAAGCCCGTGATCTCATGAACCCCGTGATCTCATGAACCCCGTGATCTCATGAACAAAGTGAAGGTGGGATTTTTCTCCTTCACCGAGATCACCGACCCGGGGGAGCACCGCTCCTACAACGAGTGGCATCAGCTCGACCACATGCCCGAGCAGTATCCGCTACCGGGGATGGCCTTCGGCCAGCGCTGGGTTTCCACGCCTGAGTGCCGCGCCGCCCGGGTGGTGGACGGCGAACTGTTGGCTCCCATCCATTACGTCACCTTGTATCTGATGACCGAACCGGTCACGGTCACCTTGGAGGCGTTCCACGCCCTCGGCGGCGAGCTCCGGAAGCTGGGCCGGTTCCACCAACACCGGCGGGCCTGGCTTTCGGGACCCTTCGCGGTGGACGTCATCGACGCCGCCCCCCGGGTTCTCATCTCAGCCGAGGCCGTGCCCTACCGGCCCAACCGCGGTGCCTACATCGTGGTCGAGGATCTGCCCCCCGGTGCCCGGGCTGACGGAGACGTCAATGTCCCGACCTTGCTCGAAACCCCGGGGGTGGCCGGCGTGTGGAGCTTCGTCTCCGACCAGGAACGGCACCTGGCCTGGCGGCCGGGACGCCGCCGGATCACTGTCTGTTTCCTGGACGAGAGTCCCATGGCCGTCGCGCCCCGGTTGGGGGACGTGGTCGGAGGTTGGCGACCGGACGCCGACGCCGTGGTCCACGCCGGTCCCCTGGAGGCGGTCGTCCCCTGGCAGTGGGACTGGTTCGACCAGAGCTGAGGCGTTATCGCTCCTGTTCAGTGGGGCGGATCAGTATCTCGTTCACCGCCACGTGCCGGGGCCGGGTGACGATGAAGGTGATGGCCTCGGCGATGTCCTCGGCCTGCATCCGTTCGGTGCCGGCGAACTGGGCCCCCAAGTTCTCGAGCACCTCGGGCCGGTTGTGCCCGGCCAGCTCGGTGGCCGTGGCTCCCGGCTCGACCAGCGAGACGCGGACGTGGCGCCGGGCCACCTCCTGGCGCAACGACTCGCTGAAGGCGCCGACGCCGTGCTTGGTCAGGTTGTAGACGCCGCTCCCGGTGCGCGCTATCCGGCCGGCCACCGAACTGATGTTCACCATGTCGGCCACCCGGCGCGGACTGTCTTCGGCCGCCCGCAGCAGGTGGGGTACCGCGGCGTGGGCGCAGTAAAGCAGCCCGAGTACGTTGAGCTCGACCATCCGTTGCCACTCCGACAGCGGCGCGCCGACCACCGGACCGAGAAGCATCACTCCGGCGTTGTTGATGAGGGTGTCGAGGCGACCGAGCTCGGCCACCGTCCGTTCGACCGCCGCCGTGGCCTGAGCCTCGTCGGTGACGTCGGATTCGAGAACCAGGACGGTGCCGCCCTGGTCGCGAAGGCCGCCGGCCAGGGCATCCAGTCGGTCTTTCCGTCGGGCTGCCACCGCCACGGTGGCCCCGGCCGAGGCCAACGACACGGCGGCGGCGGCGCCGATACCGCTCGAAGCTCCGGTGACGAGGGCCACCGTGCCGTCCAGTCTTTCGGCCATAGCCAAATCCTTTCCTGATGCGAGGGGGGCGGACCACGGTCCACTCCTAATCAAGGTGGACGATCACCTTGCCTGTGTTGCCGCCGGTGAAGAGCAGGTTGAGGGCGTCGGGCGCCTGGGTCAGACCTTCGACCACGTGTTCGGAGTGTTTGATCTTTCCCTCGGCCACCCAGCCCACCATGGCCATCTGCGCCTCGGGGAAACGGTCGAGATAGTCGAGGATGAGAAATCCCTCCATCCGACCGCGGATCACGATGAGGTTCCGGTAGTTGGCAATGCCTTTGGGCTGACCCACGTCGTTGTACGTCGAGATGGCTCCGCACAGCACCACCCGGCCTTTCATGGCCAGTTGACCCAGGCAGATGTCGAGGATCTCGCCACCGACGTTGTCGAAGTACAGGTCGATGCCGCGGGGACACTCGGCCCGCAGGCTGGCGGCGATGTTCTGGGTCCTGTAGTTCACCGCCGCGTCGAAACCGAGCTCGTCCACCAGCCACCGGCACTTCTCATCGGTCCCGGCGATGCCCACCACCCGGCCCGCACCCTTGATCCGGGCCAGCTGGCCCACCACCGAACCGGTGGCACCGGCGGCACCGGAGACGACGACGGTGTCCCCCTCGGTCACCCGGCCGACGTCGAGAAGTCCGAAGTACGCCGTCATCCCGGTGATCCCGAAAACCGACAGTGCCACCAGGGGATCGATGCCGGCCGGGATGACCTGCATGGCCCCGGCCCCCTCGTCGGCTACGGCGTAGTCCTGCCATCCGACCATTCCGAAGACGAGATCGCCGACCTGGTAGCGGTCACTGGTTGTTTCCACCACCTCGCCGATGCCTCCGCCGCGCACGACGTCGCCGATCCCGATGGCCGGGAGATAGCCGGGGGCGTCGTTCATCCATGTCCGGATGGTCGGATCGATAGACAGGTAGCGGACGCGGACGAGAGCTCCGGCCGGGCCGGGACCGGGGACGGCTTCTTCTTCCAGCCGGACCGTCTCCGCTCCCACCATCCCTGAAGGGCGTTCGGCCAGGACCAGCCGACGGTTCCGACCACTGTCCTCGGCCATCAGACCCACTCCCGCAGCTGGCTCAACGTGGCCAAGGGGTCATGTCCGACCGGCGTGACATTCAGGACGGTGACGCCGGCCTCCTTGTAGGCGGCGATCCGTTCCTTGACGTAGCCAGCCGGACCGATGAGCGACGTCTTTTCCAGAAGCTCGGCCGGAACGGCTGCGGCCGCTTCCTCCTTCTTGCCGTCGAGATAGAGGTCCTGGATCAACTCGGCTTCTTTCTCGTAGCCGTAGCGCCGGACCAGGGTGTTGTAGAAGTTGCGCTCCCGCGCTCCCATCCCACCCACGTAGAGCGCCGTCATGCCCCGGGCCAGTTCCCGCAGGTGTTCGAGACCCTCACCGATGGCCACCAACCCCCCGGCCGCCACCTCCAGAGAACCGAGCTCGTCCGACCGTCGGGCCCGCCCGGCGTCCAGTGCCTTCCCCCATACGCCGGCGGCCATCTCTGGAATGAAGAGGAACGGGAACCACCCGTTGGCCAACTCGGCCGTCATCTCCACGTTCTTCGGTCCCATGGCGGCGATCCACACGGGAATGGAGTCGCGTTCGGGATGGGTGATGAGCTTCAACGGTTTGCCGAGCCCGGTGCCGCGACCCGGAGGCAGGGGAAGGGGGTAGATCCCGTCGTTGGTCAGGACCTCCCGGCGCCAGACCTTCCGGCAGATCCCGATGATCTCCCGAGTTCGTTCTAGC
>Ga0208357_1001297_pt1 | contig 18382 bp, 20 predicted proteins | sample NGESurdeep092012_6_FD_184487 | JGI IMG/M metagenome (GOLD analysis project Ga0208357, IMG submission 184487) | Arctic peat soil microbial communities from Barrow, Alaska - NGEE Surface sample F52-2 deep-092012 (SPAdes) | ecosystem: Environmental > Terrestrial > Soil > Wetlands > Peat ... | reverse complement strand
GGCGCGCGCCGAAGGCGCGGGAGGGTGAGGTGGGCAGGCTCATCGTTTCCCCCACCTCACCTAACCTCTCCGCCCCCAAGGGCGGAGAGGGATAAGTCTGCGTGGCGGATCGTAATGCACATGGAAACATTCAATTCATCTGGCGCACGTCGGCGAGCTTGCCGGTGACCGCCGCCGCCGCCGCCATCGCCGGCGACAGGAGATGCGTGCGGCCGCCCGGCCCCTGGCGCCCTTCGAAATTGCGGTTCGAGGTCGAGGCGCAACGCTCGCCCGGCATCAACTTATCGGCGTTCATGGCAAGGCACATCGAACAACCCGGCTCGCGCCACTCGAATCCGGCCTCGCTCAAAATCCGGTCGAGGCCCTCTTCCTCCGCCTGGTGCTTGACGAGGCCCGAGCCCGGTACCGCCATGGCGCGCACGCCGGGCGCCACCTTCTTGCCCTTGGCGACCGCGGCGGCGGCGCGAAAATCCTCGATCCGGCCGTTGGTGCAGGAGCCGATGAAGACATGATCGACCGCGATGTCGGTCATCCGCGTGCCGGCGGTCAGGCCCATATAGTCGAGCGCGCGCTTCATGCCGTTGCGGCGCTCCTCGTCCGGCTCGCCGTCGGGGTCGGGAATGGCGCCGGTGATCGGCACGACATGCTCGGGCTTGGTGCCCCAGGTCACCAGCGGCGAGATCGCCGCGGCGTCGAGCGTCACCACCCGGTCGTAATGCGCGCCGGGATCGGAGGGCAGCGTCCGCCAGAACGCGAGCGCCTGTTCCCAGGCGCCCGCCTTCGGCGAATAGGGCCGGCCCTTGAGGTATTCGAATGTGGTTTCGTCAGGCGCGATCAGCCCGGCGCGGGCGCCGGCCTCGATCGACATGTTGCACACCGTCATGCGGCCTTCCATCGACAGGCGGCGTAGGGCGTCGCCGGCATATTCGATGACATGGCCGGTGCCGCCGGCAATGCCGATCCTGGCGATCACCGCCATGATCAGATCCTTCGCCGTAACGCCGAAGCCGAGCGCGCCGGTGACCTCGACCAGCATGTTCTTGGCGTGGCGCTGGATCAGCGTCTGGGTCGCCAGCACATGTTCGACCTCCGACGTGCCGATGCCGAAGGCCAGCGCGCCGAACGCGCCATGGGTCGCGGTATGGCTGTCGCCGCACACGATGGTCATGCCGGGCTGGGTCAGCCCCTGCTCCGGCCCGATGATATGGACGATGCCCTGGCGGATATCGGTCATGCCGAAATAGGGCACGCCGAATTCCTTGACGTTGCGCTCCAGAAGCTCGATCTGGATCCGGCTCTCGGGATCGTCGATGCCGTGCGAGCGATCGCTGGTCGGCACATTATGATCGGCGACCGCGATGGTGGCGTCGGGCCGATGCACCTTGCGGCCGGCGGCGCGCAGCCCCGCGAACGCCTGCGGGCTGGTGACCTCATGGGTCAAGTGGCGGTCGATATATAAGAGGCCGGTGCCGTCCGGCTGGATATCGACCAGATGATTATCCCAGATCTTGTCGAACAATGTGCGTGGCTTGGCCATGCGACCCTCACTGAATCCGAAAATATTATTCCTTGGCGGCGGCCGCCGCCGCCACCGCCGGGGCATTCTTCCCGGCTTTCGGCGCGGCGACGCCGTATTCGCGCGCGCGCTCGGTGATGCGCGCCTTCTTGCCGGTGAGGCCGCGCAGATAATAGAGCTTGGCGCGCCGTACCGCGCCGCGGCGGTTGACCTCAATGGCGGTGATGCGTGGCGAGTAGAGCGGGAAGATGCGCTCGACGCCCTCGCCATAGGAAATCTTCCGCAGCGTAAAGCTGGAATTGACGCCGGCATTCTTGCGCGCGATGCACACGCCCTCGAACGCCTGGATGCGTTCGCGCTCACCCTCGACCACCTTGATGCTGACCTTGACGGTATCGCCAGGGCCGAATTCCGGCACGGCGCGCGCCTCGGCCAGTTTCATCGCCGCTTCGTGGCCGATGGTCTCAATGCGATTCATGATGATGCTCTCCAGCTTCCTGTTCGGCCCCGTGATGCCGGGCCCGATATTGCGTCCATAGATCGGCGCGGCGCTCCCGCGTCGCGCGTTCCGCCTCGGCCAAGCGCCAGCGGCGGATATCCTCGTGATGGCCCGACAGCAGCACCGCCGGAACGGCGCGCCCCTGCCAGATTTGCGGGCGGGTATAATGCGGATATTCCAAGAGGCCCGCCGCGAAACTCTCCTCGGCCAAGGTCGCAGCGGCGCCGACCACGCCGGGCAGCAGCCGCAGGCACGCGTCGATCAGCGCGATCGCCGCCGGCTCGCCGCCCGACAGCACAAAGTCGCCGAGGCTCACTTCCTCGATCTGGCGGGCCTCGATGATGCGCTGGTCGATGCCCTCGAAGCGGCCGCACAGCAGGCCGAGACCCGGCCCCGCCGCCAATTCCTTGACCCGCGCCTGATCGAGCCGCCGGCCGCGCGGGCTGAGATAGAGCAGCGGCCCGGCGACCGCCGTCGCCGCGATGGCGCGGTCGATGACATCGGGCCGCATCACCATGCCCGGGCCGCCGCCGAACGGCGCATCGTCGACGGTGCGGTGCTTGTCGTCGGCGAAGCCGCGAATATCCACCGCGTCCAGCCGCCAGATGCCGGCCTCGTGCGCCTTGCCGGCCAGCGAATGCGCCAGCGGCCCCGGAAACATCGCCGGGAACAGGGTCAGGACGGTCGCGGTCCAGGGCGGCATCCTAATCGCTCAGCAATCCGGCCGGCGGGTCGAGCACGATGAAGCCGCCGGCGATATCCACGACCGGCACCGCGGCGCGGGTGAACGGCACCAGCACCTCGCCGCCGCCCTCGCGCGCGACCTCGAGCGATTCGCCGGCGCCGTAATCATGCACCGCGCGCACCGTGCCGAACGGCGTGCCGTCGGTCAGCCGCACCGCCAGCCCGACCAGGTCGGCGTGATAGAATTCGTCCGCTGCCGGGGCCGGCAGCGCGCCGCGCGCGACATAAATCTCGGTGCCTTTGAGCTTCTCGGCCTGATCGCGGTCGGTGATGCCTTCCACGACGGCGATCAGCATGTCGCCGGCGGCGCCGCGCAGGGTCAGCACGACCGGCCGGCCGCCTTTGTCCTGGAGCGGGCCATAATCGGCGATCGCCTTCGGCTCGGCCGTGAAGCTCTTGACGCGCACCTCGCCGCGTACCCCATGGGCGCCCGCGATGGCGCCCAGCAACACGCGGTTCCCCCCACCCCGACCCTCCCCCTCAAGGGGGGAGGGAGAAGTCTGGCTCCGAATACTCCCTCCCCCCTTGAGGGGGAGGGTCGGGGTGGGGGGTGAGCCACGCATCGCCATTTAATGTTCAGGCTGTCGCCGCTCCCGCCTCGCCGCTTGCCGCTGCCGCAGCGGCAGCGCGCTCCTGGGCCTTCTTGCGCGGCGCCGACTGCTTCGGCCGCTCGCTGATCGCGGGCTTGTCGCGCAGGCCGGCATCGCCCAGAAAGCGCGCGACGCGCTCGCTCGGAAGCGCCCCGACGCCCAGCCAATGCTGAATCCGCTCCGCCTTCAGCTTGATGCGGTCGGGATGGTCCTTCACCAGCATCGGATTGTAGGTGCCGAGCTTTTCGATAAAGCGGCCGTCGCGCGGGCTGCGGCTGTCGGCCACCACGATATTGTAGAACGGCCGTTTCTTGGCGCCCGCCCGGGCCATGCGAATCTTGAGTGCCATGCTGCTCCTTGGGAATCCCTGTGAATGCGTTATCGTCCGAAACCGCCGCCCGGCATCAGCGCGCCGATGCCGTGCCGCATCAGGCCCTTCTGACCGAGCTTGTTCATCTTTTTCATCATCGTCGCCATGTCCTGATACTGTTTCAGCAGGCGATTGATCTCCTGAACGCTGGTGCCCGATCCCGTCGCGATGCGCCGCCGCCGCGACGCGTTCAGCAGCTTGGGGTCCTTGCGCTCCTTCTGCGTCATCGAGCCGATGATCGCTTCCTGGCGCTTGATCAGGCTGTCATCGAGGTTGGCTTCGCTGATCTGCTTCTTGATCTTCTGCACACCGGGCAGCATGCCCATGACGCCGCCCATGCCGCCCATCTTGCGTAGCTGGCGCAGCTGGGCCGCCAGATCGTTGAGATCGAACTGGCCGCGCGCCATTTTCTTGGCGAGCCTCTCGGCGTCTTCCTGCTCGATGGTCTCGGCGGCTTTCTCGACCAGGCTGACGACGTCACCCATGTCGAGAATGCGGCCGGCGATCCGCTCCGGCCGGAAGATTTCGAGGGCGTCGAGCTTTTCGCCGAGGCCCAGCAGCTTGATCGGCTTGCCGGTGACGGCGCGCATCGACAGCGCGGCGCCGCCGCGCGCGTCACCATCGACGCGGGTCAGCACGATGCCGGTGATGCCGACGCGCTCGGAAAAGCTTTTCGCCAGATTGACCGCGTCCTGGCCGGTCATGGCATCGGCGACCAGCAGCGAATCGGCCGGCTTCACCTCCTGGCTGACCGCCGCGACCTCGAACATCAGCGTCTCGTCGATATGGAGCCGGCCGGCGGTATCGAGGATCACCACGTCATAGGCTTCGCGCCGCGCCACATCCATCGCGCGCCGGGCGATGGTCACCGGCTGTTCGCCCGCGACGATCTCCAGCGACGTGACGCCGATCTGGCGCGCCAGAATCGCCAATTGCTCTTGCGCCGCCGGGCGGTGCACGTCGAGCGAGGCGAGCAGCACCTTCTTGCGCTCGCGCTCCTTCAGCATGCGCGCCAGCTTGGCCGAGGTCGTGGTCTTGCCCGAGCCTTGCAGACCCAGCATCAGGATCGGCACCGGCGGCACGGCGTTGAGATTGATCGGCTCGCCCGCGCCCAGCGTCTCGATCAGATGGTCGTGGACGATCTTCACCACCATCTGCGCCGGGGTGATGGAGCGCAGCACCTCCGCCCCGATCGCCTTGGCGCGGACAGCGTCGACGAATTGCTTGACGATGGGCAGCGCGACATCGGCCTCGATCAGCGCTAGGCGGATCTCGCGCATCGCGACGCCGACATCCTCCTCCGACAGCGCGCCGCGCTTTTTCAGGCGGTCGAACGTATCGGTCAGGCGCTGACTTAGACTCTCGAACATGGCGTGCCTATGATCGTCCCGTCAAAGCATAGCGGGCCGGTGCGCGACACTCGCGGACCGACCGTCCCCCGTGAGGGTAATGACAAAAACCAGCTTCAGAGAAGCGCCCGGAACCTAAGCGCGCCGCCCTCGCCTGTCAATCCGGCCGCTGGGCGGCGCCAATCGTTAACATGGCGGCCGATTAACCTTTCGTCCCATGACAAGCGACGGTGCGCCGATGTCAATGGCCACCATGGTCAGGCGCGGCACCAAACCCAATCGCAACGTTGAAGAATCCCTGCATCATTCGCCGGTCACGGGCATGATCGACGCGATCCTGCTGGGCGAGATGCGGCATCTGCGCAATCCAGGCGGGCGCGATGCGGACGGCGCGCGCCGCACCGCGCAGCAGACGGCGATGCAGATGTCGTGGCAATTGCACGCCCTGATCGCGAACAAGTTCCCGCCGCTTTAAGGATCGCCCTCTATCCCGGCGCGTGAAGCTCTGATATATCCAAGCCGTCAGTGGGGAGTAGCCGCCCGCGATTAAGCGGGGTTCGCGTCAACATACTTGGCTTCGGCCATGGCGCGGACGACCCTTCGTTTGGCGAGACCGTTGGCATTGATTCCATCCCGGCCGGGAGGGGATTCAATGTCATCGCGTCCTTCGTCCCGGCCGGTCGGTGGTCGGGATATGATCGTTACCGTTATTCTCTTCATTGGCGCCGCGATCGCGATCTATTTGTCGTGCGAATTCTTCGTCAACGGCGTCGAATGGTGTGGCCAGCGTCTGTCGGTCACCCAGACCGCCACCGGCACCATCCTCGCGGCTTTCGGCACGGCGCTGCCCGAGAGTGTCGTCACCCTGATGGCGGTGGTCTTCGGCACCAGCGACGCCCAGCGGGAGATCGGCGTCGGCGCGGCGATCGGCGGCCCGCTGGTGCTCAGCACCATCGCCTACGGCATTGTCGGGCTGGTGCTGCTCGGCGCCGCCCCGGCCCTGCGCCGCCAGCGCCTTCCCGCCAGCGACCGCCGCCGGCTTAGCCGGGATCAGGGCTGGTTCCTGGTCATCTTCTGCGGCGGCTTGGGGCTGGGCTTCGCTGCCTTTCCCGGCAAGCATTGGCTCGGCCTGGTGTTCCTGCTCGCCTATGGTCTTTATGTCTGGAGGGAACTGGCGCGCGGCGGCGCCATCGCCCAGGCGCGCGACTTGGCACCCTTAAAAATCCGTCCCCGCGACCGCAACCCGGCGCTGTGGTGGGCCGCGCTGCAAACGCTGGGCGCGCTGGCGGTGATCTTCCTCGCCTCGCATGTCTTCGTCGGCCAGCTCAACCAGATCGGCCCGTGGCTGGGCCTGTCGCCGCAGCTCGCGGCGCTGCTGCTGGCGCCGATCGCGACCGAGCTGCCGGAGACGATGAACGCGGTGATCTGGACCCGCCAGGGCAAGGAGAAGCTGGCGCTGGCCAATATCGGCGGCTCGATGATGATCCAGGCGACGGTGCCGACCGCCATCGGCCTGTTCGGCACCCCGTGGCTGTTCGACCGCGCGCTTGCCGTCGCCGCCGCCGTCACGGTGGTCGCCGTCATGGCGCTGTTCGCGATTTTCCGCGGCGGCCACGTTACCGGTCTCCGCCTCTCCTGGATCGGCCTGCTCTATCTGGTATTCGCTGGCACGCTGTTGACGGTCCGCTATTGGTGAGGAATTAGCTGGCGAACGGCTTGCGCCCGCGTGCCGGGACGGCGGTGAAGGTCTGGTGATCGGGCAATTCGACGACCTCGACCTCGACGCCATAAAGCGCCGCCAGCGCCGCCGGGGTGATGACCTCGGCCGGCGGGCCGAGCGCCGCGAGGCGGCCGTCGCGCAGCAAGGCGGCGCGGTCGCCGCACAAGAAGACATGGTCGGGATCGTGGGTCGACAGCACCACCGCCATGCCGCGTTTCGCCAGCGCCGTAATCTGGTCGAGGACGCGGAGCTGGTTGCCGAAATCGAGGCTGGCGGTCGGCTCGTCCATCACCAGCAGGCGCGGCTCCTGCGCCAGCGCGCGGGCGATCAGCACCATCTGGCGCTCGCCGCCGCTGATCTCGGTATAGATGCGGTCGCGCAGATGCGACATGCCGAGCGCCGCGAGACCGGCTTCCGCCGCCGCCACATCCTTCTTGCCGGGCGAGGCGAAGAGGCCGATATGCGCGACCCGTCCCATCAGCACGGTATCGAGCACCGTGAAGGGAAAGAACGCGGTGCCCGCCTGGGGCACATAGCCCACCAATTTCGCCAGCTCGGGCCGCGAGAACGCGGCGATGTCCTTGCCTTGCAACGTCACCCGGCCGCCCAGCGGCGGCAGCAGGCCCAGCAGCGTCTTCATCAGCGTGGTCTTGCCGCCGCCATTGGGGCCGAGGAGGCATAAAACCTCCCCCTCGCGGATATCGATGTCGATATCACGACCGATCTTTTTCCGGCGATAGCCGATATCGAGCTTGGTCGCTTCGAGGATCATTGCCAGCCGCGCCGCGACGAGGCCAGCAGCCACAGGAAGAACGGCGCCCCGATGAAGGCGGTCAGCACGCCGATCGGAATCTCGATGGTCGCCATGGTCCGCGCCAGCGTGTCCACCAGCAGCAAATAGGCCGCGCCCATCAGCATCGAGACCGGCAAGAGGCGCGAGAATTCCGGCCCCGTGATCAGCCGCGCCATGTGCGGGATGATCAGGCCGATCCAGCCGATGATGCCGGAGATCGACACCGCCGCCGAGGTGATGAGGGTGGCGCCCGCGATGAACAGAAAGCGCAGCACGGCGGTGTTGACGCCCAGCGACCGCGCCTCCTCCTCGCCCAGCGTCATCACATTCATGCGCCAGCGCAGGAGATAGAGCGGCACCAGGCCGATCAGGATGGCCGGCAGCGCCGCGTAAAGGTCGGGCAGGTTGACCGAGGTGAGGCTGCCCAGCAGCCAGAAGGTGATGGCCGGCAATTGGTTGTAGGGATCGGCGAAGACCTTCACCAGCGCGATCGCGGCGCCGAGCAGCGTGCCCATCGCGACGCCCGCCAGCACCAGCACCAGGATCGGGTCGCGGCCCTTCATCGCGGTGCCGATGAGATAGACCACCGCGACCGTGCCCAGCCCGCCGACAAAGGCCAGCAGCTCCACCAGTAGAATCGGCAGCGACAGGAAAATGCCCAGCACCGCGCCGAGACCGGCGCCTGCCGCGACGCCGAGAATGTCGGGCGAGACCAGCGGGTTGCGGAACAGGCCCTGATAGGTCGAGCCGGCGCCCGCCAGCGCCGCCCCGACCAGGATTGCGGCGGCGATGCGCGGCAGGCGGATGCGCCACACCACCGCATCGACCGCTGGCGCGACATGGCTGGCGCCGCCGGAGACCTTGGCCCACAGCACCGCGAAGAGATCGTGCGGGCTGACCGGGAACTGGCCGACCGCGAAGGCGCCGATGCACAGCAGCACCAGAAGGCCGAGCGGCAATCCGATATCGACGGCCCAGCTATGCTTCACGCCGGCTCCAGCAAGGCCGTGAGCTGCACCGGGGTCAGGTCGATATGATAGAAGCGGCGATAAAAATCATGCGTCTCGGCGGCAAGGTCGCCAGTAAAGAGGCCGCCATAGAGCTTGTTGCACAGCCATTTGAGGCCGATCAGCCGATTGGCGGCGGGCGGCGAATCGAACCAGCCGAACGGCTTGTTCGGCGCCAGGAAGACGCGGCGCTGACGCACCGCCAGGACCTCCTCCCAGATCGGATCATGCCACACAGCCTGATAAAAGCGCTGATCGATGGTCACCACATCCTCGGGATTCCAGGCCAGGATCTGCTCGGCGGATACGGTGGCGATATTACGCTTTTCCCCGGTGGCGGCGACATTCATCGCGCCGACGAAATCCAGCATCTCGGCATTGATCGAGCCGGCGAGGCCGGTCTCCAGCCCCTCCGGTCCGCGCGCGTAATAAACGCGGGCGCGCTGGTCACGCGGCACATAGGCGACGCGGGTCCGGACCAGCGCCAGCAGGTCGGCGGCATAGGCCGCCAGCCCCTCGGCCTCGGCGGCGGCGCCCAGGATTTCGCCGAGCTGGCGGTATAGCGCCGGCGTGCGGGTCAGCGCGCCGTCGAGCAGCAGGTAGGGAATGCCGGTCTGCTGCTGCACCCGGTCGGCCAGCGAGGCATAGATCGGCGCGATGGTGCCGATATCGATGATGAGATCGGGCTGGTTCTTGAGCACCACCTCGACATTGGCGGTGTTGGCGCGCCCGGTCAGGCGCCCGGTGACCGGCAAGGCGGCGTATTTCGCCGGCAGATACGCGCGGCGCTCTTCGTTGATCGGCTCGGGCCAGCCCACCAGCCGGTCCGGCGCCAGGGTATAGAGCGAGATCGCGGCGGGCGTGCCGGCGGCGAACACCCGGCCGATGGTGGCGGGGATTTCGACCTTGCGGCCGGCGCCATCGGTGACGGTGCGCTTGCCGGTCTGCGCCAGGAGCCGAGCCGGCCCGAGGGCGACAGCCGACCCGGCAAGCAGAGACAGCGCGGCGCGGCGGGAGATCATGCCGGCCAATGTAACAGCGGCCGGCCGCCGTTCAAGCGCTATAGCCCCCCGGTCATAGCCAGATCATAGCCAATAGGCGATGGTGCGGAATTCGATGCTTTCGCGGGTCCGCGCGCCACGCCGGCCGGTATCGTGGAACGCGGTGTGCGGCGCGAACCAGGCGCGATCATGGTCCGAATCATGCAGCTTGATCAGCAGCACCTCGTCGCGGTTCATATCGGGGTAATAGAACCAGCGGTGATGCGGGCCGTGGCGGAAGATCAGCGCCGAGGGAATCTCGTCCTCGTTCGGGATCGGCGCCAGCATCTCCGCCGGCGTGGGGCGTGCGTCGCGCCAGATGCGCCGATTATGCACGCCCTCCTCCGGCGCGATGCTGCGAAAATCGCACAGCGCCACCGGCCAATCCTGCGGCGGCTCCGAATAGGGGCGCCAGAAGCTCGAGGCGAGAAAGCGGCGATAGGTTTGGCCCGGCATCGCGGGCGCGAACAGGGCCTGCGCCGCCTTCGGCCCGGTCGTCGGCGACATGTCGACATGCACGTCGGAGGCCGGCGGCTGGTTGCGCCCGTCGCTGGTGTCGGCGGCGGTGCGCATGACATAGCCCAGCGACAGCACCAGATCGGCGCCGGTCAGCGCCTTCACCGCCTCGATTACCTCCGCCGGATAGACCGCGTCGATTTCGGTGCGGTCGCGGAAATTCCCGACCGTGCTCTCGTGCCGAAACAGCTCGAAGCCATGCGTGCCGAGCGTCGGGCGTTCCGCCGCCATGCGGGCATCGCGGATGGTAACGCGATGCGGCACGAAGCGGCCGGTATTCACCTCGTCGCCGGGAAAGCAGAAGCGGCGGCTGATCTCGGTGTCGGGCGAGACATAGTTTAGGGTCGCGGTGACGGTATCCGTCGCTAGTCTGGTCTCTTCGCGGATGCTCATGACGCTTTTCCCAAGCCTAGAACCAATAGGCCACGGTGCGGAATTCGATGCTTTCGCGCGTCCGCGCGCCGGGCCGCGTCTCGTCGTGGAACGCGGTATGCGGCGCAAACCAGGCGTGGCCGTGATCGGAATCGTAGAACTTGATCACGATCGCCTCGTCGCGGTTCATCTCAGGGTAATAGAACCAGCACTGATCCGGCGTGTAGCGGAAGATGGTCGCGGCCGGCAACTCGTCCTCATGGGCGAGCGCCGCCGCGATGTCCGCGTCGGTCGGCCGCGCCTCGGTGAAGATCAGCCGGTTCGGCTCGCCGTTATGTTGCGAGATGCTGGTGCCGTCGCATAGTGCCAGCGGCCAATCCTGTGGCGGCGGCGAAAAGGTTCGCCAAAAGCTGGTGCACAGGAAGCGCCGGTAGGTCCTGCCCGCCGGCCCTTGCTGGTCGAACACTTGGCGCGCGGTGCGCGGCGCCGAATGCCAGGCCATGTCGACATGAACATCGGCGGCCGGCGGCTGGATCATGCGTTCGGCCGCGTTGTCGGCGGCGGTGCGCAGCAAATAGCCGGTCGGCAACACCAGATCGGCGCCGGTGATGCGCTGGACCGCGGCCACGACCTCTTGCGGATAGAGCCGGTCGATCTCGGCGCGATCGTGAAAATCGGTTACCGCGCTTTTGTCCCGGAACAGCTCGAAGCCGTGGGTGTCGAGCGTCGGCGCCGGGGTCGCGCATCGCGCGTCGCGAATGGCGACGCGATGCGACACGAAACGTCCGGTATTCACTTCGTCGCCCGGAAAGACATAGCGGCGATTGACCCGCGAATCCGGCGCGACGTAGTTGAGCACGCCCTCGACCGTGTCGCCGGCGCCGATGGTTTCCGTGAGGTTGCTCATTCGCGCGCTCCCCGAGTCATTTTCCGACACGCTATCGGCCCGTGATACCGCCGACAAGCCCTCATGCTACCATCGTGCATGGCCACCGATACCGCGCGCTGGACCGATTATTACCAAAAGACCGCAGGGCGGCCGCCGCGCCCGACCCTGCTGTTCGCGCTGGACCGGTTCGCGGCGCCGGGTTTCGCCGTCGATCTCGGCTGCGGCGACGGCCGCGATACGATTGCTCTGCTGCGGCGCGGCTGGCCGGTGCTGGCGATCGACAGCGAGGCGATTGCCATCGCGCGGGTGGCTGCCCGGCCGGATCTGCCGCCGGGCGGCGCGCTGGAAACGCGAGTCGCGCGGTTCGAGGCCGCGGCGTGGCCGCCGGCCGATCTGATCAATGCCAGTTTCTGCCTGTTTTTTTGCGAGGCGGCGGCGTTTCCGGCGCTGTGGCGCAAGGTCATCGACACGCTCAAGCCGGGCAGCCGGTTCGCCGGACAATTATTGGGCGAGCGCGATTCCTGGGCCGGGCGGCCTCATGTCGTCGTCCACGATGACGATTCGCTCGGCCGATTGCTGGCCGGTTTCACGGTCGAAATGCACGACATCGAGGAGACCGACAGCGTGACGCCGCGCGGCGAGGCCAAGCATTGGCACCTCCATCATCTGGTGCTGCGCAAGGCTTGAATGCCAATTTGAGGGTGGCGGGGACCGGCGGCTTCTGGTCAATTGCGCGCCGAACCCAAGGAACCCATGGACGACACCGCCCCTTTATCCGCTGCGCCTGCCCCGCCCGACACGCCGGCCAAATCGATCGTCCCGCATCGCGGCTTCGTGCTGGGATGCCTGATGCTGGCGATGTTCATGGCGGCCGTCGAGGCCACCGTGGTCGCGACCGCGATGCCGGTGATCATCGGCGTGCTGGGCGGTTTTTCGCTCTATAGCTGGGTTTTCTCGGCGTTCCTGCTGCCCCAGGCGATCACCGCGATTCTCTATGGCAAGCTGGCGGACATCTATGGCCGCCGCCCAATGCTGGTGTTCGGCATCAGCCTGTTCCTGGTCGGCTCGATCGCCTGCGGCTTCGCCTGGTCGATGCCGTCGCTGATCGTGTTCCGGCTGATCCAGGGTGTCGGCGCCGGCTCGATCCTGCCGATCGCCACCACCATCGCCGGCGACATCTATACCCAAGAAGAGCGGATGAAGGTCCAGGGCTATCTTTCCAGCGTCTGGGGCTTCGCCGCGATCATCGGCCCGCTGGTTGGCGGCATCATCGTGCAGGTCCTGTCCTGGCGCTGGATCTTCTGGATCAACGTGCCGTTCGGGGTGCTGACCGTCATCGGCCTCCTGATCTATTACCGCGAGGAAGTGAAATACCGCGCCGCCAAGCTCGACTTCGCCGGCGCCGGATTCTTCACCGTCTCGGTCACGTCCCTGCTGCTGGTGCTGATCCAGGGCGGCCATCAATGGCCGTGGAATTCCGCGCCGGTCTATCTGCTGATCGCCGCCTTCGTGATCTGTCTCGGCCTGTTTCTGTGGCAGGAAAACCGCGCGCCCGAGCCAATCCTGTCGCTCGATCTATGGCGTCAGCGCCTCGTTGCCATCTGCAACGCCGCGACCATGATCGCCGGCATGGGCATCATCGGGGTCAGCGCGCTGATCCCGACTTATGTTCAGGGCGTGATGGGCGATTCGGCGATCGTCGCCGGCTTTTCGGTGACCGCGCTGTCGGTCGCCTGGTCGCTGGCCTCGACCGTGTTCGGCCGCATCGCGCGCTATGTCGGCGGGCGCGGCGCGGCTCGGCTCGGCGGCCTCTCCTGCATGCTCGGCGGGCTGGTGTTCTTTCTGTTGCAGCCGGGGATGAGCGCGGCCGTTCCGGGCCTCGGCTCGTTCTTCTTCGGCTTCGGCATGGGCCTGCTCACCACCACCTCGACGGTGATGATCCAGTCGAGCGTCGAATGGTCGAAACGCGGCAGCGCCACCGCCTCCAACATCTTCTCGCGCCTGCTCGGCAGCACCCTCGGCGTCGCGATCCTGGGCAGCGTGCTGAACAACAGCCTGGAGCACCAGCTTTCCGGCGCCGGCATGGGCCATGTCACGCTGGATAGCATGCGCGAGGTACTACAAAGCCACGCCGCCGGCACGATCGACCCGCAGCAATTCACGCTGTTGCAACACGCGCTGAATATCGGGCTGCACCAGACCTTCCTCGCCGTGGTGATCGTGTCGGCGCTGGCCTTCGTGATGACGCTGTTCCTGCCGCGCCAGTCGATGGGCAGCTACTGAGCCTAGACCGGCTCAAGCCGCTTCGGTTCGGCCGGCTTCGGTTCGGCTTGCGTCTCGCTTGCGGCGTTGCCGTTCGCCGGCTCCGGGCACAGGATTTCCGACGCCAGCATCACCGGCGCGTTGTTGCGGGTCAGGGTCCGTTCCAGCCAATCTTTCCACATGCCATCCTCCCACCCGCGGGCGCTGTCGAGAGGCGGCAATAAAAAAGCCGCCTCGCTGGTCGCTGGCGGCTTCGTCTGGGGTCTGCCTCGGTCCTAAACCTCGGGTTCGACTCCACAACAGCCGCAGGCCGGCGCCATTTGGTGCCAGCGTTTGAAACAGGTCATGGTGTCGACGAAATTCATGGCGGAACTATGCCCGATTCCGCGCGCCATGGCAACACCGGCATAGCGCCTACACGACATTGTCATTCACCCGTATCGGCGTCGGATTCATCGAGTTCCTCCGGCGCGGCCAAGACGAATTCGGTGCCCAGGATAACCCCGGCTTCCGCCTGGGAAATCTGTTCAACGTCTTTCAATTTTCTCTTCATCACGTTGGAGCGGGTATTGAGCTTCTTGACGGAGTTCGCCGCCGCCTGGAGCTGTTTCGCCAGGCCGCTCACGACCGTGTCGTAGGTGACAAATTCGGCTTGGATCGCCCCCAGCAATCGCCATACCTCGCTCGAGCGCTTTTCAATCGCAAGCGAGCGAAATCCCATCTGGAGCGCGTTCAGAAACGCGACAAAAGTCGTTGGCCCGGTCAGCGTGACGTGACAGTCCCGCTGAATTTGGTCAAACAGGCCCGGTCGCCGCAATATTTCCGCATAGAGACCTTCGGTCGGCAGAAACAGAATCGCGAAATCGGTGGTTCGCGGCGGATGGATGTATTTGTCCCTGATGGTCTTGGCGAATCCTTTGACGCGCGCTTCAAGGGCTTTGCTGGCTTCTTCGACGCCGCCCTGGTCTCCGATATCCGCGGCCGCCAAAAGCCGCTCGTAATCCTCACGCGGAAATTTAGCATCGACCGGCAACAACACCTCGCTCTCGGCATCGCGGCCGGGCAGCCGTACCGCGAATTCGACCCGCTCCTGGCTATGTTCCTGAATCTGAGCGTTGCGAATGAATTGTTCCGGCGACAGAAATTGTTCGAGCAGCAGGGAGAGTTGATTTTCGCCGAAGGTCCCCCTGATGCGAACATTGCTGAGGATTTTTTTCAGATCGCTGACCCCCGATGCCAACGATTGCATTTCGCCGATGCCTTGATGGACGCGCTCCAGCTGCTCGACGACGCGCTTGAACGATTCGCTCAACCGGGTTTCGAGCGTCGTTTGCAGCTTCTCGTCGACGGTCTGCCGCATCTCCTCCAGCTTGGCGGTATTTTCATTGCGGATGGCATCGAGCCGGCCCTCGACGGCCTGTCGCAGCGTGTCCTGGCTTTTATCGAGGGAATCGCGAAGCGCGGTAAGCGCGGCGCCAACCGTGCCGATCTGGCTGCTTAATGTATTTCCAAGCTCGACCCGCAAGCCCCGGGCCTGCTCATCGAAATTTTGCCGAAGCCGATCGGTCTCGCCGCGCAGCAAATCCGCGACGTTCGCCCGGGGGCGCCGCGCATCCACGACAAACCAAATCAGGCCGCCCACCGCAGCGAGCAGCGCAAGGCCCATCAATACCAACCCGATCCCCGTCCCCATCGCGCCATTCTAAAGCGGATCGGGCGGAGACCGAAGTGGCGTTATGCCTGCGCGATCAGCCCACGCATCGCGTCGGATTCCGATTCGACTTCCTCGATGCGGCTTTTCACCACGTCGCCGATGCTGACGATGCCGACGAGGGCGCCGCGCTCCACCACTGGGATATGGCGAAAGCGGCGCTCCGTCATGATCCGCATCAGATCGGCGATGCTGTCGGCCTCGGTACAGGTGACGACATCGCGGCTCATCAGGGTCGCGACCCGCATGCCGCCGATGTCGGTGCCCCATTCCGCCAGCGCCCGCACAATATCGCGCTCGGAGATGATGCCCTCGACCACGGCACTGTCGGTGCTGACCACCAGGGCGCCGACCCCCTTGAACCGCATCAGCGCCACCGCCGCCTCGATCCCCGTATCGGGACGGATGGTCGCGACCGTGCGACCCTTATGCTCAAGAATGCTGCGTACATTCATGGCGTCCTCCATCGTTGCCCGATCATTATGGGCGGCTGCCCGTGTTGGGCAAGAAGATACACCGACAATGCGAGGCATCGGGTGGTCGGTTCGCCCAGAACGCATGGCTTTTCGTGGCGCGGCGGCACGGCCCCGGCTTATGATCACGCGGAGTTGATCGGCGTTTCGGGAGGCGAGAATGGCGGGGCCGGGAGCGGTGCTTGAGGAACAGCGGGGGGCGATCGCGCCGCCCGAGCCGTCGCTGACCCCGGCGGCGATGCTGAGCCGCGCGACCGCGATGCGCGCCACCCTGCGCGAGCGCCAGGCGGCGTGCGAGGCGCATGGCGCGATCCTGCCCGAGACCAACGACGAATTCGTCCGCGCCGGGTTCTATCGCATCATTCAGCTGCGCCGGTTCGGCGGCTATGAATTCGATATGGTGACCTTCCTCAAGGTGATGATGGAGATCGCGCGCGGCTGTCCGTCGAGCGGCTGGGTGCTGGCCTTGACCGCGGGCCATCCGCTGATCCTCGCGTTGTTCTCCGACGAGACCCAGATCGAGGCCTATGGCAGCGACGGCGAGTTCCGCTGTCCCGCCGTCGGTCAGCCGGCGGCGATGGTGCCGGTCGCGGGCGGCTGGCGCTGTAACGGCGGCTGGGATTATGCGTCGGGCTGCGACATGGCGACTCACCTGCTGGGCGGGGCGATGCGCCGGGGGCCGGACGGCCAGCCGGTCCACATGCATGTGCTGTTGAAACGGGACGAGTTCGCCATCGTCAATAATTGGCGGATGATCGGCATGCAGGGCACCGGCTCGAAGCGGGCGGTCGTCGACGATCTGTTCGTGCCGGCGCATCGCGCCATCGACTGGACCATCTGGCAGGCGCCGCCGGCGCGCGACTTGGCGACGCGGCCGTTCGCCAATCCGATCTATTACGGCCGCAAATCGACCTTCCTCATTGCCGAGGCGGCGGCGGTCGCGGTCGGCATCGCGCGCGGCGCGCTCGATCTGTTCGAGGAGGTGATGGCCAAGCCGCAGCGCGGGCTGACGGTGGGCGGCACGCGGGTCGAACTGCATGAATATCAGGAATGCTGGGGCCTCGCCCGCGCCTGGATCGATACGGCGGAGAACGCGCTGCTCCAGGTCGGGCGCGACTATACCGAGCATTGCCGCGCCTTCGTCGAGGAGGGCGTGCCGTTCACCGACGAGGCCGATCGCGGCATGATCCTCGTCGAACAGCATTGCGTGAAGCTGGCATGGGAGGCGACGGACCTGCTGTTCACCACCGCCGGCACCAGCAGCGGCCAGCGAGACTCGATGCTCGCGCGCCACTTTCGCGATCTCGCCGTGCTGCGCACCCACGGCACCATGCGCTATCTGCGCACCGCGCCGAACCGCGCGCGCCTCCATTTCGGCATGGCGCCGCTGAGTCCGCTCTAAATGCCGGGCGAGCGCATCGGCTTCATCGGCCTCGGCGTGATGGGCGCGCCGCTGGCGGGGCATCTCGCCAAGGCCGGCTATCAGGTGACGGTGTACGATCTCGATCCGGTCGCCGCGGCACGGATCGCCGCGCCCTACAACAATGTCGCCGTCGCCGCGTCGCCGAAGGCGGTCGGCGCCGCGTCGGACATCGTCATCACCATGCTGCCCTCGGGCCGCGAAGTTAGCGCCGTCGCCCTTGGCGCGGAGGGCGTGGTGCAGGGCTTGAAGCCCGGCGGGCTGCTGCTCGATACCTCCTCGGCCGAGCCGTGGCATACCAAGGCGGTGGCGGCGCGGCTGGCACTCGCGGGCATCGCCATGGTCGACGCGCCGGTCTCGGGCGCCGAGGCCGGCGCCAAGGCGGCGGAGCTGGTGTTCATGGTCGGCGGCGCCGAGGCGGACATCGCGCGGGTTCGACCGATCCTCGAAATTCTCGGCAAGCAAATCTTTCATCTCGGCCCCGTTGGGTCGGGCCATGTCATGAAAGCGATCAACAATCTCATCACCGCCGTCACGTTGATGGCGACCACCGAGGGGCTGATCGCCGGCACTAAGCTCGGCCTCGATCCCACCATCATGAACGACGTGCTCGACGCCTCGACCGGCGGCTCGTGGGTCGGGCGCACCCAATTCCGCCAGCGCATCTTCAACCGCGCCTTCGACGATCAGTTTAAGCTGGCGCTGATGATGAAGGACATCAACATCGCCGGCCGCCTCGCCGAGGACGCGGCCCTCGACCTGCCGCTGTCGCGCATGGCCCAGGAATTATGGGCCGTGATTCAAGCCGGGCTGCCCGCCGATGCCAGCCTCAGCGAGCTGGTCCGCACCATGGAACAGCGCAGCGGTGTCGAATTGAGTCCGAAATGGTGACGGTTTAAGCGCCCGGCGCTGAGGGCACCAAGTAAGACCCCACAAAAATAAACGCCCCATACCGGCGAAGGCTGGTATCCATTTCTGTCCCATGAGCGTGGTTGAAGGATGGACTCCGGCTTCCGAGCGTGTGAAGGATTCCCAATTTTATTGGGATGTGATTCTCTTTGCGGGAGCGGAGGGGGTGGCGATGTGTGGTGGTGCGCGGGTGTTGCAGGCG
>Ga0208357_1001295_pt1 | contig 18403 bp, 17 predicted proteins | sample NGESurdeep092012_6_FD_184487 | JGI IMG/M metagenome (GOLD analysis project Ga0208357, IMG submission 184487) | Arctic peat soil microbial communities from Barrow, Alaska - NGEE Surface sample F52-2 deep-092012 (SPAdes) | ecosystem: Environmental > Terrestrial > Soil > Wetlands > Peat ... | reverse complement strand
AAGTTGTGTAAAAAGCGGGGAACTGTCCATATTTTTTTTAAACTACGTTTTGCCGATAACAACAGGCAAATTTATGTTATAAGACGGGACTATTTTGCCATTTAAAAAAAGCAGTACCCCCTCCTGCCATACATTCGGGCAGGAAACTTATAATGTTGATTTGTATTTTCTTATAGAATGAAGCGCTTAAATCATAGATGCCTTTCTGACTATAAATTCCGAAGGAATCTTAGTGAAACTTAGTGTGCTTAGAGCCTTTGTGTGCAAATATTTTTTTCTTTTTCACACTAAGTCACAAAGGCCACAAAGGAGCACAAAGGGAAAACTTCGTTTTCTATTTATCCTGAAGGAATAACTCTTTTTACAAGTAACTGTTTTTTAAAACCGATGGTTATTGGATCATCACGATCTATCCGCTTTATTGTATTTTCTTATTTGATGGTTTGTGCAGAATGAATAAAAAATATTTTTAAAAATGTTTCATGAGATAAGAAACCGTGATGCAGGTAAAGGATAAAATAAAATGTATTGAGTTATAAACATCAGGCCAGCGATGTCTTTATAATTTAAACATCTTACCGGTATCGGGGCAGAATTATTCCAAAGTCCCGACTTGTAATGGGTCAGACCTCTTTTATTTAATGGTTTTCTGAAGCATTATGAGGCGATATTGTTTGATTAATAAGCGTAAGCTGCGTTGCTGTTACTTTCCATTCGTTATTTTGCTTTACAAAAACGTCTGTTGCCATTTTGTAATCTGTATCTCCTTTTTTGTAATTATGAAATGGAGTATCATAATCTTTGTCGGCAACAATGGTTTCTTCAACGTAAACCAAAGCTATACCAAGCGTAAGAAACCTGATATTTTTAACTTCAAGCTTTAATGAAGTACGCGACAAACAACAATCATTAAGCTGTTTAAAATGCGAAAGGATATCATCCTTGTTATTCCAAAGCTCCCCTATAAAATTTATTAGCGTAGCATCATCTGTATTGTCAATGACTGAACTTTCCCAATCATGTTTATTCCAGGCAGTTTCCTGATGTTTTATAACAGCTTTGATTTTCGTTACATCTGCCGTATCGTTTTGTGCAAAAATTATTGTAGATAGTAAAATAAATATGCAGGTTAAAAAAGAATGTTTCATAATAATTATTTTAGTACAAAACTATCTTAGAATGTCTGCTAATAATAGTACGAATACGACATTCTGCCCTTAATGAAATATACCTTTTTTAAGCGTGAAAGCCTGGCTTTTAAAAGCGTTTGAAATTTCTGTGGGATTTGCGTTTGCAAATTCCTTGAAATCGCGGATAAAATGCATTTGGTCAAAATAATTACATTCATAAGCCACTTCTGTCCACGTTAGATGTGGATTGTCTTCTTTAAGTAACCATGCCTTATCAAAGCGTACAAGCCTGCTATAAAATTTTGGAGAAACTCCCATTCTATCTTTAAAAACTCTTTCAAATTGTCGGTTGCTCATGAATGCTTGCTTTACCAGATTATCAATCTTAATCATACCACCATATTTTATTATTTCAGGTATAATATAATCAATGGCAAGTGGATTTCTGATTTTTGACAGTAAGCTGAACATAAAATCATCAGCTATTATTTTCATTGCTACAAAGCCATCAGCATTCGCCAACGCATCGATGATATGCTTTACATAACTTCCTAAAACAATTTCACCATCATACATTTTGTAAGGAATCATTTTGTACAATGGTTCTCCAAGCAACCTTTGCAGTGCACCAGGCTGAAATCCGATTTTTATCATGAGGTAATTACGCCCAAGAGAAACAATAGTACTTTCAGTTAGTTGCCCGCTAATAGTACAGGCATATAATGAATAAACCTTTTTTGTATTTGCATCTTCTGCGACAGGCTTATCATAAGGATAAAATAAAATAGAATGTTCGGGCATCGGTGGAAAGTGGAATGATAATTTTGCTTGTGAATCAGGAGTGATTACATGAGCAACCATTATGTTATTGACGACGTGACTCAGCGCCGGATGCGGAGGAAAGAATACATATTTACGAGTCGTTAACATGTAATGGTTGAATGATTATGCTCTTCGCCTTGGTTCGTGGCACAAGAAACAATTCTCTATTTATCTCCGTGAAACATGAATTTTAATTAACATAAGTATTAAGAGCGTATTTGATGAAGCTTTTTGAAATAATATAAGTTATTAAATTTTTATACTTCTTGTTTTTCCATTCAATAAATTCATTAAAATATTCCGGCGATAATTCTTCTGCGACTATTCCTGTAAATTGAACTTTGTTCCGTTTTAAATGGATATATACAGGTGCGCCTGAATCTCCTCTTAAATCTTTCCCGGTAAGAGCATACACATATTCTCCCTTTGTATTGATAATGGAATCCGGCAAAGTTAAAAGGGTATCACAAACAGGATAATTATATTTATTTATTCCGTGCCTGAATCCCCAAACAGAAAGCAAACTGTTTGGGAAAATTTTTACTACAGGTTTTTTATCGACCAAGGAAACTGTATCTAATTTAATGTTAGCAAAGTATGGAATGATGTCATAATCCAGAGGCATAAAAACGATATCGGATACCATACGTGGGCTAATGTCCGTTAACCATTTTTGTTCTTTGTCTTTTGGAATTACATAGAATTTTCGATTGCCATATTTATCTAACAAACTATATTCAACAACAAAAGACTTATGTTCCCTGCCGGTATGAAAATATATTTTGAAATTATTTGGCACATAATTATAACCACCAAAATAAATACTTGTATCCCCTGCCATTTTACCAGCTAAAAGATGATAGCAGGTAACCAAGTATAATTGTCCATTTTTATTAACAATAATCCCTGATCCTGTTTCCATATCCTCTTTGTCTCTTAAAGTAAAAATTTCTACCGTCTTATACTTCAGGTAATTAAATTTTTTATACAGATTTAATTCCTTTTGCGAATATTCCTGCGCAAACAAATTATTAGAAAAGAAGAGATTTAAAATAAAAATAAATTGTAGTATTTTAACCATCACCTTAACCTGATTTACTTAAAAATATTTTCCCGTTTTTTTTCTTTTGGTAGTGGCGCCACAATTATTAGACCCTTTATTGACGCAATCATCCTCTTGTGCTGTTGTAATTACCAACAAGGGAAGAAAAACTCATTTACTTGTCAGAATAGGGATCAAAGGAACCGCTTATTACTTTTTTTACTGCGTCTAAATATTTGAAACCATACTTCATATCAGGCAAAAGATAACTTCCTTCGACCCATTCATTCCACGCATTAATATTAATAATTTTTGGTTGGTCCGGATGACTGTCAGCATATTCCTTTGCCTTATAAAGTAAAGCAGCAAAACTCGTAGGAGTGTTGTTTTCGTCTACTACATCCTTTTCTCCCTTTCCAGGAAATCTTGGTGTATCATCCCAACCAATAGAAACACAAGGAAAGACCGGTATATCTAACACTGAATCCATTTGCTTTCTGATCTTTATTGAATTGGTGCCATATGCGATATAATCTTCCTCACGACCTCCCATATTATACATAGCGATGCTATTAAAGCCCATTTCTTTCACCTGGTCAACAAAACGTTTTGACGCTTCCGGGGACATGATAGCGCCTCCACCCTGGTTCCATTGAATATGGAGGCCAGGGAAACCAGCCTTTTTTACTTCGCTTCTAAAATAGTCTAATGCCTTCCTGGTTTCCTCAATACTGCCATTAAAACTTTCTATAAGTTTGTCAATACTAAAAATTGAAAACAGGGGTTCGCCATTTATTTTATAATAATTAGGTTGTTTAAAATATTGATTAATTACCCTGGCAACTATCTCTTTGAAACCGTCCATATCAACGGCCCCATGAAACAATAAAGACTTATCATCTTTATACTTATAAGGATTCCAATAGTTTTTGGGCACATCATGATTCGCCCACATAATATAAAATTTCATTTTTTTATTATTGTTTGCCCCCAGGAAGCCACTATCAAGCGTACTTTCTAAAAATGGGGCATGATCATACCAATACCAATCAAAAACAAACACATTGACATCATGATCAGTAGCCGCATTAATCCATTTTTCCATCACCCGTGGATCGTTATCCATTTCATATCCCCATAATGGGACTTTGGGCTGGTAATGGCCCGGAAACCGGGGAGTTCCCTTTTTAATAATTTGCCATTCACCTATTCCTTCCGGCCATAATAATTTCTCAGCCCGTGGATCATTATGACATGATGGCCAGATATAAGCAGCTACATCATAACCATCCTTTACTCTTTTATTATCTTTCGCTTGCGCAAAAGCTGCCTGGGTAAAAACAAGCCCTAAAAATATAATCGCTAAGAAAGTGAAACAATGAATCTTCAGATCCAATCTTTTTTTTCTCTATTAATTTCCATAGCTATCATTTTATTCTTATTTAAAATGATAAATTTAAAACGTTTTCTCTGTATGCTAATCAGGTTCTTCTAAATGCCAGGTAATTAGCGATTATCTATGTAGGCCTTCACCTGACGAGGTTGTGATTATTGGATTAGCGCAATCCTCCTGTGTTATTGTTAAGAAGAGAATTGTATTTTTCTATTCTGAGCATGTAGGAGTGCCTTGTGCTTTGGTTCGTGGCACACGAAACAATTCTCTATTTATCTCCATGAAATAAACACTACAAACCTTCCAGGATTTAAATACCTGGAAGATTTTTTATCACCTGTGCAAGCAAAGGAAAGAGATTAATTCATTGAATTTGTTTTATTCTCAATTCCTCAAAAAAGTATCTAATTGTTTATAAAACCATTGGGGATCATCATACATAATGAAATGTTTGGAGTGATCATTTATCTTAATAGTAACATTGTGCGCCAATCTATACTGCTGCTTTAAAGCATTATAAACACTTTCATGCGTTACTCCATATTGTTTATAAGAAATCCAATCATTTAATACAAGTATTCTTGATTTGATATTACCCATTAATGGCCTAAGATCATTACTAAACAATTCATACATCACTTCTCCCTGGGTTGGCTGGTCCGATTTTACTGCCATCTCAGCTACCTCAGCAATTTTTGCAGAATCCGTAATCATTGTACTTAATATGTATTTTTCGCTTTGTTTTACCTGCTCTGGTGTTTGATTTGCCATGCTGTTTTTTATCAACAATCCTATCCTGGCGGCACTGTCAACAGTTATACCAGACCCCATAGATAATGCAGGCAAAAATGGTGCAGAACTTACTGATACAATATCTCCTGTGAGATCAGGATAAGTTGCCCCTAAATAAAGTGCCAACCATCCGCCCAAACTGTGGCCAATAATCACCGGTTTCCTAATATGCTGTTGCTTAATAAAATTTGCTAATTGTGCGGCAACCGTTTTAAGAATTGAATCCGAATGAATAGGCGGTTGTCCATCAAATCCCGGGAGTGTAATCATGTAACATGCAAAATTGTTTTTCAAATGTTCGGCCGTTGCATCCCAAACATCTCCCGAGCAATCCAATCCCGGAATTAAGATTACAGGTTTTCCCTTTCCTACAATTTTCACATTAAAAGAATATCCTGAAGCAGGTTGTGCATTCAGCGATACCGGGCAATGCAGTGTAAACAGAATCAATGCTGCGTAAAGGGAAATTTTACTTGTTGAAAATAAAGATTTCATAATAAATGTTTTTAATTTTAAATGCAAGTTGAATTGCCCTTTCTTTATTAAAAAATTAATTTGATATAATATCACTTTATGATGATAAACCCTTTTATTGTAAGTGAAAATTATTTTAAGATGGTTGGATTGATTTATTCTTGCTGATATTGAAGAAAATATTCTGTTCGTCAATAAAATTGATTGGTTCGTGTATAATTATTGCTACCTTAAGCTCTAAAGAATAATATTGCTTTAATAATTTCAAAAATTATGAATTGGTTTTTCCGGTATAAGCTTCATCATCTATTATTTTGGCTGGTTTATTTTATTTTTTGGACATCATTCTCAGCAATCAAATATGGAACGCCAACTCCTTATGCATTATTAATAACCGGCGCCTATTTTATTGGACAGGCCTCAATTGTTTACTCATTTATTTATTGGTTGATACCCAAATATTTTAATAACAAAAAATATCTGCGGTTTACCATTTGGTCTATTATAATGCTTTTGATTACTTCGGGATTTATTGATGTTTTTGTGGTTTCACTCATCAAACATGTTATTCCCGATTTTGACTTCAATATCGCATCATTTTTCCCCCTTGCGATAATCACCAATTTTTATGCAGCTTTAGTAAGCTTTGCAATAAAGATCATCAATGAAAGAATAAAGACCGAACGCAGGAATAAAGAACTGGAAAAAGCAAAAACAGAGAATGAATTAAGATTTTTGAAATCACAAATTAATCCTCATTCCCTTTTTAATATCATAAACAGTATTTATGTACTAATAAAAAAAGATCCTGACCTTGCCGCGAAAACGCTCGCCCGTTTTGCAGATATGCTTAGATATCAATTGTACGAATGTAATGCCGATGCGGTCCCTATAGAAAAGGAAATTATTTATCTGAATAATTATATTGAATTGGAAAAGCTCAGAAAGGGCAGCTGTTTAATTATTGATTATTTCGTAGATAATAATACTGATAACTTTTTAATTGCTCCATTATTAATTATCCCTTTCATTGAAAATGCTTTTAAATATGTTTCCGCTTTTAACGATAAAGAAAATAAAGTTGCCATTAAGCTGAATTATCAAAATCATTCATTCGAATTGTTGGTAGAAAATACTTTTGATGAAAACGCTGAAACCTCATCAAAATCTCATGAGGGTATAGGCCTGGAAAATGTAAAAAGGAGGCTTGAATTGATCTATAATGGCCGGCACAAATTAATAATAAACAAAACCGATAAAATATTTACAGTTTTATTAAACATTCAAATACTATGAATATAAAATGCATAATAGTAGATGATGAACCACTCGCCCGTGAGGGTATGGAATTACTTGTAAATGAAGCCGGGTTTTTTGAATTAGTTGCTCAATGTGCAAATGCCATAGAGGCAAACAAAATATTATCCCGTGAAAAAATCGATCTTATATTTCTTGACATACAAATGCCAAAGATGCGTGGCATTGATTTTCTAAAAACATTAACTGTAAGGCCCCTGGTGATTATTGTGACAGCGTACCCAAATTTCGCTCTTGAAGGATTTGAATTAAATGTACTGGATTATTTGGTAAAACCCATTACAACGGAACGCTTTATGAAATCAGCAAACCGCGCTAAAGAATTGCTGGAATATCAACAAAAAGGTGAAGGCCGGATTAATGATTCCTACTTCTTTATCAGGTGTAATAATGGATATGAAAAAATATTTTATTCAGAAATTTTATTCTTTGAAGCATTGCAGAATTATTGCTCCATCAATACAGAGCGTGGAAAATTTATGACACTGGCGACCATGTCATCTTTAGAAAGCCAGCTTCCTTTAGATACATTTTTGCGTATTCATAAATCATACATCGTAGCCATAGAGAAAATTCAATCTCTCAATGGAAATGAAATAACGGTTGATAAATTAAAATTACCTGTGGGCAAAAACTATAAGGAAGATGTAATGAAAATGATTGAAAAGAATCTGATCAGGAAAAAAGATAAGAAAGAGGGGAATAATTTTAGTTAATGCGGGGTGCATCATGAATGAAAAGAAGACGGAGCTCTAAGATGTTGGAAAGCGAGATTGACAAATTAAATTAGTCCGAAAGTTTTTAAGTTTTATTGGAAGAAGCACCCAAGAGAACTTTCCGATCCCTTCCCCCTTGTTAGTGGCACACGAAACATGTCTCTATTCATCTCCGTAAAACATGTTATTTAAAAATCCAAAATCCGATAACTATCGGATCATCCACACCGGTTTCATAAAATCCCGCAGATGAATAATAATAACTCAAATAATCTTTGGCAAGATTGCACTTACCACTAACTGCTTCGTGCTGAATGAATAAAAATACTTTTAAAAATGTTTCAGTTGATCATAAGGCCACGCAACAACAGCTACTTACTGAAATTCTTTGGAATGAAGAAATGAAACCATAAGGAGCTAAAAAAATCTTCTCTCCAAAAATTTTAATTCTGATGCGCAAAGATGTTGCGCACTTTGAGGATGGAATTCCACGAAAAACTATGCATTCAACAATTTCAATAAACCTTCTTAATAAATTTTTCTCAATAAATAATTTCTGAAAAATGTACAATGGCTGAATGGAATAAATGTATCACCATTGTTTTTATTCTGATTTCTTTGAAATTCAATAGTTAAGATCTGCTTACGTATATAATTCCAATTACAATAATGCCCTTCTTTACAAAAAATGTAGTATGGTTTTTGTTGAATAAAAGCAGTCTTTTAAACTTTTCAGCACATCTTATTCATGTCTTTTCTGATGACAGCAGTGACAGCGATTCATGGCAATAATAAGAAGGCATAGATAAATGAATACAAATTCGAGAAATAGAAAAGTAGCCAGCGAAGGTTTTCGTCGGGCAAGTGCTGAGCAAAGGTTGAAAGAGCCCGGAATTAATATCCCGTTGCCGCCCGATCCGTTTGGTTCCTAGGTGGAAGCGGTACAGACAGGAAGTCTGCTTTTTCTGAGTGGAATGCTTCCTACCGAAGGCCACGAACCGTAATTCGTTGGGAGAATAGGATCTACTTGATGTGGAAGCGGGCCGGGAGGCGGCACACCTCGCGGCACTCAACGTTCTCGCTGTCGCGCAGTAGCATTTGGGATCGCTCGACAAAATAAAAAACTCGACCCAGAGCGTCCCTGCGTCAAAACTTAATAGCACAATTGAAGTAAACAAAATTCCGAAAAAGGAGAAATCATTATGAATACAACAACAATTCCTAAAGCAACCTTTGTTTTGCGGGTGGATCGGACGAATTATGGAGCATGGATGGCAAAGGCACTAAAACAGCCGATGGTGCTCATCATCGCCTGCCTGGTTGCTATGCCAGCCGCTGGACAAACCGCCAGAGAGGTGCTTGGAGCAGCGGCGGTTGAACCGCTTCAAAACGAACCACCGGCGAAGATCATCATCGATCCTCCTCTGGCCGATCCCCTGTCGCAAGGCCGGGTAGTAATTCAATATCGTACGGAAAATCTACACAAGGCGCCAGTGTTCGGGCCTGCGGCACTTGCTGTGTCACCCCGGGTTGGCCACGTCCATGTGAGTGTCGATGATGCCCCCTGGGTCTGGATGGATGCGAGTGGAGAGCCGGTAATTATCAACGGCCTTGCCCCTGGGTCGCATAAGGTCCGAATCCAACTGGAGAATGCAAACCATCAACTTCTCGATCAGGGCACCGTCAAGTTCATGGTGCCTGAGGCTCTGATTGATAAGGCCACCACTGCGAAAACCAAGAGCCAGGTGAGTGGATCGGCATCTGTCCAACCTCCCCAGAAAGAACCACCGGCGAAGATTATCATCGATTCGCCCCTTGCCGAACCACTGTCACGTGGTGTTGTATTTATTCGATATCGCGCGGAGAATCTGCAAATCGTGCCGGTATTTGGACCTGCTGCTCTCGCTGTATCTCCGCGGATCGGACACATCCATGTGTCGGTCGATGGGGCCACCTGGCACTGGGCTGACGCAAGTGGCAATCCGGTTATTATTAACGGTCTTTCGCCCGGGCAGCACAAGGTTCTGATCCAACTGGTGAACGCCAACCATCGACCAATTGATCAAGGCACGGTCCAGGTCATGGTGCCTGCCGCGAAGCCAACGGAGACCAATTAGCAATTGGAGATTTCGTTATGAAGAAGGTTGCCTTTTGGATTTCCTCCACGGCCCTAATAAGCGAAGTCGTTGCGATTGCATCAAGAACAGGAGACGAAGGACGAATGTCTGATTCAAGTGACGTGGTGCCTTGGCTCAACTCAACTTTAATATGCATGCGACCGTGCCGCTTTAAATCGCGAAGATTCTTCAGCGATCCTATTTGAGTTTCTCTGACATTTACTCTTCAGAAAGGACGCATTATTTGACATAATAATTGATGTCAATGGTCAAATATATTCCCACACTATCCTGAGAAAATTAAAATACTAGAAGCCATCGTTGGCTATTCGCAGAAACCTTAAATGATAAAAGTGCCGCTGCCGTGAGTTTGTAAATCAATATTTTGAGTTTATCTATTAATAAGACCTGTAACGCTTTGATTGGGGGAAACGCTATAAAGCGGTGTGTGACTTTATTTAAGTGGATTTTTTTAGAAAGACCACGAACTACCACCACATTAAAGGCAATGCAATTTGATCTATACTGCTTACAACTAAATCGGGTTTAAAAGCATAGTGAGAAAGATTTTCTTTTTGCGTAATGCCCGATAAAACTAAAATGGTTTTATAACCCATTTGAACGCCGCCCTGTATATCAGTTTCCATAGTATCGCCTATCACTGTAGTTTCGGCTGTTTCCAATCCAAGGTATTTTCTCGCAGACCTCATCATCACAGGGCTTGGCTTTCCCGTTACAAATGCTGCACGGCCGGTAGCTTCTTCAATCATAGCGGTAGTAGCTGCTATGCCCAGGTTATTCCAACCTGGTTTTTTAGGTGATGGATCACGGTTGGTGGTGATAAATTTTGCACCCGACAAAATCATGTCCACAGCAAGCTGAACCATTTCCAAAGTAAAATTTCTTCCTTCACCGAGCACTACAAATTCAGGGTCTGTAGTAACGAGGGTAATGCCGTTTTCATGCAGACTTGTCAATAGACCACCCTCGCCCAATACATAAGCTGTTCCATGCTTGCCCTGGTCACCGAGAAATTTTCCTGTTGCCATTGCGCTGGTGTAAATATGTTCTTCAGACACATCTATTCCAAACCCTTTTAGTTTACGTACCACTTCGAGTCTCGTACGCTGGCTATTGTTGGTCATGAAAGTGAATGGAATATTTTTTTTAAGTAGATTCTTAATAAATTTATCAGCCCCGTCTATTAACATTTCCCCGCTATATATAACTCCATCCATATCTATCAAAAGTCCTTGTTTCATGTCTCTTATTTTAATTAAATAATAACTCTTCCTTATTTAAAATTTTACACAATGTACGCTTTCGTTATGCATTGCAAAAGTTTAACCGGCCTGGCATTTATAATGGCTAAGAGATATTTTTTACGCTTAAAACGCTGATTTTAGTGACGTTGCTCCCGCTATCATTATTTACCCCCACCCGAAAGTTGTGCTGTCCTTTGTTTGCAAAAAATCAGGTTAGCGATGCTTTTATATTTTAAACATACTATGGATAGCAGGGGGATACCGCTTCCTATCACCATCAGGATCTTCGAAATAATCAACGCATCAACGAGAAGTTTTAACTGTTGGTCATAAGACCAAACAGGAACAGCTACTTTTTGAAAGGAAGAAATGAAACCTTAAGGAGCTAAAAATTCTTCTCTCCAAGACATTTAATTCTGATGCGCAAAGATGTTGCGCACTTTGTGGATGGAATTCCACGAAAAACTATGCATTCAACAATATTGATAAATCTCCTTAATAAATTTTTCTCAATAAATAATTTCAAAAAAATGTAAAATGGCTGAATGGAATAAATGTATCACCATTGTTTTTATTTTGATTTCTTTGAAATTCAATTAGTAGGAGACTTTCAGATAGATCGCTGAATATTCATGCTGTTTACGAATATAATTCCAATTACCATAATGCCCTTCTTTACAAAAAGATGTGGTATGGCTTTTGTGGAAAAAAAACAGTTTTTTTAAACTTTTTAGCACACCTTATTCATGCCTTTTCTGATGATGAGAGTGATAGCGATTCATGATAAAATAATAAGAAGGCTTAGATAAATGCATACAAATTCGAGAAATAAAAAAGTAACCCGAGAAGGTTCCCGTCCGGTAAGCGCTGAGCAAAGGTTGAAAGAGCTTGGAATTAATATCCCGTTACCGCCCGAGCCCTTTGGCTCCTACGTGGAAGCGGTACAGACTGGAAATCTGCTTTTTCTGAGTGGGATGCTTCCTACAAAAGGCCACGAGCCGAAATTCGTTGGGAGAGTAGGATTTGAGCTTGATGTGGAAGCGGGTCGGGAGGCGGCACACCTCGCGGCACTCAACGTTCTCGCTGTCGCGCAACAGCATTTGGGATCGCTCGACAAAATAAACCGGATCGCCCGGCTTGGTGTCTCGGTAGCCACTTCAGGAGATTTCCGGGATCATGCGAAAGTTGCTGACGCCGCGTCGGAGTTGCTGCAAGACGTTTTTGGAAAAGACAAGAGCCCTTGTCGCCTGGTGTATGGCGTCGCAAGCCTTCCACTCGGCACCCCAGTAGAGCTCGAAGTGATCTTTGAGGTATCCTCCTGATCCCTCCCTTCCGGGATTGGAACCGACTCACAGGGAAATTTGCCGGTAATTTTTCGGAATGCAGGGAGTTTACAATCCAATGTCAAAAAATCTCAAATTCTTCTACTCTTATTAAGAAAAAAACAGAAAAATGGAAACATCAAATATTGTAGATAAAGTCGTTGTAATTACCGGAGCCAGTAGTGGATTAGGAGAAAGCACTGCGAAGCTTCTTGCATTAAAAGGAGCAAAAGTAGTGCTGGGAGCGCGGCGTACGAACCGGATCACCGCAGTTGTAAAAGAGATTTTAGCGGCAGGCGGTAAGGCCATAGGCTTCACAACTGACGTTACAAAGCGTGCTGAAGTGGAAGCACTCATCAAAGGAGCGGTAGAAACTTTCGGTCGGGTTGATGTCATGGTGAATAATGCCGGTATAATGGCCATCGCACCTGTTAATCTCCTAAAGGTGGATGAATGGGATCAGCAGATTGACGTCAATATCAAGGGAGTTTTGTATGGGGTGGCCGCTGTCCTGCCTCAAATGCTGAAGCAAAAAAAAGGTCACATTATCAACCTCGCTTCCGTTTTCGGGATCAAGGTGCTCGCACCCGGTGGAACGGTTTACAGCGCGACAAAATCTGCTGTGCGCATGTTGACTGAAGGACTCCGCATGGAACTACATTCTGAAAACATAAGATGCACTTTGATCTCCCCGGGCGCAATAGAGTCGGAACTCCAGAATGGAACTTCTGATCCATCCTCAGCAAAATTTGTGAAGGGTATATACAACAAGATCGCCATTCCGGCAGATTCTGTTGCTCGCGCTGTGCTGTACGCCATTGAACAACCGGGAGAAGTGGAAATTGATGAGGTAGTTTTGCGTCCCACTGCGCAAGATCTTTGAGGAAGCATTGAACTCCGATATAATCACAGGAGGACACCGCTCTTATCAGTCGAATTTGTTATCGGCCATGTCAAAAGTCAAAAAGAAAAAATAAAAATATTTATGTCGCAGCACATCTTTTATCGCACAGTGACCATTGACGGACTCTCCATTTTTTATCGGGAAACGGGACCTCAGGATGCCCCAACGATTCTCTTGCTCCACGGCCTGCCCTCTTCATCGAGAATGTTTGAGCCGCTCCTAAGCCGTCTATCCGATCAGTTCCACCTTGTGGCGCCGGACTATCCTGGATTTGGGCACAGCGACGCTCCCGACGCGAAGAGTTTTGAATACACTTTCGACAAAATCGCAACGGCCATCAATCACTTTACCGAGGCTCTTGGCATGTCGCGATTTACACTTTATATGCAGGATTATGGCGGACCGGTGGGGTTCCGGATAGCATTGGTGCACCCGGAGCGTATAGAAGCGCTCATTGTTCAAGACGCGGTTTCCCACAACGAAGGTTTGGGCGTCAACTGGAATGGACGGCGCGAATTTTGGAGAGCTCGGGTGGCGAATGAGAATGATCTCCGCACCAACCTACTCTCACTGGCTGCGACCCGCACCCGCCATGTTGGAAACGATCCAAACGTGGAGCGTTACGACCCTGACCTGTGGACTGACGAGTACGCGTTCCTGAATAAACCAGGGCAGGGAGATATTCAAAGCGACCTGTTCTACGATTATCGAACCAACGTGGAGGCCTACCCGAAATGGCAGGCATGGATGCGTGAGAAGCAACCGCCGCTGTTAGTAATTTGGGGTAAGTATGACCTCTCATTCGATCTGTCGGAGCCGGAAGCTTATCGTTTGGATGTGCCGAACGCCCAGGTTCATATTCTCGATGCGGGTCATTTCGCATTGGACACGTGTGCAAATGAGATCGCCGCATTGGTTCGAAGCTTCGTTAGTTCTCCACATTGAGGATTTCAAAATCTTTTAAACATGATAAATACTAATCAAAATCGCCGCCGCTTTCTAGGCAATGCGGCCATGATCTTTGCTGCTACCCGATTTGGCAGTATGTTGAATCTCGGAAACGCTCAATCCGGGAGGGAAAAACCATTAGAGGCGACCCTTATTAACCGGAGGATGAACAATTCCTTCGGTCCATTGAAGCAGATAAATGCCGGCGTTCTGAATATTGGATATGCAGATGATGGACCTGCCAATGGGCCTGCAGTCATTCTTCTGCATGGCTGGCCCTATGACATTTATAGCTATGTTGATGTCGCCCCTTTGCTGGTTTCAAAGGGCTACAGAGTAATCGTCCCGTATTTGCGCGGCTTCGGCACAACGCGCTTCCTTTCAGGCGAAACCTTCCGGAATGCCCAACAATCAGTAGTTGCTCTTGATGTCATTGCTCTTATGGATGCTCTTAAGATCAGAAAGTCAATTATCGGTGGTTTTGATTGGGGAGCACGTACCGCCGATATTATGGCTGTGCTTTGGCCTGAGCGTTGCAAAGCGATCGTCTCAGTAAGCGGCTATCTGATTGGCAACCAGGAATCCGGAAAGATACCATTGCCACCAGGTGCCGAGCTTCAGTGGTGGTACCAATATTATTTTGCCACAGAGCGTGGGCGTGAAGGTTACAGCAAATATCGTCACGATTTTGCAAAACTTATTTGGCAAACGGCTTCTCCAAAGTGGAACTTCGATGATGCCACATTTGATCGTACGGCGGTATCCTTCGAAAACCCGGATCATGTTGCGATCGTGATCCATGATTACCGCTGGAGGCTCGGACTGGCCAAAGGCGATCCTAAATATGACGATCTTGAAAAGCGGCTCGCTACAGCGCCACCCATCACTGTGCCTGCCATTACCCTTGAAGGTGATGCTAATGGCGCACCCCATCCGGCTCCTGATTCCTATGCCAAAAAATTCACAGGCAAATATTCGCACCGGCTATTAGAAGGCATTGGTCACAATTTACCCCAGGAAGCCCCAAAAGCTTTTGCCCAGGCTATCATTGATGTAGATGGTTATTGAAAGCAGCAAAAAACATTATCTAAAATTTTGTCTGCACGTCACTTTTTGGTAAATTTTAGAATCCAACTACCATATGCGCCAGTTTAAAGTCCGCTGCCCATATCGCGGGACAAGTAGTGCTGTCAATAAGAAGAGATTTGTATATGCACCGATGAGCCGCAAACATTAATTTCACAATCAGGATAGTTCATTTTTTATTTCCTTTGCTAAACGAATTAACCCATTTTGCAGCTATCCAGGCGGTAAAAGCCTGTAGTATTGGATTTCATTTTTTTGAGGTTCCGTTTTGTGTACTACAGATTTTCTTTTCCTGAACGGTTGATGTTTGGTTTTCCTTTGCCTTGGTTCGTGGCACACGAAACAATTCTCTATTTATCTCCATGAAATAGATTATTTAAAAACCCCAAATCCTATAGCTATCAAATCATCCACACCGGTTTCATAAAATACCGCAGAAGAAGAATAATAATCTTTGGGAAGATTCCACTTACCACTTACAGATTCGTGCAGAATGAATCAAAAATGTTTTTAAAAATGTTTCATGCACTTTCCTTTTTTAGAAGACCACCAAGGAAAGAAAAATAAATTCTATATCTTTATGAAGAAGATTATACATGCGTATTACAACTAACATCCTGCTTTTTCTTGCGATGGTAAGCGCTTGTTCATCAGTAGCCCAGCCATCAATAAAGGAACCGCTACCTTCCACGAAGCCAGGTAAATATCAATTAGCACAGATTGAAAGGAAATACGGGATGTTCATACATTTTGGTATCAATTCTTTTTATGACGAAGAATGGACAGATGGAAGCAAGCCTGCATCGTCTTACAAACCTCTTGCGATAGATGCCGATCAATGGATAAGCACGGCCAAACGGGCAGGCATGAAGTATGTGATACTGGTAACCAAACATGTAGACGGTTTTTGCCTATGGGATAGCAAATACACCACTTATGATGTGGCCAGTTCTGGTAACAAAACAAATGTGGTAGCAGCGGTTGCAAGGGCTTGTAAAAAATATGGAATTCGTATGGGTATTTATTATTCTCTTTGGGACAGGCATCAAAATGCTAATATTGCTGATACTTCATTAGACAAGGCATACAATGAATACATCGTTAATCAAATTAAAGAACTGATTGGCATTACGGATAAATACACCAAAGTTGTTGAGCTATGGTTGGATGCAGGCTGGGAAAAAAAGCGGGAACGATGGCCAATAGCTAAAATTTACGAGACAGTAAAAGAAATGGCGCCTCAATGCCAGGTAGGTGTCAACTGGTCAATAGGACTGCCCGGTAACCCGGATCCTGACTCAACTTTTGTGTTGCCCACCATGCAAAAAACTGGTTATCCCATTCGTTATTTTCCAAGCGATTTCAGGATGGGTGATCCTTATCTTCCTGCTGATCCTGATCCTAAATTATTTTCTCACAATGGTAAGTTGTACTATATGCCATGGGAGACCACTGTATGTATAAGTAAGAAATGGTTTTACAACACAAAAGATACGGTTTATAAAACACCGGAGGAGCTACTACAACTTTATAAAAGAGCAACTGCGCAGGATAATATACTCATTTTGGACTTGCCTCCAAACAGAGCGGGAAAGCTGAGAGAAAAAGACAGGCAATTAGTTTTTGCTTTAAAAAAACTTATTCGCAAATAATTCGTGATGCATATCGCTCTGTTAATACAATGGGAAAAGACTTCGCTTTCTTAGCTGAATATTTTGCCCTAGTTGGTGTTTGCCAATTCAGAGCGCCGCAGTTAGTGTCGCGCCTGGCCAGGAAGCGACAGCCTCACCAACGGCGGAACTTAATGTTCTCATTCTTTAATGATTGCTTGCTATGTTTCAGAGATGACACCTTTTTAAAGTGCCGTCTCTAAATTAAAATTTCTATTGCCGTAGTTAACGGAGTGCTCAAACAACCATGTTGTTACCGGCAGAATTATTAAGCAGTTTGCAATTTAGGAATTACAGGAATAAGCCCGTGCTTAGACATTGTCAACTTTAATTTTTCCATGTCCGGAGGACCACCTGCATTTAATATTGCGGCAACTTCCTTAAAGAAGATGGAGCCAAGCAGTGCTGGTGTAATTACTGTCAGCGCTTTGGCATCCTTTTGTTTTAAATTATCAAAACCATGAACAGCGCCACGGGGGATAAAACAAGTTTCGCCCGGAGCAATGTCTATCGGGTTACCTTCTACCGTAAAAGTAATAACGCCACTTAATCCATAAATGGTTTCATCATAACTTTCGTGGTAATGAGGTATCGGCACTTTTGCTCCTACCGGTACTGTAAATTCAAACATGGCTGCAGAACCGTTGGTATCTGCTGCTTCCAGCAGGAAATCAATAATGATTTGACCCACTTTGATTGTTTCTTTTTTCATAATACTTATTTTTAAATTTTAAAAAACAAAACTATAAAGCCGAAACAGCAAAGTCCTTGATTTGAAATAAGAATTTATTTTTTAGTAATTTTTTTTCTGATGCGGCTTAAAGTCTCGGGAGTCATGCCTAAATAAGCAGCTATATGGAAAAGCGGTATCCGTTGTAATAAAAAGGATTCTTCTTTTATAAAACGCAGGTATTTTTCTTCAGGTGTTTCAACAGTAGCTTCGGCAAGTCTTTTTTTCAAAATATAATTCGTGTCCTGCTGTTGCCTTATGAACCCCATTGTAACAGATGGGAAATGGGTCATCAAATATACCCAGTTCTTTTGATTGATCATATGAAGTGTGCTGTCTTCAAGTACCTGCACGCATAATTCAGTGGGCTTATTATCCAGGAAACTCACCAGTTCGCTGCACCAGCCCATTTCTACTTTAAAATAAATGGTACGTTCCTCACCATTATTATTAATATAGTATTGTCGCAGGCAACCTTTTTCTACCAAATAAACATACCTGACTATTTCTCCCGAACGATAGAGATGCGTATTCTTTTTTACTTCTTTTGTTTCAAATAATTGGATAATTTTTGCAAAATCTCTGTCAGAAACTTTATATACTTCTCTAAGTTGTGTAAAAAGCGGGGAACTGTCCATATTTTTTTTAAACTACGTTTTGCCGATAACAACAGGC
>Ga0208357_1001294_pt1 | contig 18414 bp, 16 predicted proteins | sample NGESurdeep092012_6_FD_184487 | JGI IMG/M metagenome (GOLD analysis project Ga0208357, IMG submission 184487) | Arctic peat soil microbial communities from Barrow, Alaska - NGEE Surface sample F52-2 deep-092012 (SPAdes) | ecosystem: Environmental > Terrestrial > Soil > Wetlands > Peat ... | reverse complement strand
CAATCGGAGCAGCCTGCTTCTGATAACTCGGCTGCACTTCCGGCTGAGCCGTCGAACGCACCCGCGCATCACCCCGCGTGGACTCCAGCGTCGGCCTCGCCTCGCGCAACGGCACCGCCCGTGCCGGCGCAGACACCACCATCGTCCGCTCCGGGGTCACCAGCGGGTGCGGCAGCACCGGAGCCGCTGCCAGCACCTCCGGGTTCACATGCACCATCGACGGCCCAACCCGCTTGCCCGCCGCAAAGCCTGCCTGCGACACCGCAATCGTCCCCGTCGGACGGTTCACGTACCGGCGATCCCCGCCCGCCGCATAAGCACTCGCCTCGGTCTGTTGGTTATAGATCTTCCGCACCTGCGCCGTGTTCCGGTCGTAGATGTTCGACACATTCACCCGATTCACATACCGCTCGCTCGCGTGATACCACGGCACATACGCCTCATGCGGTCCCAGCGGGAACCACGCCGTCACCGGTCCGCCGCCCGGATTCAGCCTGTCTCCGCCAACGAACACCACCAGCGCCGGAGAGTAGATCGGCCGCACCACCGGAGGCCCCGGAATCCATCCCCAGCGGCCCCCACGATGCTGCCACCGTCCATAGTGGAACGGCGCAAACCCCCACGGCGCACAGTCCACCCAAGTCCATCCCCACGGCGCAACCCACGCCCACCGCCCGCAACTGTAAGGCTGCCAGTCAGCCGCCACACCGGTGGGATACCAGACCGGCCCTTCGTCCGAGTCCGTCTCCCAATCTCCATTCGCGCTCAAATCTTCCGCGCCAATCGTGTCCGGATTCACATACTGGGCATCCGCGACCGTTGCGCTGTCATATGTCACATCCCGATCCATCGAGAAGCGGTCCAGACCGTCCGTCGAAGCTCCACCCAACCATCGTGCCGCCACCGGATTGCTCCCCGACAGCTGCATCCGCTGTCCCGCCTCCATCACCTGCTGCAGCCCGTTGCCATCCACCTGCACCTGCCCCGAATCCACCAGCACCGTCGTCGTCCCACTGTTCGGATCGACGTCAACCCGCACATCGCCAGCCTGCAGCAACGTCACCGCAACGTTCGGCGTATCCAGTTCCACCGTCTCGCTTGGGTCCAGCGAGTAGCTCCGCAGATGCACGCTGCCCTCCGCCAGACCGAACTGCGCCAAGGCATCCGTCATCGCCGTCACCGTTAGATCCGTCTGCTGTCCCAGCCGGATCGCCAGCTGTCCGGTCTGCAACTCCGCATTCGCCCCACATCCGCATACAGGCGATCGCCAGTCGTCAGCGGATAGTTCACCTCCTCCGCACTGAACTGGTTCACGCTCGCCGGTTCCACCGACACATTGCCCCCCATCACGCTCACCCGAGCCACCTGCGACGGCGGATCAGCCTGCACCGCCTGCCCCTGCCCACCCGATCCATCGTCGCCAACCTGCGCCCGCAGCGGCATCGCCAGCAGCAGCGCTACAGCAGCTCCCATCACCACAGCTGCATGGCCAGCAGCTTGACACAACCTCGTCCCATCTCGGCTAAGCAGTCTACGCAGCGGGGTCGGCATGACAGTATTTCCTTCCTGATTCCTTCTTAAAGCTCGTTGGTTTGAGCTAGAAGTGTAAACCCGCATGGGCACAGAAAGATGCGGCTCCCTCACGGAGCTGCAACCTCATGAACTTTTCTGCAACTCCATGGAACCTCTTGTCTGCGCTGAGCGTATCCTCTTTTCGTACAGCAAACGTGCGCGCGAACGTTAGTCTCGCCACCCCTGTTGGAGATCGCATGAACCGCAACCTTTGCACCCTCGCCGTCGCCCCCTTCCTCTGCCTGCTGCTCGCCGGCTGCCACATCTCGGAGCACAAGAACGGCAACCGCGACAACGTCGACATTGGAACGCCCTTTGGCTCCATGCAGGTGAAGACCAGCGACAGCGCGGACGCCTCCGCCATCGGCCTCGCAGCCTATCCCGGAGCTATCCCGGTCAACGATAAAGGCGACGACTCCAACTCCGCCGACATCAACATGAGCTTCGGCAACTTCCACCTCGGCGTCAAAGCCGCCGGCTTCCAGACCTCCGACTCGCAGGACAAGGTCATCGCCTTCTACCGCAAGGATCTCGCCGCTCGCTACGGCGATGTCATCGAGTGCCGCGCCAACAAGTCCATCGGCTCACCCACTCGCACCTCGCAGGGACTCACCTGCGACGATAAGGACGATCACCGCAAGGTCAAGGTCGAGGACTCGGACAACATCGAGCTCCGCGCCGGCTCCGAGCAGCACCAGCACATCGTCGGCATAAAGCCTCACGACGGTGGGACCAAGATAGGCCTCGTCGCCCTCGACCTCCCCTCTCACCTCTCCATCCACGACGACAAAGATAGTGAGTAGAGATTAAGGAGTAAGGAGTAGAAGGAGCCAAGGCCGATCACCGCCTGCTTCTCCCACTCCTTTTCTCACGCTCCTTGCTACGCAGCCAGCCGTCCGCTAACCTTCAAAGTGGTGACCCAACGCATCTGCCCCCGCTGCCACTCCGTCCTTCATCGCGAAGATGAGGGTTCCCTCGTCTACTGCTGGAGCTGCGGAGCTCCCCAAGTCCAGCTCTCCGAAGAACTGCGCGAGCAGATCGACCAGCAAATCACCGCCCAGCAGCAGGCCATCAACGCTCCGGCGGAGGCCATCCCGCAGCCCGCCGTGCCCAGCAACGCCATCGTGTGGCCCGGCGCCATCCAGATTGCCGGCCTCGCCGGAGCTGTCGCCGTCGCGCTCACCCTGCTCTCCTTCGCGCTTCCGCCTGTCTCCCTGCTCTCCTTCTTCTGGTTCATCTCTGCGCCCATCATTGTTCTTGGCGTCTATAGTTCCCGCTTCCACCTCACGCGCATCACCACCGGCTTTGGCGCACGACTTGGCCTGCTCACTGGCCTCGCCATCCTCATTGCCACCTGCACGCTCAACACCATCGACCTCGTTCTTGAGCGCTTCGTATTTCACTCCACCTCCGAGCTTGACACCCAACTTGCCGCGGCCTTCACCCAGATGCACACTACCATCGCGGCAACCTCTGGCCCGGGCACCAAGTCAGCTCTCGACATGCTCACCATTCCCGAATTCCGCGCTGGCATCATGCTCACCGCCATCTCCTTCGGTATGGTCCTCTATCTCTCCTTCTCCGCCACCGCCGGCGCCTTTGCAGGCTATCTCCGCTCGCGCACTCCCCGATAGAACACCCCCCATACCTCCTCTCACCACGCCGCCGCCCATCCGCTGATATCATCAAGGGCAAACCATGAGCGAACCGATCACGACCTCCGAAGCCACCCCGTCGCCCTCCCCGCACCACCTCCGCGAGAAGGGTCGTCTCATGTCCTCCTCTGAGATCGAGCGCACTCTCGTTCGCCTCGCCCACGAGATCGTCGAGCGCAACAACGGCTCCTCCAACCTCGGCCTCATCGGCATCAAGCGCCGCGGCGTCCCTCTCGCCCAGCGCATCGCCAGGCTCATCGAGACCATCGAGAAGACCCCCGTCGACACCGGAGTCCTCGACATCAGCTTCTACCGCGACGACCTCTCCACCGCCGGCCCTCGCCCCATCGTCGAAAAGGGCGAGATCGGCTTCGACGTCAACGGCCGTGACATCATCCTCATGGACGACGTCCTCTACACCGGTCGAACCATCCGTGCCGCGCTTGATGCGCTCTTCGATCACGGCCGCCCCAAGAGCGTTCAACTGCTCGTCCTCATCGACCGCGGCCACCGCGAGCTCCCCATCGAAGCCCGCTTCATCGGCCGCACCGTCCCCACCTCGCGCCGCGAGATCATCGAAGTCAAACTCCGCGAGATCGACAACGACGAACAGGTCATCCTCGTCGAGCTCGTCGACTAGGCAGGCCGCATCCTGCTGCTTCTGCATCAGTAATCCGCCATGAGCGACGAAGCCCTCTCCCAACTGGACGCCGAACTCGACGCTCGCACCACCGAGTCGATCCCCATCCCCGCCCCCAACGTGCCCGAACTCCTCTCCATGGGCGAAGTCCTCCGCGTCGTCACCATGCGCCGCCTCTGGTACGCCCAGATCGTCTCCGTCTTCGGCGACTTCCTCGCCCTCTTCGCGGTCATCACCATCATGACCTTCCGCCTGCACGCCACCCCGGAGCAGGTCACCGGCCTCAACATCGCCTACCTCCTCCCCATCGCAGTGCTAGGCGTCATCAGTGGCGTCTTCGTCGATCGCTGGCCCCTCAAAATCACCATGGTCGGCAGCGACTTCACCCGTGCCGGCCTCTGCTTTCTGCTCTTCTTCATCCACACCACCTGGGGCTTCTACACGGTGATGGCCGCCATCAGCATCTTCTCCAGCTTCTTCTCCCCGGCCCAGGGAGTGGCCATCCGCTCCGCCGTTCCCTTCCACGGCCTGCGCTCCGCCAACGCACTCATGCAGCAGGTCATGTTCATCATGCGGATCATCGGCGGCCCCATCGCCGTCGCCATCGTCCGCATCTTCGGCCCCAGGGTCTGCTATGGCCTCGACGCCGTCAGCTTCCTCGCCTCCGGCACCCTCATCGCCTCCCTCGCCCTCATCATCCCGCGCAATCCGCTCGCCGAGGAAGCCCCCCAACCCGACCGCCACGCGCAGGCCTCCGCCATCGCGCGCATCCTCCACGACATGAAGGTCGGCGCCAACTTCATCCTGCACCACGCCGCTCTGCTCTTCGTCATCGTCGCGCTCGCGGCGGGCATGTTTGTACTGGGCTGCTTCGGCCCGCTCATCGCTGTCTATGTTCGCGACACCCTGCACGCCTCCTCCACGATCTTCGCCGTCACCAGCGCGGGCATCGGCGTCGGCCTGCTCGGCGGCGTCAACATCCTCAACGTCTTCGCCAAGCGCATCCCCAACACCACGCAGGTCTACCTCGGTCTGGGAGGCATCGCGCTCGGCACCACACTACTCGCCGCCGCGCCGCTCGCCGCCCTCTCTCTGCCCCTGCTGCACACCAGCATGCCCGTGGTCGTCACCGTCTTCGGCTGTTTCGTCGTCGGCTTCTCCTGCGCCGGCATCATCGTTCCTTCGCAAACCCTCATCCAGGAAGAAACCCCCGGCGAGCTCATGGGCCGCGTCGGTTCCACCACCATGTCCGCCGTCTTCGGCGCACAAATCCTCGGCCTTCTGCTCTCCGGAATCCTCGCCGATCACATCGGCGTCCGCGGAGTCTTCGCGCTTTGCACCTTCTTGCTCGCCGTCCTCATTGTCGCGGGCAAGCTCTGGATGGAGCCCAAAGATCACCCCGCCCTCGCCTGATTACGGCTTCGAGAACGACCGCACGATCACGACCATATTCCAAATATCCTCGGGCTTGGCCCGGTCTCCTTCACCCGGCATCGTCCCCTGGCCATGCGTGATGATGTAGAACAGCTCCCCATCCGTCATGCCCTTCAACGCCGCCGGATCCGTCCAGTCCTTCATCGTCAGCTTCGACTGCAAAGCGAGGTCGCTTTTTCCATTGCCATTGTCTCCGTGGCACACCGCGCAATCGTATCCGTACATTTTCTTCGCATGTGCCATCCCCTCGGGAGTCGGCTTCCCCGGATTGGTCAGCAGCTTTGCTTCAGGTGGAATCACCGGCACGGCGGGCGCTGCGGTCGGCTGCTGCAATGGCCCCGCAAACATCAACATGCACAACGACAATAAAATCTTCATCACAGGATGCTCCTGTTGACCAGCGCCCTAACCATCCCCTGGTTGAGCCCATTCGCCAGATCAATACGTCACCAAGCCTCCCACCCTGGCCACAGCCTGTCTGTGACTCACATCACGAGGCAATCCAACTTCCATCGCCCCATGAGTGATCTTCCTTTCAGGCCATTTTGAACACAGCAGCGCGCGCGATCAAAACCGCCGTATACGCCGCTCCAAACCCGTTATCGATATTCACCACCGTCACATTCGGGCTGCACGAGTTCAGCATCCCCAGCAACGCCGTAGCCCCACCGAACGAAGCTCCATACCCAACCGACGTCGGCACCGCAATCACCGGCACGCCCACCAGCCCCCCTACAACGGATGGCAACGCGCCCTCCATTCCCGCGCAGACAATCACCGCATTCGCCGTCAGCAGATCGCTCCGCACCGCGAGTAAACGGTGCAATCCAGCCACGCCGACATCATACAAACGCGTCACCCTCGCACCAAATGTCTCCGCCGTAGCAGCCGCCTCCTCCGCCACCGGCAGATCGCTCGTCCCAGCGCACACCACCGCAATATGCCCACCCGTCTCACCCGAAACCGCCGTCTGCCGAACACTCACCGTCCGCCCCAGTGAATTGTGAACGGCCCCTGGATGCGCACGCAGCAGCGCCTCCGCCGTCGGCCCATCCACACGCGTCGCCAGTACATCCACTCCATCCGCAATCATGCGGCTAAAGATCGCGACCGTCTGCTCCGAGGTCTTGCCAGCAGCATAAATCACCTCCGGCAAACCCGTCCGCAGGCTGCGATGATGATCAATCCGGGCATGTCCAATATCTTCAAACGGCAACGTAGCAAGGCGCGCCGCCGCGTCCTCCGGCGACATCCCGCCACGCTCTACTTCGGAGAGGATTGCCAGCAAATCGGAAGGAGTCATACCGTCGCCCCATCTCCATCCTTCGCCGCTTCCATGCTCTTTTGATACGCTGCAATCGCAACCTGCTGCACTTCCTTAAGCGCAACGCCATGCTTCATCGCGGCAGCGCGGCAGTCTTCAAACTCAGGAGCCGCATTCAAAACCTCACCCCCAAGCGATCCGATCTTGATGCGAATCTCGCCATAGACCGTCTGCACCGGCGCATGATGTCGATCAAGACAAAAGCGCTGCTCCTGCCGAACGCGCACCCCAAGGGTGCTGGTCTCACGCAGCATCAACCGCTCCAGCGCACCACTCTCCGCCGGCTGACACAACATCGTCAGCAACGTTCCCGGACGCCCCTTCTTCATGATCACCGGAGTCAACATCACATCCAGCGCACCCGCAGCCAGCGCCGCTTCAGCAACCCACGCGATGATCTGCGGCGACAGATCATCCAACGCCGTCTCCAACACGGTGACCGTCTCCGTAGGCTTGCTCGCCGTCCTGCCGAGCGCGTCGGTCGTCTCCTCCGCACTCCCCACACTCAAACGCAAAACATTCGGAAACCCCTTCGGATTCCGCGTCCCTGCGCCATACCCAATCTGCTCCACCCGCATCGCCGGCTGCTGCCCAAACACAGGCTCAATCGCCCGCAGTAACGCAGCTCCGGTCGGTGTTACCAGCTCCTTCTGCACATGTGCCGAATACGTCGGAAACCCACGCAGCAAATCAGCCGTCGCTGGCGCCGGAACCGGAAACGTTCCATGCGCACACTCCACCATCCCACCCCCAACGTTGAGCGGCGAGCAGTACCACGCTCCGACCTCCAGATGATGAATGCCCGCACTGGCAGCGACGATATCCACGATCGCATCCACTGCCCCCACCTCGTGGAAATGAATCTCCTCGATCCCCACATTGTGAATCTTCGCCTCTGATTGCCCCAGCAACTCGAACGCTCGAATCGCCGTCCTCTTCACCGGCTCAGTCAGTTCCGCCGCTTCAATCAATCCACGAATCACGCGAAGCGAACGCCCATGACCATGCGCGTGGCCGTCTTCATGACCCTCCATCTCCGCGACAACCTCATGACCATGCGCATGACCCGCCTTATGCAGGTGCTGCGTCTCCGGCAGCTGCGTATACGGAGCTTGAGTTTTTTGCTCGTCGATGCGCGCATCAGCCTCTTGCTTCTCCGCAAGATGGCCGTCATCCATCACGTGTACTTTCGTGCAGGAAATACCGCTCCGATCCACGGTTTCAACCTTCAGGCTAGCGCCGATCTTCAGCGCCGCAGTAGCCTCCTCCAGCACCGCCAGCGGCACCCCAGCATCCACCAGCGCACCCAGAAACATGTCGCCCGATATTCCGGCAAAGCAATCAAGATAAGCAATACGCATCAGTTCTCTTTCGTTACAAGTGCGACGTTGGACTTCCTATAAGTGACGGCTGCGAATCGAAGCATCGCTCCTGATTCATTGCCTCGACGTGGCTGAAGCAATCGCCGTGACCGGCAAAACATCGTTCATCGAACCCGAGCGATAGCCCTGGGTATCAAGCGTTATATAAACAAATCCAGCGGCCCGCAAAGCGTCCGTCATCGCGTCCAGCATGGTCAGCGTCAACGCCCGAGCAAGATCCTCCCGAGCAATTTCAATCCGCGCAATTTCTCCATGGTGACGAACGCGCACCCGCATAAAGCCAAGGGCATGCAGAGCTTCTTCGGCCCGCTCCACCTGCGCAAGATTCTCCGCCGTCACCGCCCGCCCATATTCAATCCGCGAAGAAAGGCACGCACTCGCCGGCTTGTCCGCAAGCGATAGCCCGGCATCCCGCGCCAGCATACGAATCTCAGCCTTGCTCAACTCAGCATCCACCAGCGGAGCAAGAGCTCCATGCAGCGCAGCCGCCCGTTGCCCTGGCCGATATTCTCCACGGTCATCCAGGTTCATGCCATACGCAACATGCTCCCATCCGAGTCGCCCCCGCGCCTCTTCCATTTGCGTAAAAAGCTCGCTCTTGCAATGGAAGCAGCGCTGCGAATCATTGCGCGCATAATCCTCGTGCTCCAACTCATGGGTCTGCAACACGTGCACGGGTATCTCATACTCGCCCGCAAACGCCAATGCAGCCGCAAGCTCCTTCCGCGGCAACGACGGCGAATCAGCAATCACCGCAAGCATGCGCTCCCCCAATACCTCATGCGCCGCATACGCCAGATACGCAGAGTCAGTCCCGCCCGAGTACGCCACCAGCAGTGAGCCGAGCGACCTGAGATTCTCCCGCAAAAGCGCCGATTTTTCGTCCAGGGTCATCGTGCTCCCCATCATCCCAGCTCCATCATGACCGCTCAGCCTTTGCTGCGATCCGTGAAGCGAAAGAACAACGACTGCTTCGCAACAGGAGCCGCAAGCTCATTAATCGCCGCCATCTGAGAACCAGAGAACGGCGTGAAATCGCGCGCAATCTGAACGTTCTCTTCCAACTGCGCAACATTGTCGCAACCAATAATCACCGTGCTCACAGGATGAGTCAGCGTGAAGTACATTGCCTCGCGCATATTGATCACGCCGGGCCGTGTCGCAATCGCCGATCCCTCCCACGAATGTTCCTGCTGCTCAAGCGGCGGCGGTGTCCAGTTCGAGAGCAGCCGTCCACGTGCCGGAACCTTCATCCCGATAATCCCCATCTGCTTCTCAACGGCCAGCGGCAGCAGCTGCTCCGTAAAACTATGAATGTGCGAATCAGCCGCATTCAGCGCCATCAGAATCGTGTCGAACGGATGCCGATTGATCGCGTCCATCAACGCCTCAGGTCGATAGTGCCCCGTGACGCCAAGAAACCGCACCACCTTCTGGTCCTGCATCTCAAGCAGCGCCTCCATCGCGCCGCCCTTGGCGAAGATCGCATCCACGTCTTCCGGAAGCCCCACATCATGCAGCTGCCACAGGTCCACATGATCCGTATTCAGCAGCTTCAGTGACTTCTCAATCATCCGCAGCGAACCCTCGCGCGTCCGCTCCTTCGTCTTCGTTGCCAGAAACGCCTCATGTCGGCGATTCTTCATCACGCGCCCGTAATACTGCTCGCTCCAGCGTTCTGGTCCGCCATAAATTGACGACGTGTCGAGATAATTCACCCCGAGATCAAGCGACCGCTCAATGATCGGCACTGCCACATCAAAATTATTCGCCTTCTCCAGGGCAGCCTGCCCACCGAGGCTGAACAGGCCCACCTTGTATCCCGTCTTACCCAGGTTCCGCGTAGGCATCGCAGACTGCGTCTTCGGATTGACCGGCACGTCAGACATCGCATGGCCGACCGACGCGCGCGCGGGCATCGCGGCCTGCGTCAGCAGACCAGCGGCAACGGCCCCACCAGTCTTCAAAAAATTACGACGATTTGCGGAGCTTGGCGGCTTGTTCATCGATAAGTCCCTCGAGTCCTGCGTCATCGAAACGATTGTACCTTCGCTATCCTTCACCCGTCATCGTTGCGGCGCCGTTCCATTCGCAGGCGCAGCGGCGGAGGCATCTGGCGTCGTAGCGGGCACAGTTGGCATAGCCGCCGGAACAGCCAGCGGCACCCGCGGTGACGCCACCTCCGACTCCGGCGTACCACTCTGCTCTTCGTCACCTATCTGGAACACCGGCGTCCCCTTCGGCAGCTTCAACCGCCCATCCGCCAGGTATGCGACCACCACTCCTCCCGTCACCTCGGGCGCAAGGATCGTCAGCGGCAGCAGGTATTTCTTGCTCTTCAGCAGCGACTCCGCCACACCATCCACAGCATGACTGCGTGGTATCGTGCCCGGAACCTGCGGAATCACGAACGCAGTCATATGAACCTCGGGATACTTCTTGCCATACTTCACCAGCGACCGCGCCACCTGCTTCGGCGTCATCAGCCCGACATCAGCAATGAAGTTGCGGTGTATGGCATGCGGCATATACGTGTCCAGCACCACGCGAGAGAAGTCCGCGCAATTATGAAATAGCAAATTGAAATGCCCCACATTCCTTCGGTCATTGAAAATCGCAATGAACCGCGCATCCTGCTCCGGCGTGCTGTCGATCTCGAACCCATGGATCGTCCGGTCATAGGACGACCCGACCAACTGCGTCCACTCACCCTTCGGAGTTCCACCCTTACGGCTGTCCGGCGCGAGCGACAACAGGTGCTCCCGACGATACGCGTCACGCAAAGCAGCAACCTTATCCTTGTCCACCACAGCAGGAATCTGGCTCACATCATCAACGGCATACAGATACCCAACCAGCGGCATCGCTATCCAGTCATACCCATCGATCTTGTGGTATCGGCTGATGACCGCGCCGAACTCACCGTCGCGGCATGGCCGCAGAGCGAGCGGCGAATCTGCACAAATATGATTGAGATAAACAGCCGCGTGGCCCGTTGGATTCATGGCGCCGAACGTGCCGTAGGGCTCTTCCATCAGCAGCGCCACGGAGGCAGAAGCACTGCCAGCCATCAAACACAGGCCCGCGGCTCCCGCTACAAGCCGGAAGAATCTCCCACCCTTTATTTTGCTGATTTTCTGACGATCGATCATCCGCATTTGGATGCGAATTACAGCCCCAGCGTCAAAGCTTTCCTACATAAAGTAATCGGGCGGACTCCGCACAGCGCGGAGTCCGCACAACAACTAAGCGTTGTACGTCGACGACGAGACACGGCCACCGCGGCCGGTCCAGTTGGTATGGAAGAACTCACCGCGGGGCTTGTCCGTCCGCTCGTACGTATGCGCGCCGAAGAAGTCGCGTTGCGCCTGCAGCAGGTTTGCCGGCAGACGAGCCGTGCGGAATCCATCATAGAAAGCCAGCGCCGTCGAGAACGCCGGTGTCGGCACGCCCGCCTTGATCGCTCCCACAATCGCCTCCCGCCAGCTTTCCTGATACTTATTCAGCGCGCTCGAGAAGAATTCGTCCACCAGCAAATTCGACAGGTCCGGATTCTTGTCATACGCCGCTTTGATGTTGCCCAGGAACACGCTCCGGATGATGCAACCACCGCGCCACATCAGCGCAATGCCGCCCAGGTTCAGCTTCCAGCTAAACTCCTTCTCGGCCGCCCGCAGCAGCATGTATCCCTGCCCGTAGCTGATCATCTTCGAGCAATACAGCGCCCGCCGCACGCCCTCGATGAACGCCTTCTTGTCCGCGACCGTCGTCTTCTTCGCCGGTCCGTCCAACACCTTCGACGCCTCCACCCGGTCATCCTTCAACGCCGACAGGCAGCGAGCAAACACGCTCTCCCCAATCAACGTCAACGGCATGCCCAGATCCAGCGCCGAAATCGCCGTCCACTTGCCCGTGCCCTTCTGTCCCGCCGTGTCGAGAATCTTATCCAGCAGCGGCGACCCATCTTCATCCTTCTTCGCGAAGATGATCGCCGAAATCTCAATCAGGTAGCTGTCCAACTCGCCCTTGTTCCACTCCGTAAACACTTCGGCAAACTCATCGGCCGTCAGTCCAAGACCATCCTTCAGCAACTGGTACGCCTCTCCGATCAACTGGATATCGCCATACTCAATGCCGTTATGAACCATCTTCACGTAATGCCCCGCACCATCCGGGCCAACCCAGTCGCAGCAAGGCGTTCCATCTTCCACCTTCGCCGCAATCGCCTGGAAGATTCCCTTCACATGCGGCCACGCCTCCGGATTGCCACCCGGCATGATCGACGGACCGAAGCGAGCACCTTCCTCGCCTCCAGAAACTCCCGCACCCACAAACAAAATCCCCTTCGCCGCCAGGTCCTTCGTCCGGCGGTTCGAATCCGTGTACAGCGAATTTCCGCCATCGATAATGATGTCGCCCTTCTCCAGGTACGGCAGCACCTGCTCGATCGTATGATCGACCACATCGCCGGCCTTCACCATAATCATCACGCGGCGCGGCAGCTTCAACATCCCGCACATCTCTTCGATCGAATGTGCTCCCTCGACCAGGGTGCCCTTCGCCTCATCGTTCAAAAACTCATCCACCTTCGAAACAGTGCGATTGAACACCGCAACCTTGTAGCCGTGGTCATTCATATTCAGAACAAGATTCTGTCCCATGACTGCCAGTCCAATCAACGCAATGTCACAATTTCCAGTCGCCATAAAGCTCTCTCCATTGAGATCTCGGCTCAGCGCCTTGATCTTCTACTTCGTTCGGTGCCCCCAAAATCCCGCTCGACCATCGAGCGCAGCCGGGGCAGACAATTCAATGCATTTCCAACACGGTGCCCTCTTATCATAGCGACATGACGACCGCCACAAAGCGTCGAAGACATGCGGATGGCTCTCCCTCCTTCTGATGCGTAGCCGACATAGCGCGTTTATCGCTCACCGCTAACAGATTTTAGGGATTTGTTCCCCTATCGGTATAGGAATAATCCGTGTCCCTCCTACTGCCGTCTTCGCTGCCAGCATATCGACATGCTGTCCGGTTACCGCACCGATGGCCGGGTTCTTGCCATGGTCGTGCTCCCGCACGGTCGCTAAGACCGCCTCCCCAACAGACGCATCGACAATCGCCACCAGCGCTTCGCCAACACCGGCCTCACCGACCTCGTCATCACCAGCGCCAACCTCAGCGAAGAACCCATCGCCATCGACAACCGCGAAGCCCTCGGCCAGCACATGGGCGACCTCGAAAACCTCGCCGCCTACGACTTCTTTCAGGAGTCCATCCACCACCTCCAGCAGATTCTCGAAGTCCAGCCCAACACCATCGCCTACGATCTACCACGGCAGTAAACTCTCTGAGTAAGCAATCCCCGCCCCATCAACCCCGGAACGGCGTGCGAGCAAAGGAATCTGCGAGCAAAGGAATCTGCGACCAAAGGAATCAATGGCCTCCGTACTGCGATCTCTGCTCACCGACAAGCCCGGCAACACCCGATCGAAGATCATCGCCATCTACGTCTTCCTTCTGGCCTTCAACCTGGGTGCATGGTTCTGGGCAGTCGTCGCGTTTCACCGCTTCCCTGTCCTTCTCGGCACCGCCTTCCTCGCCTACAGCTTCGGCCTCCGCCATGCCGTCGACGCCGACCACATCGCCGCCATCGACAACGTCACCCGCAAGCTCATGCAGGAGGGCAAGCGCCCCGTCGCCGTCGGCTTCATGTTCTCCCTCGGCCACTCCACCATCGTCGTTCTCGGGTCCATCGCCATTGCGGCCAGTGCCCTCGCCCTGCATCACCACATCGATCGCGCCCGCGAAATCGGCGGCCTCATCGGCACCCTCGTTTCCACGCTCTTTCTCTTCGCCATCGCCATCGCGAACCTCATCATCTTCCGCGCCGTCTTCCGCACCTTCAAATCCGTTCGCCGCGGCGAGCCCTACGTCGATGAAGACTTCGACATTCTCCTCGGCAGTCGCGGCTTCCTCGCCCGTCTCTTCCGCCCCGTCTTCCGCATGATCCGCAGCAGCTGGCACATGTACCCCCTCGGCCTGCTCTTCGGTCTAGGCTTCGACACCGCCACCGAAATCGGCCTGCTAGGCCTCTCCGCCGCCGAAGCCACCACAGGCCTCCCGCTCCTCTCGATCCTCGTCTTCCCCGCGCTCTTCGCCGCCGGCATGTCCCTCATCGACACCACCGACAACATCCTCATGCTCGGCGCCTACGGCTGGGCCTTCATCAAACCCATCCGCAAGCTCTACTACAACCTCACCATCACCTTCGTCTCCGTGCTCGTCGCCTTCGCCGTCGGAGGCATCGAGGCTCTCGGCCTCGTCGCCGTCCACTTCCACCTCACCGGAATCTTCTGGGCCTTCGTCTCAAAACTCAACAACAACTTCGGCGTCCTCGGCTACTTCATCATCGGTCTCTTCGCCCTCAGCTGGATCCTCTCCATCGCGTTCTACCGCTGGCGTCGCTTCGACCACCTCGAGCTAGCGACCCCCCTCCCCTCCCCCACAAAATCCGAATAGCCCAACACCTTCAGCCGCCTTTGCCTCTGCCTCTGCCTCTGCCTCTGCCTCTGCCTCTGCCTCTGCCTTTCTTTGACAATTTCTAAAAGAAATTGTCATTCCGAGCGCAGCGAGGAACCTGCTTCTCGCGCGAAGCGCGCCCGTTCTTCCCAACCCAAAATCTGTCCTCTCGACCGAAGCCAAACGGCCTCATCGTTTGGCGTAGCGGAGAGACCTGCAGTCCGCTCGCGACCGCACGCATGAGGAGTTTCCAAGCCCAACAACCTTCGACCCGACAAAGTTTGCCGTCCATCGATCAGCTTTGAAGGGGCGGGACTTCAGTCCCGCCGCAGAGCAAGGAGGAGCCGTGCGGCTTTAGCCGCTGAGGGAATCTTTCCCCTCCCCACCATCGCGGAAGATCCACGGAACCCTTCTAGCTGCCAGCCACGCGCCAACTTCCGTATACTCGTCTGCCTGTGAGGAAAGTAGGTAAGCCGAACAATATGCCAAAGCTCGCATTCAAAAAAACCCTTCAGATTGCCCTGCTCTCAGCCCTGACCGCAACCTGCGCCGTCGCCCAGCAGCAACGCCCTGCCATCACAGGAATCTCCCACATGTGCGTCTACGCCCACGACATGGCCGCCTCCGAAAACTTCTACGCCCACATCCTCGGCGCAACCAAGGCCCCCGACCCGCAAAATCCCGTCGGCACAAATTATTACTTCAGCCCCACGCAATTCGTAGAAGTCCTTCCTCTCCCCGCCGACCACACCCTCAGCCGCATGGCCTGCGTCGCCTACACCACTACCAACGCGAAGGGCCTACTCGCCTACCTCCACGCGCACAGCGTCGACGCCGCCTCCGAACTCCACACCTCCACGGACGGCAGCCACTGGTTCGACGTCAAAGACCCCGAAGGCAACGAAGTCCAATTCCTTCAGCCCAGCCTGACTCATCGCGTCGCCATCACCTCCAAGCCCATCAGCACCCGCATCATCCACGTCGGCTATCTCGTCCACAGTCGCTCAGACGAAGACCATTTCTATCGCGACATCCTCGGCTTCCGTCCCTACTGGTTCGGAGCCATGAAGCCCGACCACACCGACTGGATCTCCCAGCAGGTTCCCAACGGCCACGACTGGCTCGAATACATGCTGGTCGGCGACGGTTCGACCACACCCCTCGACAGCATCAATCTCGCCCATCTCGGCGTGCTCAACCACTTCTCCCTCGGCGTGCACAACATGGAGCAAGCCATCCAGACCCTCTACCAGCAGGATCGCCTCTCTCCCAAACGCGATGGCCCGCAGATGGGCAAAGACGGCAAGTGGCAAGCCAACCTCTACGACCCCGACGGCACTCGCGTCGAGCTCATGGAGTTCCAGCCCGTCATGAAGCCCTGCTGCTCCCCCTTCACCGCCTCCAGCCCCATCAACTAAATCCACGACTGCAACAAGGAGCTTCCCCCGGATGTCGTATCTTGCAGACGCAACCCGTTACGACCACGCGAACTTCCGTCGCTGCGGCCGGTCAGGCCTCGTACTTCCCGCAATCTCCCTCGGTCTATGGCAAAACTTCGGCGGCGACAATGTCTTCGAAACCGGCCGCGCCGTGGTTCGCCGAGCCTTCGATCGCGGCGTCACCCACTTCGATCTAGCCAATAACTACGGCCCCCCGTACGGCTCAGCCGAAGAAAACTTCGGAGCAATACTACGAAAAGATTTAAGCCCTTACAGGAACGAACTCCTCATCTCCACCAAAGCCGGATGGGACATGTGGCCCGGCCCCTACGGCGTCGGAGGCTCGCGCAAATATCTCCTCGCCTCCCTCGACGAGAGCCTCAAGCGCCTGGGCGTCGAGTACGTCGACATCTTCTACTCCCACCGTCCCACGCCCGACGTCCCTCTCGAAGAAACCATGGGCGCGCTCGTCTCAGCCGTCCACCAGGGCAAAGCCCTCTACGTCGGCATCTCCTCCTACAGCCCCGAGCTCACCATCGAAGCCGCGAAGATCCTCAAGCAGCAAGGCGTCCGTCTGCTCATTCATCAGCCGTCCTACTCCATGCTGAACCGCTGGGTCGAGTCCAAACTCCTCTCCACCCTCGACGACCTCGGCGTTGGCTGCATCGCCTTCTCCCCCCTTGGCCAGGGCCTGCTCACCAATAAATATCTAAGCGCCGTTCCCCACGACTCCCGCGCCAGCGAACAAGGCTCCTTCTCGAAAAATCTTCTCAGCGAAGACAATCTCAAGCGCGTCCGAGCCCTCAACGACATCGCCCAATCCCGTAGTCAAACCCTCGCCCAGATGGCCATCGCCTGGGTCCTCCGCGACAAGCGCGTAACGTCCGCCCTCATCGGCGCCCGCAACGTCGAGCAGCTAGACAACTCCCTCGACGCCCTCCACAATCTAGCCTTCACCGACGCCGAACTTAAGGCCATCGACCAGCACGCAACCGACGGCGGTATCGACCTCTGGAAGTCCGCCCGCGAGTCCGTCTAGAGCAAAACCATGGTTGCTATACCAGCAGCTCCTGCTTTTCTTTCTGTCGTTCCCTTTTGGGAATCTGCTGTTTGTTTCGCGCTTGCCCTTGTCTCTGCTCTTGCTTTTCTTTCTGTCATTCCCGCAGGGAATCTGCTGTTTGCTCGCTAAGCCATGGCTCCGCCCTCTCAGAGATCTCTAGCCCGCAACTCTCATCGAACAACGGAGCCCCCATCTCTCCACTCATCCAGCGCCGCTCCCTCCTCAAGTCCCTAAGCCTCGCAGCAGCCGCCTCCTCCATCCCCGCGCCCCTCCGCGCCCTCGCCGACACTCCCACCACCGCGCCCCAAATCTTCCTCAACCAACTCGGCTACCTCCCCACATCCCAAAAAATCGCAACCACCACCCTCGCCCCCAACCAACCCTTCCGCGTCCACTCCCAAACCCACTCCACCGCAGTCCTCGAAGCCAAACTTTCCGCTCCCACGCTCGACGCCGCATCCGGCGATACACCTCCCGGGCCGACTTCTCGTCCATCACCACCCCCGGCATCTACCACCTCGAAATCGCCGGCGTCCTCTCCGACCCCTTCACCATCAGCCCCACCGTCTACACCGACGCTCTCCGCCTCACCGCGCGCTTCTACTACGGTCAGCGCTGCGGCTGCAACGTCGATCTAGGCAACGGATACAAGCACCCAGCCTGCCATCTTCACGGCGCCTTCGACCCCACCTCCGGCCGCAGCGGCGACACGCCCAACACCGGCGGCTGGCACGACGCCGGCGACTACGGTCGCTACATCGTCAACTCCGGCATCTCCACCGCCACCCTCCTCTGGGCCTGGGAGATGTTCCCCGAAGCCCTCCAAAACCTCACCCTCGACCTCCCAGAATCCCACCACACTCTCCCCGACTTCTTAGCCGAAATCAAATGGAACCTCGACTGGATGCTCTCCCTCCAGAACACGACCGACGGCGGCGTCTGGCACAAACAAACCAGCCTCCACTTCTGCGCCTTCATCATGCCGCAGGACGACCACCTCGTCAGCGAGATCATCGGCACCGGCTCCGCCCCCTACAAAAGCACCTGCGCCACCGCCGACTTCGCCGCCGTCATGGCCATCGCCGCCCGCTGCTACCAGCCCTTCGACACCGCCTTCGCCACCCGTTGCCTCACCGCCGCACGCTCTGCCTGGACGTGGGCCCGCAAGTTCCCCAACGTCGTCTTCAAAAATCCTCCCACCGTCTTCACCGGAGACTACGGCGACCCCCACTGCAGCGACGAACTCCTCTGGGCCTCCGCCGAACTCTTTCGCACCACCCACCAACCCCAATACGAATCCGCCTTCAACGAAGCCATCGCACCGCTTCTCCCCACCCTAAAAGTCACCGTCCCCAACTGGGGCGACGTCGCCTCCATGGGCCTCTG
>Ga0208357_1001293_pt1 | contig 18417 bp, 13 predicted proteins | sample NGESurdeep092012_6_FD_184487 | JGI IMG/M metagenome (GOLD analysis project Ga0208357, IMG submission 184487) | Arctic peat soil microbial communities from Barrow, Alaska - NGEE Surface sample F52-2 deep-092012 (SPAdes) | ecosystem: Environmental > Terrestrial > Soil > Wetlands > Peat ... | reverse complement strand
ATCAGCTCGGCCACCGGGTCGCCCTGGGCGCCCTCGTCGGTTCCGTCGAGGAGCTCGGTCACCGGGTTGAAGTACCCGTCGGCCCGGCTGACGACCCCGTCCAGGCCGTGCCCGCCGCCGGGCGGCCGTCGGGCCGCCCCGAACGTCCCGTCCGCGATCGCGTTGAGCAGCCCTTCGGTGGAGATCCTGCGCAGCAGCGCCACCGCCTCGTCCAGCACCTGGTGCGCCCGCTCGATCACGAACGAGTCGGGCGCGAACGAGAGTCCCAGCCGCCCGGCCGCCGCCCGCACATAGCTGATGTTGGCCAGGGCCAGGTCCCGGTCGGCCCGCAGCGGCCGGTCGACCCCGTCCGGCATCAGGCCGACGCACAGGATGGACTGGTCCGTCATCAGCCCGGCCAGGTTGAAGAACGCGTCGAGCAGGCAGCCCGCGAGCGCGTCCTCGGTGACCCGCGTGGTCGGCGGCATGTACTTCAGCGGCGCGCCGGGGAAGAGCTCGCGGACCAGCTGCGCCTGCGCCAGCTCGATGAGAAAGGAATCCGGCCCGGCCGGGTTGAGCTCGAGCCCGTGCCCGAACCCGAGCTGCCAGGTCGCCAGCCCCGCCTCGCGGCCGAAGTACTCGTTGAGCAGCTGGGACGCGATGACCGCGGGCGCCGCGTCGTCGGCCTCGGGGTGGGAGTGGGGGCGGGGGTCGGGGTCGGGGCGGGCGCTGTGGTCGGGCGGCGTCGCGGCGGCTTGGGCGGGGGCAAGGAAGCTTTCCTCGCCGGGGCTGACCACGATCCCGGCGCGGGCGCCGATCGCGCGCGAGAACCGCTGGTCGATGAACGTCCGCAGCGGGTTGATGTCGCGGACGAGGATGCCGTGCATGCAGTCGCTGAGCATCATGTCCAGCCGCTCGAGCCCGGCCAGGGTCGTGATCTCGGGCATGCAAAGCCCCGACGCGTAGCTGGTCAGCCGCACGTAGCGGCCGAGCTCGCGCGAGGTCTGGTCGAGGGCCGCGCGCATCAGCAGGAAGTTCTCCCGCGTCGCGTAGCCGCCCGCCTGGCCCTCGCGGCTGACGCCGGCCGGGACGTAGTCGAGGAGCGCCTGGCCCGCCGAGCGGATCACCGCGATCACGTCCGCGCCGTCCCGCGCGGCCGCCTGCGCCTGCGCGACCGCCTGCTCGACGTCACCCGCCCCGACGGTCAGGTAGACCCAGGGAAAAGGCGCCTCGGCCAGGTCGTCGGTCATCCGGGCCCGCTGCGCCCGCTGCCGGTCGAGGGTGGACACGCCCGCCGATACCGAACGGACCGTCAGTTCCCGCGCGGTCACCGCTTCGCGGCCGGCCGGGATGCGGAAGCGGGCCTTACCGGCGGCGGCCGCCTCGGCCAGCGCCCGCAGGTCCTGGTAGCCGCCCGCGCGGAGCGCGTCCCAGACCGGCAGCGCGACCCCGTGCTCGAGCCCGACCGACGCCCGGACCGCATCGGTCAGCCGGTTCACCCACGGCATGCCGCCCGGGTCGGCCCCGTCAAGCCCGCCCAGCCGCAGCACCGCCCGCTCGATCGAGACCGTGGTGTGCGTCAGCGCGAGCTGGGTGACCGGCTCCCCCGCCCGCCTGGCGAGCTCCCTCGCGAGCAGCACGGCAGCTGGATCCAGGTTGAGCTTCGACGTCATCGGTGGCCTCTCTGCGGGTCGATGACGTCATTGTTCCCCGCCTACCACGTTTTCCCCGCCTGCCGCAGAGGGCGGACGGGGAACGCGGAGCTACGGTCCGTTCGAAATAACTGGTTTTGCTGTTAAATCCTCAGTACCGCTGGCCACCGCCCCGCAGGGCGGGCGACAGCACCTCGCCGACCGCCTCGACCAGCAGTGACATCTCGTATGAGACGAGCTCGGTGTCGCAGTTGGGGGCGGCCAGCACGCACAGGCTCGACCCGTCGCTGACCGCCTTGATGATCATCAGGCCGCCGACCATCTCGCACAGCGCCTGGGTCGGCAGCCCGGCCCCGAAGATCCGCGCCGCGCCCGCCATCAGGCTGGCGAGGCCGGAGGTGATCGCGGCCAGATGCTCGGCGAAGTAGTCGGGAATGCCGTCGGACAGCGCCAGCGGCACCCCGTCGGCCGATACCACCGCCGCGTGCGCCACATCGGCAACCCGCGCGGTGAAGTCGTTGATGAGCCAGTTCAGATCCTGGCGGTATACGTAACTCAACGTTCGCTTCCTTCTCCTGCACGGGGCGACTGTCCCTGCTCGGTCTCCGCGCGGCGGGTTCCGCGCTGGAAGCCGGCCAGGCGGCTGCGGATCTGGTCCGGCGACCGCTGCAGCGACTCCTGGCTGCTGGTGGCCGGCCCGCGTCCAGGCGCCGGTCCGCCGCGGGCGAAGTCGGACCGGCGCGGGAGCTCGCCGTTCCCGGCGTCCGACCCCGCGTCGGGTCCTTGGGTGGGCTTACGGGTGCGGACCGGCAGGCCGGCCGACGTCCGGTCGTCGTAGGACGGGCTGGCCGGAGCGCTCCACTGCGGCGCGCTGGTGGCTGCGGCCGCGTCGCCGCGGAAGAGGCCCTGCGCGACCCGCGGTCCCTCGGCCGATGGGTCGTTGCCGTTGCCGTACCCGTTGCCGTGCCCGTTGCCGTGCCCGTTGCCGTGCCCGATGCCGACCGCGTTGCCGCTCTGCGCCAGGGCGACCGAGCCCTCGGGCAGGCCGGCCATCCGCCTGCCGCCCACGGGCGTCGGCGGCGCCGCCGGGGCCCGGACGGCCAGGCTCTGCCAGCCGGAGGAACCGTAGGCGCTGGTCCGCTCGATGACGCTGTCCGGCAGCCAGACCAGGGCGGACAGGCCCTGCGGCTGGGCCGGGCGGAGCCGGACCCGGACCCGGTGCCGCTCGGCCAGCCGCGCCACCGCGAACAGGCCCATGTGCCTGGAGACGGACACGTCGACGGTCGGCGGGTTGTCGAGCCGCCAGTTCATGTCCGCCAGCCGGGCCTCGGAGACGCCGATGCCCGGGTCGGTGATCTCGATCAGCACGCCGCCGCTGGACAGCTCCTGCATCGAGACCAGGACCTGGGTGTCATTGGAGGAGAAGATCGTGGCGTTCTCGATCAGCTCGGCCAGCAGGTGCGCGATGTCGGAGACGGCCACGCCGACGAGCGCGATGCCATTCGGGATGTTCAGCGTGATCCGGTTGTACAGCTCGATCTCCGAGATCGCGGCCCGGGCGACGTCGGCCAGCGGCACCGGCTCCGACCACTTGCGCGGGTTCTCGTGCCCGGCCAGCAGCAGCTGGTTCTCCGAGTTACGGCGCATGCGGGTGACCAGGTGGTCCATGGAGAACAGGGAGCCGAGCCGGTCCGGGTCGGCCTCGCTCTGCTCGAGGTTGTCGATCATCCGGGCCAGGCGCTCGATCAGCGACTGGGAGCGGCGCGACAGGTTGACGAACATCGCGTTGAAGGAGGAGCGGAGCAGCGCCTGGTCGCCCGCCAGCCGGACCGCCTCCGCGTGCACCTGGTCGAACGCCCGGGCCACCTCGCCGATCTCGTCGCCGGCGACGACGTCGATGGGCACTACCTCCATCGACGCGGCCGCGTCGGGCGACTCGGTGAGCAGCCTGACCCGCTCGGGCAGCTGGGTCGAGGCGATGTCTAGCGCGCCCGCGCGCAGCCGGCGCAGCGGGCGGACCACCGAGCGCGCGACGAGCAGGGCGGCGAGGAGCACGACGAGGAGGACGCCGACGGTGATGAGACCGAAAACGAACGCGGACTCCTGGGCGGAGCTGTGCAGCTGGCTGGCGCGGCTGGAGATGTCGTTGGCGATCACCTGCTCGCCCGACTGCATGGCGGTGAGGTCGTCCCCCATGCCGGTGTCCCACGTCAGCAGGCCGCGTTGCAGTTCGGGTTCCGTTACCGGGCCCTTCAGCGGCACCCCGGCCAGGCTCGGGAGCAGCTGGCTGCCGGGCACGGACTTGTCCGTGTCCGTCGTGCCGTTGAAGTAGTCGATATCGTCGTTGGCGAAGACGTTCGACTCGATGTCCTGGGAGATGTTGGTGTCCGCCGCGCCGCCCGGCGAGTTCTCCTCGTTGACGTCATCCAGGGCTTGGACGTCGCTGGCGGCGTTGAAGAAGAGGTCGAGATCGGTGTTCCCCAGGTCGTTGGCGAGCTGGAGGGCCTGCTCGGTGCCCTGGTCGGCGGTGCGGATGAACGGGGAGGTGGCGGTGCCGCCGTCGTGGGCGTAGGTGACGCTGAAGCTGACCGGGGCCGAGAGCGCGGAGTTGAGCAGGCCCACCTGCCGCGCGATCTGCTCCTTGGCCAGGGCGAGGTCGTTAAGCGCCTGGACATCCCCGGTCAGCTGCCCGTCGGAGACGCCCTGCCCGACCTGGTCCTCCAGCGTGATCATGTCGCTGATGGCGGTGCCGTAGCTGTCGGTGATCGCGGTATCGTTCTGGGCCGAGGAGTCGTTGTCGTGCAGGTCCTTGAGCTTCGTCGGCGAGAAGTCGGCCAGCACGCTGGCCACGTCGGCCGCAATGTTCGCGGGCAGACTGCCGACCCCGGCCGCCGCCTGCTGAACGGCCACCACGGCGGCACCGGTCTTGGCGTAGAACGGGGCCATCGCCGCATTCTGGGTGGCGGCGGTGGTGATGGTGGGAGAGAGCAGCAGCGCCTCATCGCGCTCGTTCTGCAGGGCGTTGACGCAGACGATGAGCGTCTGGTCGAGGTTGGCGAGCTTCGACACCCGGGAGTACTGCGACGCGTTCCCCGCGGCCGAGGCCACCCACAGGCTGCCGAAGACCACGCCCATGAGCAGGGCGGCCACGATGACGGCGAAGAACCGGCGGGCCACCGGCCAGCTCGACACGTCCAGGAGGAGCCGTCGCGCTGGTTGACCGCCGTTTGCCAAGCCGGCGGTGCGTCCGCCTGACGGAAGCGCGCGCGAGCGCACGCTGGCTGCACCGTGAGTTCCCATTAGTCCGTGTCCTCGCTGGAAACCGATCTTCATTACACGCCGTTGCACTTGCTCACAGGGTTCGGATGCGACCGGTTCCCAGCACCAAACCACCCCATACGACACGACACACCATAACTAAGCATGCCTGAGGTACTTTAGTGCGCTCCACCATGTCATATCCGGGTAACCGTGACTAGTGACCCCAGTGTTATCAAAGTTGATGTTGGGTCACTCCGCTCGGCGTCTCCGACCGGCCAGCGCGGCGCGAACGCGCGGCCCTCCGCGTTAGGCCACTGGCTGGCTGCCGCCTCCTCTGAGGGCGGGCGACAGTACCTCGGCGACCGCCTCGACCAGTCTCGACATCTCGTAGGAGACGAGCTCGGTGTCGCAGTCGGGGCCGGCCAGCACGCACAGGCTCGACCCGTCGCTGACCGCCTTGATGATCATCAGGCCGCCATCCATCTCGCACAGCGCCTGGACCGGCAGGCCCGCCTCGAAGATCCGCGCCGCGCCCGCCATCAGGCTGGCGAGGCCGGAGGTAATGGCCGCGAGGTGTTCGCCGAAGTCGTCGGGGATGCCGTCGGACAGCGCCAGCGGCACTCCGTCGGCCGACACCACCGCGGCGTGCGCCACGTCGGCCACTCGCGTGCTGAAGTCGCTGATGAGCCAGTTCAGATCCTGGCGGTATGCGTGACTCATCGTTCGTTTCCTTCTCCTACGGAGGGCGACTGTCCCTGGTCGGTCTCCGCGCGGCGGGTTCCGCGCTGGAACCCGGCGAGGCGGCTGCGGACCTGGTCCGGCGACCGCCGCCGCAGCGGCTGGCTGCCGATCCCTGGTCCTCTTCCCGGCACGGGTCCCCCGCGGGCGGCCTCGGACCGCAGCGGGAGCCCCCCGGTTCGGTTGCCCGTCACGGTGTCGGGGGTCAGGCTGTTCTTCGGGGTGCGAACCGGCAGGCCGGCCGACGTCTGGTCATCGTAGGACGGGCTGCTCGGAGTGCGCCAGGGCGACGCTTCGCCGCCCGCGGCGCCCGCGCCGCCCCCGCCGTTGGCGCGGCTAGCACCGCTGGCACCGCCCAGATCGGCCGCGCGGCCGCGGAACCAGCCCTTGGCGACGCGCGGCCCCGGGGCCGGCGCGTCGTTCCTGCTGCTGCTGCGCGCGATCGCCGCGGCGGCCTCGGGCATCCCGCCGATCTGCCTGACTCCGACCGACGACTGCGCGCCGTACGCGGCGGCGGCGGCCGGCCGGCTCTGCCAGTCGCCGGCCGACCCGTACAGGCTGGTCCGCTCGATGACGCTGTCCGATAGCCAGACCAGGGCCGACAGCCCTTGCGGGAGGGCCGGCCGCAGCCGGACCCGGACCCCGTGCCGCTCGGCCAGTCGCGCCACCGCGAACAGTCCCATGTGCCGGGAGACGGACACGTCGATGGTCGGGCGGTTATCGAGCCGCCAGTTCATCTCCGCCAGCCTCGCCTCGGAGACGCCGATGCCCTTGTCGCTGATCTCGATCAGCACCCCCCCGCTGGAGAGCTCCTGCATCATGACCTGGACCTGGGTGTCCTTGGCGGAGAACATCGTGGCGTTCTCGATCAGCTCGGCCAGCAGGTGCGCGACGTCGGAGACGGCCGCGCCGGCCACCGCAATGCCCGGGGGAATGTTCAGCGTGATCCGGTTGTACTGCTCGATCTCCGAGATCGCGGCGCGGGCCACGTCGGCCAGGGACACCGGTTCCGACCACTTGCGCGGGTTCTCGTGCCCGGCCAGCAGCAGCAGGTTCTCCGAGTTGCGGCGCATGCGGGTGACCAGGTGGTCCATCGAGAACAGGTGGCCGAGGCGGTCCGGGTCGGCCTCGGTCTGCTCGAGGTTGTCGATCATCCGCGCGAGCCGCTCGATCAGCGACGCGGAGCGCCGCGACAGGTTGACGAACATCGCGTTGAAGGTCGAGCGGAGCAGCGCCTGCTCGCCCGCGAGCCGGACCGCCTCCGCGTGCACCCGGTCGAACGCCCGGGCGACCTCTCCGATCTCGTCATTGTCGGCGACGTTGATCGGCGCCACCACCATAGAGGCGGCGGCCTCGGGCGACTCGGTCAGCAGCCTGACCCGCTCGGGCATCTGGACCGAGGCGATGTCCAGCGCGCCTGCCCGCAGCCGCCGCAGCGGCAGCACCACCGACCTGGCCACCGCGAGCGCGGCCAGCAGGACGATGAGCAGCACGACCACGGTGATGATGCCGTAGGTAAGCGCGGACTTCTGGGCGGCGGCGTGGAGCTGGCCGGCCCGGGTGACGACGTTGCCCGCGATGAGCTGCTCGGTGTTCTGCATGGCGGTGAGCTCGTCGCCGATGCCTGTGTCCCAGGCCGCCTGGCCCTGGGTCAGATTGGTAAAGGTCTTGAGCCCGTTCACCTCAAGGCCGCCCGGCGTGGACACGGCCGGCGAGGTCGCCGTGGCCGGGGTAGACGTGGGCGGCACGTCGATGCCCACGTCCTCGAACAGCTGGCTGCCGGGTACGACCGCCAGCGTATCGACCGACCCGCCGTCGATGAGGTAATCAGTGTTGTTATTGGCGATGACGTTCTGTTCGATGTCCAGCTCGATGCCCGTGGCCATGCCGCCGCCCGACAACCCGCTTTGATCGGTAAAGTACGCCGACTCCGCCGGTGTGGCTGCCTGGTGGAAGGCCGACTCATCGGCGAGTTCCTGGCCGGCGGCAACCGAGAGCGCCTGCACGGTGTCCGGATTGGCGGTTTGGACGTTCACAGCGGCGGGCGGGGGGGCCGGGACACCCGGCGCTTTGGCCCAGGTAACCTGTTCGATGGTCGGGTTGGCGAAGGCGAAGTTGAGCAGCGCGCGCTGCTCGGACGCCTGGTCCTTCGCCATGGCCAGGGCGTTGAGCGCGCGCACATCGCTGGCCAGGGAAGCGTCGGAGACACCCTGGCCGACCTGGTCGGCCAGGGTGATCATGTCGTTGATGTCGCCGTCGTAGTTCGAGATGACCGCCAGGTCGTCTTGCGGCGGGCCCAGCGTGCCGTGCAGCTTGCCGGCGTTCTTGGGGTCGGTGGGGTCGGTGGACCCGATCCCGGCGATGTCGGCGTTCACCGAGATGACGTCGTTCTGGATGTTCGAGGGGAGCCCGCCGCCGAGGCCGGCGATCGCCGTCTGAACAGCCGCGGCCGCATTGCCCGTCTGCTCGTAGAGGGGCCGGATCGCGGGCTCCCAGGTCGCCTGGGAAGCGTCGAGCTGCGCGAGCGTCTCGTCGCGCTCGTTCTGCAGCGCGTTGACCAGGGTCGTGAGCTTCTCGCCGAGGTTCGCGAGCCGCGAAACCTGGGAGAACTGCGCGGCGCTGCCCTCGGCGTCCGCCACCCGCAGCCCGCCGAAGATCACGCCCATCAGCAGCGCGGCCACGATAACCGCGAACAGCCGGCGCGCCACCGGCCAGCCGGATAGGTTCAGTGGCCGTCGCCTGGTAAAATTGACGAAGGTCGATGAAACGGCATTGCTGCCGGGCGGGAGGGCACGCACTCGCGTGCCCGTAGCACCATGGGTTCCCATTAGTCAGTGTCCTCGCTGGAAAGCGAACCTCTTGCGCGTCGCTGTATTTACTGCCGAGCCGGATGCGACCGAGACCCAGCGCCATACCGCCCCCCGCGACATCATTCGGGCGGTGTTGGAGTAACTCTAGTGCCGCTTTCGGTGAAATATCGGTCTTATACCGACTAGTGATCATAGAGTTGCCATTCGCTGACAGGCGGGCTGCTCTAATAGCGCGGGGCGCCGTACTAGATTGGTGCCATGACACGGCGCAGCGAGCAGATCAGCCTCCACCTCAACGCGTACCTGACCGCGCACTCCACCCCGCCCGACGCTGTGCTGCGGGAACTGGCCACGGAGACGGCGGATCGGTACCCGAACGAGGTCGGCCTGCAGGTCGCGCCGGAGCTCGGCACCTTGCTGACGCTGCTGACCCGGCTCGCCCGCGCCCGGACCGCGATCGAGGTGGGCACGTTCACCGGCTACTCGTCGATCTGCCTCGCCCGCGGCCTGGCCGACGGCGGCAGCCTGCTGTGCTGCGACGTCAGCCAGGAGTGGACCTCGGTCGCCCGCAAGTACTGGGAGAAGGCCGGGCTCACCGACCGGATCGAGCTGCGCCTCGGCGGTGCGCTCGACACGATCCGGGCGCTGCCCGCGCAGGAACAGTTCGACGTCGCGTTCATCGACGCGGACAAGCTGTCCTATCCGAAGTACTGGACCGAGCTGGTGCCGCGGGTCCGGCCGGGCGGCGTGATCATGGCGGACAACACGTTCTCGCACGGCCGCGTGCTCGACGCAGGCAACGACAACCCCTCGGTGATCGCGGTGCGGGCGATGAACGATCTGGCCGCCGCCGACGACCGGGTGGAGCTCGTCATGCTCCCGATCGGCGACGGCCTGACGGTGGCGCTGCGCCACTGAGGCTCGGCTACTGCCTCTTGACCGCGCCGCCGAGGTAGAGCTCGCCGATCTCCGGGTGCTCGAGCACCTCGCGGCCGGTGCCGGCCAGCCGCACGGTGCCGTTCTCCATGACGACCCCGTGCTGCGCGAGCTTCAGCCCGGCGCGGGCGTTCTGCTCGACCAGCAGCACGGTCGCGCCGTTGGCGTTCATCTGCCTGGCGGCGTCGAACACCGACCTGAGCACCATCGGGGACAACCCCATCGACGGCTCGTCGAGCAGGATGAGCACCGGGTCGAGCATCAGCGCGCGGGCGAACTCGACCAGCCGCTGCTGGCCGCCGGAGAGCGACCCGGCCTTCATCTGCGCCCACTCCTTGACCTGAGGGAACAGGTCGTAGACGGCATCGATCCGCTTGGCCACCGCCGCCCGGTCCGAGATCATGTACCCGCCGAGGTCGATGTTCTCCCTGACGGTCATGTCCTTGAACAGGCTGTGGTTCTGCGGGACCTGCACGACGCCCATCTTGAGTATCTGCCTGGGCGACTTGCCGTTCAGCTTCTCCCCGCGCAGCGTCACCGTGCCAAGACGGGGCCTGAGCAGGCCGCTGATCACCCGCATCACCGTTGACTTGCCCGCGCCGTTGGGCCCCACCACGCAGGTGATGGCGCCCGCCGGCACCGTGAACGAGAGGTCGCGGAGCACGTCGCCACCGCCGTACCCGGCGGTGACTCCCTCCATGACGAGGGACGGCTCGGTTGCCGGAGTGGTCATCGGGGCTCCTCCTCCAAGTCCACGCCGAGATAGGCGTCGAGCACGCGCTTGTCGGTCCGGACGATGTCCGGCGGGCCGCTCACGACGTCCGTGCCCGATTCGAGCACGGTGATGGTCGAGCAGAGCCCCATGACGAACTCCATGTTGTGCTCGACCAGCAGGAACGTCGTGCCCTGCTCGGCGTTGAGCTGGCGGATGCGGTCCGCGATGTGGTTGATCAGCGTCGGGTTCACCCCGCCGGCCGGCTCGTCGAGCAGGATGACCGCCGGGTCGGCAACGAGCACGTAGGCAAGCTCGAGCAGCTTACGCTGACCGTAGGAGAGCGAGCCCGCGAGGACGCTCGCGTGCTGCTCGATGCCGACGAACTCGAGCAGCTCCTGCGCGCGCCGCCGCTGGTGGGTCCAGGCGTCAAGGCCGAACCGCGCCAGCAGGTTCTTCGGCTTCTCCTTGACCTGCGCCGCGACCAGCATGTTCTCGAGCACGGTGAGCCGGGCGAAGATCCGCGTGAGCTGGAAGGTCCGGCCGATGCCAGCGGCGAACACCTTGTCGGGGGCGAGGTTGGTGATCGCCCTGTTGCCGAACCAGACCTCGCCCGCGTCGGGCTGCTGGTAGCCGGTGATCACGTTGAACAGCGAGGTCTTGCCCGAGCCGTTCGGCCCGATCAGGCCGGCCACGGTCCCCTCGTCGACCGAGATCGACGCGCCGTTCAGCGCCTGGACGCCACCGTAGGCCTTCATAATGCCGTCTGTGCGCAGCAGCGCGGTCACCGGGCACCTCCTGGGCTGACGGACCTCGAAGCGGGCGGGGCGCCGGCCGGGGGGCCGGTGGTCGTAGTCGCGGGGACGATCGCGGCCCTGCCTCGGGTGCGGATCTTCGTGATCAGCTCGCCGCCGGTCGGGATGATGCCGCGCGGCATGAAGAGCACCACAATGAGGAAGATCGCGCCGAGCAGGATCTCGGCCCACGCGCCGCCGCTGAACTGCGGCTGGGTGTTCAGCCAGAGCGTCAGCGGCTCGATGATCAGCGCGCCGAGCACCGGCCCCGAGATCGACCCGTAGCCGCCGAGGAACGCCATCAGCACCAGGGTGAGGTCGAAGATCGGGTCGTACCCGGTCTGCGGCTCGACCTGGTTGAGGTAGAAGAACCAGACCGCGCCGATCCCGGCGGTAATCGCGCCGGAAATCACGAACGCGGACAGCTTCACCTTCATGGCCTTGACGCCGAGGCCCCGCGCCCGGTCCTCGTCGTCCCTGATCGCACGGAGCTGGAGGCCGAACCGCGACCGCCTGACCGCCCAGGCGATGGCGATCGACCCGGCCGCGAAGGCAAGCGCGATGTAGTAGAAGGGCGTGTTGTAGGTCTGCCCGGGCCAGTTCAGGAACGGGGAGCCAAGGCCGCTCGACCCGCCGGTGACGGAGGCGAGGTTGAACGCGATGAGCTGGAAGATGAAGAAGACGGCGATCGTGACCACGATGAACGTGTGCCGCCTGACCCGGAGGGCGATCAGCCCGAACGGGACCGCGATGGCCGCCCCCACCGCCATGGAGAGCGGGAGCAGGGCGAAGACCGTGGTGCCGGTGACGTGCCAGTCACGCGCCGCGATGCCCATCGTGTAGGCGCCGCTGCCGAAGAACACCGCCTGGCCGAGCGAGATGTAGCCGCTGTTGCCGGAGAAGATGTTCCATGCGGTCGCCGCGGTGACGAAGATCATCGCCAGCACGCCGTAGTTGGTGACCGCGGGGTTGGTGAGGACCTGCGGGAAGGCGATCGCGATCGCGATCAGGGCCAGCAGCGCGCCGACCTTGGGCACGCTTCCCAGCTCCAGCGCGGCACCCTGCCGCCTGCGTTCCTTGCTCACTGCGCGCGCACCTCCTTCCGACCGAAGAAGCCGGTCGGCTTGACCAGCAGGACCACGACGAGCGCGGCGTAGAATACGACGATCGCCCAGGTCGGGTACCAGATGGTCACGACTGACTCCACGGTGATCATGAATATCGACGCGAACATCGCCCCGCCGACGCTGCCCAAGCCGCCGAGGATGATGATGGCCAGCAGCCGCGAGATCAGGTCGTAGCCGCTGTTGCTATTGAACGCGTTGGTCGCGCCATACACCATGCCGCCCGCAGCGGTCACCGCCACGCCGATCCCGAAGGTCAGCGCCGCCACCCGGTTCACATCGATGCCGATGAGCCGGGCGGCGGTCTCGTCCTGCATGGTGGCCCGTACGCTTCGCCCGAACTTGGAGCGGTAGAGCAGCAGGTAGATCGCCGCCACCAGGCCGATCGCGAGGATAAACCCGTAGATGTAGATCCACGGCAGGTAGAAGCCGAAGATGTGCACGCTCGTCGCCGTGTAGGAGGCGTTGAGCGCCAGGTTGTCGGCGCCGTAGATCTTGTAGAGGATGCCCTCGATGATCAGCGCGACCGCGTAGGTGACGAGCAGCGTCATCGCGGTCCGCTCGGTGCCGCGCAGCCGTCTGATGAACGCCCAGTGGATCACCACGCCGATGATGAACATCAACGGGATCGTGATCAACAGCCCCACGAACAGGTCGATGTGCGCCTTGGTGGACAGCGCGTAGCTGAGGTAGGCGCCCAGGATGACCAGGACACCCTGGGCGATGTTGATGATGTCGAGCACGCCGAAGATCAGGGTAAGGCCTACCGCCATCAGGGCGTAGACGCCGCCCACGAGTATACCGGTGATGACGGCCTGCAATATCTCCTGCGCCATAAACCACTCCGTCCTGGTCGGGTTGAACGTCCCAGCGCTAACTGGGATTTAGAAGGATCAGCCGGCTGGTCAGCCGACCGGGCCGGACCATGCCGGCTTGGTTGCGATGATCGGCTGGGTCCCCGGCTTGCCGACGGGCAGCACCTGGACGAAGTTCGTCCCGGTCGCGTCCCACTGGAAGGTGAAGGCGTCGGCCGACGTGTTCTCGCCGAGGGAGTTGAACAGCACGTTGCCCTGCACGGTGGGGATGGTGACGCCGCTGTGCAGGTACTTGATGATCGAGGCGTTGTCGACGACGCCGTTGTTGTTGACGATGGCCGCCGCGGCGACCTGGCCGACCGCGTACGCCTCGGCCACGTCCGCGTTGACGCCGGAGGCGTTGCCGCCGTACTGCGCGACGTACTCGGCGACCATCTTCTTGCTGGCCGCGTCGTTGAACCCCGGGTACCAGCCGTTGGGCACCATCATCCCGGCGGCGTTGCCCGCGCCGACCGCCTTGGTGAACGCCGTGCCCTGGTCGGGGCCAGATGCCGCGATGAACAGCTTGGGCGTGTAGTTCTGCTGCTGGAACACCTTCATGAACGCCTGCACGGTGGGCACGTCGGTTGAGCCGAGAACCACGATGGACGGGTGGTGCCCGGCCACGATGCCCGCCTGCGTCTGGTAGTCCGCGGGCTCCGCGGGGAAGACGTTCGAGTAGACCGTCTTGACTCCGACGGCAGCCAGCTCGGACTGGGCGAGCTGCACCGGCGGGTCGGCGAACGGGTCCTGGGCCATCGGGTAGGAGGCCGTCAGGCCCTTCAGCTCGCTGGCAGGCAGCGACTTGATGTAGTTGATGAACGGCAGCATCTCGTCCGCGATCGGCAGCGACACGTCGAAAGTGTTGTGGTCTGCCTGGTTGGACTGCGTGTCGAAGACGGTCGGCGCGCCGCCGGCGCCCTCGATGAACGCGTACCCGTAGCGGGCCGCCACCGCCGACGCCGGAGTCGTCAGCAGCGACGAGAACGGGCCGAAGGTCAGGTCCACGTGATCGGCGCTGATCAGCGTGTCGTAGTTGGTGACCACCTGGGTCGCCGAGCTGTTGTCGTTCAGGACGACCAGGTCGACCGGCCGGCCCATGATGCCGCCGGCCGCGTTCACGTCCTTGGCCCAGAGCTTGTAGCCCTGATCGAACGCCACACCGTCGGCCTGGAAGTCGCCGGTGAGGGAGAGCGAGATGCCGACCTTGATCGGCGTCTTCGACCCGGCGCTCGCCGCCGTTGAAGCGCTCGCGGTGGAGGTACTGCTCGTGGTGGAGCTGCTGCCATTGCCGCTGCATGCGGCAAGAACGCCGACGGAGAGCGCGGCTACGGCGCCTAGCGTGACAGCGTTCTTGGAGAACCAGGGGAGGTTGGCGCTCACGCCCGGTTCCTCCTTCCTCATCGCTCAGGATTCTTCGGAAAATCTTCGGAAACGAGCACATGGATAACTCCGCGTGCCCACCTTTAGGGGTATACCGGCGGTTTCCGCGTCGCGTCCGATAAATGCCACCATCTGTACGGCACCGTGACCAGAGGTCGAGATGACCACCAGACCCCGATCGCCACCGGAGCACCGCCCGCAACGCTGCGGCACGCCAGGACAACAATCGTTTGCACTAGAGATTGCACCAGCTCGGAGGGGTTTGTACAGGGGATGTCCAATTCGTTACTTAAGGACCGTAGCCGAGCAGATGTGACTGCTGATGCAGACGGTGACTAAGTTTCCAAACATCAATGAACAAGTCTCCAGGTCAGCTGTGATTCCGCTGGGCGTGCTGGTGACTGTGTGCAGTGTTTACAAATGTCTGATTAATGGCTGCGGCGTCGCGCGGCGGGACGGAGCGGGACCGCGCCGGACCGCTCGAGGGCGGCCGTCGAGCCCCGGGCAACCAGCTCGGGCGCGAGGAAGAGGATTTTCACCGGGCCCTCGCCGCCCTCGATCCGCTCGATCAGCAGCCGCGCGGCCTCGGTGCCGACCTGGTAGTGCGGGAACCGGACGGTGGACAGCGGCGGGCGTAGCCGGTCGACGAACCGCATGTCGTTGAAGCCGATCACCGACACGTCATCCGGGCAGCGCAGCGCGAGCTGGTCGAGCGCGCCGTAGCAGCCGATCGCGAGCATGTCGTTGGCCGCCACCAGCGCGGTCAGGTCGCCGCCGCCCTCGAGCAGCTCCCGGCCGCAGCGCAGCCCCTCCTCGACGGTGTAGCCGGACGCGTAGGCGATGTCGGCCTCGGCGGCCGCGAGCCCATGCGCGCTCATCCCCTCCTGGAAACCGCGGAGGCGGGCCGCGCCGGTGGAGACGTCCTGCGGGCCGGCGATGTGGCCGATCCGCGTGTGCCCGAGCGAGAACAGGTGCGCGACGGCCGCGCGCACGCCCTGCTCGTTATCGACCGAGACAGAGGAGAACGGATAGTCCTGTGCGATTCTGTTCATTAGCACCACCGGCAGCTCGGCCTCGGCCGCCTCGGCCAGAATCGGGCTGTTCAGCGTCGCGGTGGCGAGCACGAACCCGTCCACGTGTCGGGCCCGCATCTGGTCGAAAACCAGCCGCTCCTTGCCCGGGTCGGCGTCGGTGTTGCCGATCAGCGCGACGTAGCCGTGCGCGGCCAGCCGGTCCTCGATGCCGCGGATGATCGGCGGGAACAGCGGGTTGTTGAGGTCGGGGATGAGTACCCCGATCGTGTGCGAGCGCCGGGTGCGCAGCGACCGCGCCACCGAGTTGGGCCGGTAGCCGAGCCGCTCGGCGGCCTCGGTCACCCGCTGCGCGGTCTCCTCGCTGACCAGAAGCCTGGTCCCCAGGTTGAGCGCGCGCGAGGCGGTAGCCGGGTGCACCCCGGCCGCCGAGGCCACATCCCGCAGCGTTGCGGGCCGGTCTTTGTGGGCCATCGTGCTCCAGGTGCTCGCGTGGATCCGAGGGAGTCCTACCTGGGCGCGCACCTGGTGGAACGTAGTCCGCGCCCTAACTCACAGTATCCACCCTGCGGCCGGCCGGGGCGGGTCTCCGAAGATGACGATTGCCTGCGAGGCCCGGGGGCCGGCGTCGGTCAGTCCCGCGGCGGCCAGACCGGAACCGGCTCCTTGCCCGAGGGATACCGGATGTTCTTCGCGCGGACGAACTCGCGCAGCGTCTCGGCCGCGTTCTCGCGCCCGAAGCCGCTGCCCTTGACGCCGCCGAACGGCGTGCCGAGGAAAGCACGGCGCATGTAGTTGTTGACGAAGACCATGCCTGCCTCAAGCCGGTCGGCCAGGCGGCTCGCACGGAAGTGGTCCTGGGTGATGAGCGCGCAGGTCAGCCCGTAGGCGGTGCCGTTCGCGATGGCGACCGCCTCGTCCTCGGTGTCGTACCTCATGACGCAGGCGACTGGCCCGAAGATCTCCTCCTGCGCGACCGTCATGCCTGGGGTTACGCCCGCGAGGACGGTCGGCGGGACGAAGAACCCGCCGGCCAGCCGCGGATCGTCCGGCAGGCGTCCCTGGGCGGCGAGGCGGGCGCCCTCATCGAGGCCGCGGCGCAGATAGCCGAGCACGCGCTCCTGCTGCTTGGAGTCGACCATGGCGCCGATGTCGGTCCGCGGATCCAGGCCGTCGCCGACGACGAGGCTCTCGGCGGCGGCGCAGAATCGGGCCAGGAACTCGTCGTGCCTGGAGCTGTGCACGAGCAGCCGGGCCGTCGACGTGCACGCCTCTCCCTGGTTGTAGAACATGCCCTCGATCGCGACGCTGACCGCGGTGTCCATGTCCGCGTCGTCGAGCACGATGAGCGCGTTCTTGCCGCCGAGTTCCATGGTCGCGTAGGTGAGGTTCTCGGCCGCCGCGCGCAGCACCGCTCGGCCGGTGCTCGTCGCGCCGGTGAACGTGATCCGCTCCACCATCGGGTTCGCGGTCAAGGCGGGCCCGGCGGCCGGCCCGGTCACCGCGTTCACCACGCCGGGCGGTAGGACCTCGCTGACCAGCTCCACCAGCCGCAGCACGGCCAGCGGGGCCTGCTCGCCCGGCTTGATCACGACCGTGTTGCCCGCGGCGATGGCCGGGGCGGTCTTCTTGCTGAAGTGCAGCGGAGGCCAGTTGAAGGGCAGGATCGCGGCGACCACCCCGTAGGGCTCGTACTTGACCCGCGCCTCGATCGGCCCGGAATCGATGACCTCGCCGTGCAGCGTCTCGGCCAGGCCGGCGTAATAGTCGAACGCCGATGAAGCGTAGGAAACGTCAAACCGCAGCGCGTCCCGCCGCGGCTTGCCGACCTCACGCGCTTCAAGCTCGGCCAGCTCCTCCGCGTGGTCGCGGATCACCGCCGCCACCGCCCGAAGGTAGGCCGACCGCTCCCGTGGCGTGGTCCGCCGCCACTCCTGCTCGTAGGCACGCCGCGCGTCCGCGACCGCCGCCGCGGTGACCGCCGCGTCCGAGGCCGCCACGACAGCAAGCGGCGCGCCGGTGGCTGGTTCATCGACGATGAACGAGTCCCCGGTTTCCGACCGGCCCGCCCAGGACCCGCCGATAAAGGCCGACCAAACCCGGCCCGCCGCCGATGCCCCCTCGGCGGCAGCTATCACATTGCTTTCCGTCATGCCCTGGCCCTCCGATGCCCATCGAATCCTCGGCCACGCCGCGGCGGCTGCGAACGATTGCATCGTACGCGGGCAAGCGGCGCCCGGCCCCGGAATGGGTCACGAGCGCGGTCAGCGGGAGCGGGTCCCGGAGATGACGATGGCCCAGGAGGTGCGGGGGCGGCCGCCCTCGGATAGCGCCAGGCTGACCCGGCTCCAGCTGACGTGATAGCCGGGGGCGAGGCGGCGGCGCGAGCGCTGCCGGGGGATCGCGATCGCCGCCGCGCGGTGCGCGTCGGCCTGGGCGGCGAGCTCGCGGGTGTGCTCGGCGACCAGGCTGTTGGTCAGTTCCGGGTTCATGATGATCGCTCCTTGTGGTGGTACCGGGTACTGGGTACTTAAGATGTATCGCGTCTTGATGATCGGGTCAAGATATATCTTGAGATGGTGCGGCGGTGGGGTCGCCGTTGTCGTTGCCGTCCGCTGCCAGCTCGGCGGCCAGGTCTTGGCGGGGGTAGGCGAAGGAGACGATTTCGACCGGCATCGCGCCGGCCGGCCGCTTGGACGGGTCCAGCCGGCGCTCGTCGAGATGCCGGCTGATGATCACGTCGATCTCGTCCCGCACCCCGCGCAGTTCCTCCGGCGTGAGGAAGGTCAGGGTCTGCGACGACCCGGCCGCGCCCTCCCACTCGGAGGACCAGCGCCGGTTCACGAAGACCGTCCTAATCCGGGCGAACCAGCGGTCGTACCAGACCTGCTCGAGCGCGCCCGCCGCCACCCGCGCCTGCTCGCTTTCCAGGTCCGACGACCGGAGCCTGATGCGAAGGGACCTGGTCGAGGCCCGCCACGGCCGCTCCCGGCCGCGCCCGCCGCCCGCCTCCTCGACGAAGCCGTACTTGGCCAGCGTCCGCAGGTGGAACGCGCAGTTCGCGGGCGACTCGCCGAGCGCCTCGCTGGCCTGGGTCGCGGTCAGCGTGGGGCGCACGCCGAAGAGCTCGATCAGCGCCATCC
>Ga0208357_1001292_pt1 | contig 18429 bp, 20 predicted proteins | sample NGESurdeep092012_6_FD_184487 | JGI IMG/M metagenome (GOLD analysis project Ga0208357, IMG submission 184487) | Arctic peat soil microbial communities from Barrow, Alaska - NGEE Surface sample F52-2 deep-092012 (SPAdes) | ecosystem: Environmental > Terrestrial > Soil > Wetlands > Peat ... | reverse complement strand
CCCTCGACGAGCTGCACGGACGTCCGCTACGCACCGGCGTCCCGACCTGGGCTCTTGTCTTTGTTGGGGGAGCGGCGATTGCTGGTGCGGCCGTCGACGGGTGGCTTGTTGGGGGCATCCACCTGCTGCCGTTCGTCGCCGTCGGCGCGCTGCTCGTGCTGGCATACAACCTGGAGTGGTTCGGCGGTCTGGTGCACAACAGCGCGGGGTTCGCGGCGTCCTGGGGGGCGTTTCCGCTGCTCACCGGCTACTACGCGCAGCACTGGTCCATCTCGATCGGCGCTTGCTTTGCGGCGGCTGGTGCATTCGGGTTGTCGTTCGCGCAACGCACGCTCAGCACGCAGGCTCGGTGGCTGCGCCGATCGGTGCGCGATCTCGACGGTCACGGCACCCTCAATGACGGGACGCCGGTTGAGCTGACGATTCCGGGCCTGCTGAGCCCGATCGAGACGGCCCTGAAGGCGGTGTCGTGGTCATTGGTCGCGGTGGCGGCTGGGCTGGTCATCGCCGCGCGCTGACGTCACCGCCGGACATGCTTAGCTGGTCGGCCTTCCGGGCATGGCGATAGGGATGACTTCCTCAACTTGCGTGACGCCACGATGTGCCGGCGCGCACTTCTAGGCCTGGAGCCGACGCCGCAGGCGGCCGGCGAGGCCAGGCGCTTCGTCGCGAGTACCTGCCATCAGTGGGGCATCGACAGCGTCATCGACGAGCTAACCCTCGCCGTGTCGGAACTTGTCACGAACGCGGTACTGCACGCGCGCACCCAGATCGAGGTCGAACTCTGCGTCATCGGTGGGACGGTGACCGTGTGCGTGATCGACCGGGACCCGCGGCCGCCGGTCATTCGTCCGGTCCGCCTCGACCTGCTCGCCGACCTCGACGCCGCTGGTCTTGATGTGGTGCCGTCCGTGACCGCCGACCTCGACGATCGGCACCCGGCCTCCTACGTCGGCTCGAGCGGCAGCATCGCCGGGGGCCGGGGGCTCTTGATCGTCGACGCGCTCGCCGACGAGTGGGGCGTCGCGGAGCGCGCCGATGGGAAGGAGGTCTGGCTGACGGTCCCCGTGCAGTGGACGCACGAGCACGAATGCGTGTGTGACCAGCACCGATTCGCCAGGCCAGGTCACGGGTGCGTCCACATGACAGGGCCGTGGGACGGCCCGGCGGTCGATCACGCTCAGTAGCCGCGCGCCTGAAACGGTCCCCCGGTCTTGGCGACACGCCAGAGAAGTCGCAAAATACGTTTGGCGTGGGGCGTGAGTGGCGAAGTTCCGTACAGTCGGACAACCGCGATCAGGGGTCGCGAGTCATAGGTCCGGCGTGTCGACCGGGCTTTGCACAGGTTGCGAACCCTCGACATAAACGAGGAGGCGGCGCATGGGCAACGGACTAGCTGAGGTCGGCTTTCTCGCCGTGCTGACCATCATCGTCTTGCCCAGTTGCCTCTTCACATTGCTTGCCCTGCTGGACCGCTTCGAGCGCAACCTCGACCCCGACGGGCTGGCGCCGCCGACGCTGGTCGTGAGACCCGAAGTGGTACTTGCCGCGGCAGGGGCAGTTACGGCGGCGGAGTTGGACGACGAAACCGTCGGCGGGGATGTCGTGTCGCTCCCAATCGCGATCACCATGCTCACCACAGCCGAAGCCCCCGCCGCCGCAACCGGTTAGCTTCTCAACTCACCGCCGACTGAAGGAATTTGGCTCAGTTTCCTGAGGAAAGTGCGCGTAGTTCCTTCAGTCGACTCGGAGTTCGGGGCTCTAGACCTCGACCTCGCGCATGAGCGGGCCCTCGTCGAGCACGACCTGCCGGGTCGGGAACAGCTCATTCGGCTGATCTGCAGGAACGTAGGCCGGCAGCCCCGCTGGCACGTACGCCGGCTGACCGGTAGCGGTCGCCGTCGCAGCCGTAGCGACCACCGGGGCGGTGCTCTGGGCGGCGGCTAGTTCGCGCGCCAACTTGTCGCGCTCCGCCACAAGTTCGTCGTGCTCTTCGCGAGTGGCCCGGTTCTCTGCGCGACGACGGCTCGACGCGCGACGGCGAAGACGCGTCGACACGCTCGCGGCCCACAGGCCGAAGAAGAAGATCGCGGTCAAGACGATCCCGGAAATGAAGATCTGCGCCAGCGTGTAGTGCCCGAGCACGTGCCCGAAGCCTTTGATGGCGAACGTCCCGCCACCCCAGTTCTCCGAGATAAGCACGCCTGCGAACGCGGCGGCTGCCACCAAGATCAGGAGGCCGATGAGAAGCATCGCGTGTCACCCTTTCGGCAATTTCGGTATCTCTGTTGCGAGTCCAGGCACCGGGCCCGTAGATCGAGCCCGCGCTCTGATTGGATCCCTACCCCTTCTAGGCCCACCAATCCCTCATCGAAGGGTGACAAGGGATGATTGCCTAAGACCAGCATGCCAGCATCATCGGGACGAATCACCGGAAACGCCCACACAGACGACACAGGAGTAGCTCCATGGGGGACGACAGCGAGGCCAATCTCGAGTTGATCGCGGCCGGGTTGCGGCGCGACGCCGAAGACACCCGACTGCATGGTCAGGTCGTCCTTGAGTCCCTCGCGAACGCGTTGCCGCCAGAACTTGCCCGCGTCGAGCGGTCAGGCGGGCTGGTCCGCAAGACGAAGGTGGTCGGCGTGCACATCAGCGTCGGCGATCGGCGCTACGTGCTGAAGACCACGCCGTCCGGCCTCGCGTCGTCGGTGTGCCACGAATCGGGTGGCATCGTGATGAGCACCACGCCGGTCGAATTCGATGCGTGGGTTCGTGAGTTGCTCACCGCGCTTTCCACCGCGGCCGGGCGCAGCGCGTCAGCGGCGCTGGCGTTGCAGCAACTCGCCATCAACGGGACCAGCTGACCCGCTGATGCCAAGCAGCTTCGACGATGCGCTTGCGGGGATGACCCCGGCCGAGATCGACGCGCGCAGCATCGCCGAACTCGACGCCGGCCGTCTGCCGTTGCGTGCCCAACAACGGCTCGCCACCATGCGCGAGGACGCGGCGTTCACGTCGTCCCTTTCTGTCGACGAGCACCACGCCATCAGGTCAGTCGGCTTCTCCCCCGTCGGTCAAGTCATGGGCACCTGCGTCGTCCACCCGGGCGCGTACGCACTCAGCATGTGCGGCTACTACGGCGGTGGCGGCGGGATGGGCATGCGCTACGCGTGGGGCTCTGCGCCAATCTCGGTTGCACAACAGGTCGAGGCTGCGCTGAAGAGCGCACGACATTCCGCGGTCAATCGCATGGTGCAAGAGTGCGAAGGATTGCGCGGCGACGGCATCGTCGGCGTCCGACTGACGATGGAGCCGTTCGTTGCCGGCGGGATCGAAGTGCAAGCAATCGGGACGGCGGTGCGAGCGGACGGTGACACGCGACCGCCGCGTCCCTTCACCTCCGACCTCACCGGCCAGGACTTCGCGAAGTTGATGCTCGCCGGCTGGCTACCCGCTGGCTTGGTCATGGGCACCGCGGTTCTGATCCGGCACGACGACTACACCACTGCCTGGCAAAGTGGCTCGTGGAACAACACCGAAGTCAGCGGTGTCACCGACCTCGTCACCAGCGCGCGCGAACGGGCTCGCGCGACACTGCAAAGCGACGCGTCCCGCTTCGGTGCGCAGCACGTCGTCCTGCGCGATCTCGGGCTCTGGGTCCTCCACCAGGGGTGCCGCTCTGGCAGCGAAGGACACGACCACGTTGCCGAGTCACTGGCGATCGGCACCGCATTGGTGCCGCTGCGGCACGGGCACGCCAACGAAGTTCCCCGACCATTACCGATCTTGCGACTGAACAAATGAGATTGAACAAATGACTAGAGGAGATGCCCGATGACCGAGCCAACCGCAGGCGGCCTGCCCCAGGACGCCATGACGAGGTTGTCGGAGCTTCAGCCCGGCAGGCCCGGCTCGATCTTCACGTCCGACCTCACCGTGAACGAGTTCCTGCTCGTCAAGCAGGCGGGCTTCACTCCGGTCGGCATGGTGCTTGGCTCGTCGATCTATCACGTCGGTATTCAGGTCGGCCGGTGGAGTCAGAACCAAGAACTCGATGTGCTGTCGCAGGCGATGTATCACGCCCGCGAGCTGGCGATGAGCCGCATGGAACAAGAAGCCAACGTGCTCGGTGCCGACGGCATTGTCGGCGTCCGGCTTGAAGTTGAGTTCAAAGAATGGGGCGCCGACATCGCGGAGTTTCTCGCAGTCGGCACCGCAGTCAAGGCCGACGACGGCACGAGCTGGCGCAACGACAAGGGACTGCCCTTCACCTCCGACCTGTCAGGTCAGGACTTCTGGACACTCGTGCAGACCGGCTACGCACCGCTCGGCATGGTGATGGGCACCTGCGTCTACCACATCGCGCATCGCGGACTCGGAAACGTGCTGTCGAACGTCGGTAAGAACACCGAGCTCACGCAGTTCACCCAGGCGTTGTACGACGCACGCGAGCTGGCGATGGAGCGCATGCAGAAGGAAGCCGAAGAGCTGCATGCCGAAGGCATCGTCGGCGTGCAACTGCACCAGCGCAACCACTCATGGGGCGCGCACACGACAGAGTTCTTCTCCATCGGCACAGCAGTTCGGCCGCTGCGTGCCGACCACGTCATCACGCCGCCGTCCATGGTCGTCAGCCTCGACAACTAGCGCCTCGACGACTAGCGGTGGCAACCAGCACGGCGATCACACAGGACGCCAGCCCGAGCCGCGTCAACCTCGACGCAGTCGCGTTGGCGGCACCGGTGCTGACGCTGCTGCTCGTGGCGATCATCCGCAAGGGCGCGTTCTTTCGTCCCGACATCGTCGTCTCGCCGGCACTCACCCTCGCCCTTGCCTTGTCGGTACCGCAGGTCCGCGACTGGGCTCGCGACCATCTCGCAGCAGTCGCCGCCGGGCTGCTCGCCACTGCGTGGTGGATAGGCGACGCCGAACTCTCGCACCACAGCGTCGACTCGTGGCGACTGCCGGCTGCGTGGTTGTGTCTGGCAACCGGATACGGCTGTGCACGCAGTCTCGCCCCGGCCGCGCGACGAGCGGCCTTGATCGGCACTGCTGTCATGGGCGACGCGTTGGCGATCGCCGGACTTGTACTCGTTGGCGTCCGCTCGACGTTGTGGACGTTGCAGGACCAGCGTTCGCTTCGCTTCGCTGGACCGTTCACCTACCCGAGCGCAGTTGGTCTGTTCCTCGTGATCTCGCTGATCGCGGGTACGGGCATCGAGGCGAACTCGCAAGTGCGCCGCGTTCTCAACTGCCTGCGCGCGGTCACTGTCCTCGGCATCGTCTCGACCGACAGTCGTGGTGCCGTCGTCGGGCTCGCGGTTGCGTTGTGTTTTCGCAGCGTGCGGCGAGAACTCGGCACCGCCGTCATTGCCGCGGTGATCGGCGCGCCGTTGCTGTTGTTGGGTCAGCGCGCGCATGCGAGCCATCTTCTTGTCGTCGCGGCGGTCGTCGTTGCGGCGGGTCTTGCCCTGATACCGGACGGCGTGGTGCATCGCGTCGTGCGCTTTGTCGCCGTCCCTGCGGTGTGCATTGTCGGCTGGCTACTGGTAACGCAGCACCATGCAGTCTCGGGTTTCGATGCGAGTTGGACCGAACGCGGTCACATCCTGCGCGGTGCGGTGACCGTCTTCGCGAAGCATCCACTCTTCGGGGCGGGACCTGACCCGAGCTTCGGCGCGCACACGTTGACCGGTCAGGCGGGCATCGCGTACTTCACCCACAATGAGCCCGTCGAGATCCTGATTTCGGTTGGTGTGGTCGGCACGGTGGTGCTCGTGTTCTGCGCGGTGGTTGTGATCCGCGCGCTTGCCGCTGGCCGCGGGTCGCTGGCAGTACCGGTGCTCGTCAGCGTCGGTGCAGCCGGACTCGTCGACTTCGTGTGGCACTTCCCCGCACTCGGCATCGCGACCGGAATCGTGGCCGGCGCGAGCAGCATGCGACGCGCCAGTAACGTGGCGCCGTGACCACCGACACCGTCGACACTGTTGACTCCGTCGACACTGAGCAGCCTCCCGGCGAGCTCGTGCTGCTCCGGCACGGTGCCACCGAATGGAGCGCAAGTGGCAAGCACACCGGTCGCACCGACGTCCCGCTCAGTCCGCTCGGTGAGCAGCAGGCCGCACGAGTCGCCAGTCTCATCGCCGACCGCACCTTCGCCCTCGTGCTTGCTAGTCCGTTAGTTCGCGCGCAGGAAACCGCGCAACTCGCCGGACTGTCGCACATCGAGACCGACGCCAACCTCGTCGAGTGGGACTACGGCGGCTACGAAGGCCTGACGACGGCGCAGATCAGAGCGATCCTGCCGGGCTGGTCGCTGTGGCGCGACGGCGTGCCTGCCCATGGTGACGGACGGCCCGGCGAGACTGCGGCGGACGTCGGGGGGCGAGCCGATCGAGTGATCGCGCGCGTACTGCCGATGCTCGGGCGCGGCGACGTCGCGCTGGTCTCGCACGGCCATTTCCTGCGCGTACTCGCCGCCCGCTGGCTGTCGCTAGCGCCTACGGGCGGGGCGATGCTTGCGCTCGACACGGGAAGCGTGTCGGTGCTCGGCTTCGAGCATGGTGCGCATGTGGTGCGGCATTGGAACCTGCTGCCGAGCTGACGGTTCACGGGGCAGAGCGCGTGCGTTTACTGCTGAGGGCGGCAAACGCACAGCCTGCCGCTACTTCTTCTTCTTCTTGTCGTCGTCCTCGCCGACGGCACCTTCGAGCTCGTCGGCAAATCGCACGCCAGGCAGCGGGTAGGCCCCGGCTCCGGCGATCGGCAAAGTCACACCCGGCGCCTCTGCGCTATTGGGGCCGTCGTCGTCGGGAATGCCGAGCTTGTTGTTCTCGCCGACCAAGTCGGAGTCTTCGTCAACCGGCGGCAGGGGCACGTTCGGGTCAAGGGTTGAACTCATGGTCGCACTCCTCGAACTCCTGAAGTGGCCGCCTCGTACGGCGGGTCGGTCTTGGTCTTACCCTGCCTGCAATAGCAGGGAAACCTCCTGGGTAAAGGAACCTTCACGACAGACGCTGCGGGAGACTGATGCTTCGGGAGGGGCGAGTGGCCGACGAGGAGTATCCGGGAGCTAAGGCGTACGTGCCGGCGGACGCCGATCTCGACCACCTGCGCGCCGCCGTGCAGAAGTGTCGCGGCTGCCCACTGCACGCCGGCACGACGCAGGCCGTCTTTGGCGCAGGCCCGACGACCGCACGGCTGGTGTTCGTCGGCGAACAACCTGGTGACCAGGAAGACCGACGAGGCCTGCCGTTCGTCGGACCGGCGGGGATCCTGCTGAACCGCGCGCTGAACGACGCCGGCATCGACCGCGAGCACACGTACGTGACCAACGCCGTGAAGCATTTCAAGTTCACCCAGGAGGGCGAGGGCAAGCGCCGCATTCATCAGACTCCAGAGCAGCGCGAAGTCGTTGCGTGCCGCCCGTGGCTGGCCGCCGAACTCCGGGTCATCGACCCTGACGTCATCGTCGCGCTCGGCGCGACCGCCGGAAAATCCTTGATGGGTAACGATTTTCGGGTGACCAGGTCGCGGGGCACCGCCATCGCATGGCCGCCGCCGGGCATGGCCGCAGCCGATCGACGAAGCATTCTGCTGGTACCGACCGTGCACCCATCCGCAGTACTTCGGGCCACCGATCGCGACGAGGCATACGCCGGCCTGGTCGCCGATCTCGAGGTGGCGGCACGCGCGCTGGCCGGCGAACTCGCCGACCGAGCGGGTTCGGGCGACGCTTAGGGCGACAACCGCTCGACGAACCACGGAGCCGACGCCCCGCCGTCCATCACGTCCATCAGGACGTAGCGCAGCCGATCATGAAGGCGCGCGTTGCGGCCCTGCCAGAACTCCACGGTCGCCGGCGCCAGCAGAAACCCACCCCAGAACGGCGGGGTCGGGATCGGGTCGATGTCGGCGTACTTGGCCTCGACCTGCGCGTAGGCATCGTCGAGTGCGGCACGGTCCGTAACGACGTCGGATTGGTGAGCGCTTGCCCAGGCACCAAGTTGCGAGGCACGGGGCCGCGACGCGAAGTAGTCCTCGGATTCCTGCCTCGTGACCTTGGTCACAAGACCGGTCACGATGACTTGGCGTCCGATACAAAACCAGGGAAAGCACAGGCTGGCCAGCGGATTCGCCGCCAGTTCACGACCTTTACGAGACCCATAGTTGGTGAAGAAGACGAACCCGTCGGGCCTGACTCCTTTGAGCAGCACATGACGACTGCTCGGCTGCCCGTTGGCGTTCGCGGTCGACAGCACCATCGCATTGGGCTCGGGAATCCCGAGTTCGACCACCTCGGCAAGCCACGCCGCGAACTGGTCCATCGGGTCGATCGCAAGATCGGCCTCGTCGAGGCCGATGTCTGCGTAGTACGCGCGCAGAGCAGCCACCTGGTCGGCGTCCATCTAGAAAGCACCTCGCATTTAAGGGGCCGCGGCATTCTCAGCAGGACCTGCTCGTTCAACCCGCACAGTAGCGGGGACAATGTGAAGACCGCCGCGTGTGATCAGACCGAGGAGTGCCACTGATGTCCGACTTCGTTCCAGGGCTCGAAGGGGTCATCGCGTTCGAGACCGAGATCGCTGAGCCCGACAAGGACGGCGGATCGCTGCGCTACCGCGGCGTCGACATCGAGCAACTGGTCGGCCAGACCTCCTTCGGCGACGTGTGGGGCCTGCTGGTCGACAACTCGTTCACGCCTGGGCTGCCGCCGTTTAACACGCTGGTACTGCCAGTGCACTCCGGTGACGTTCGGGTCGACGTCCAGGCGGGCATCGCGACCCTGGCCCCGCAGCTCGGTTTCAAGCCGATCCTCGACCTCGACGACACGCAGGTTCGCGACGAACTGGCCCAGACGTCCGTGACCGCGCTGTCCTACGTCGCGCAGTCCGCGCGCGGCGACGAGACGCCGGTGCCGCACAGCGAGGTCGAGAAGGGCGCCACCGCGGTCGAGCAGTTCCTGCTGCAATGGCGCGGCGAAGTCGACCCGCTCCAGGCGAAGGCGCTCGACGCCTACTGGGTGTCGGCCGCCGAGCACGGGCTCAATGCATCGACGTTTACCGCGCGCGTTGTGGCGTCGACCGGCGCCGACGTCGCGGCCGCACTCTCGGCAGCAATCGGGGCGATGTCCGGCCCGCTGCACGGCGGTGCGCCGACGCGGGTGCTGCATATGGTCGAGGAAGTCGAGAAGACCGGCGACGCCGAGGGTTACGTGAAGAGCCTGCTCGATCGGCACGAACGGCTGATGGGATTCGGGCACCGGGTCTACCGCGCCGAAGACCCGCGCGCCCGCGTGCTGCGTCGGGTAGCGCAGGAATTGGGCTCGCCGCGTTTCGAGGCAGCGGCCGCGCTGGAGCAGGCGGCGCTCACCGAGCTGCGCACCCGTCGTCCGGATCGACCGATCGAAACGAACGTCGAGTTCTGGGCGGCACTGATCCTCGACCTGGCTGCGGTTCCTGCGCACATGTTCGCGGCGATGTTCACCTGCGCCCGGGTGGCGGGCTGGAGCGCGCATGTGCTCGAAGAGAAGCGCACCGGTCGCCTCATCCGGCCATCGGCTCGCTACATCGGCCCCGGCACCCGGCCCGCGTCGTCCGTCCCCGGCTGGGATGTAGCCCACAGCCACATCTGAGGAATGGGGCCGCCAGGCAGCGGCGCGGACCTGCGACAATGAGCACCGGCAGCGTCGCCGAACCCACCCGTGCAGCTTCAAGGGAGCCTTCCCGTGACCGACGCGACCGAGAACATTCAGATTCCGGCCGACCTCAAACCCAGCGACGGCCGGTTCGGTGCCGGCCCTTCCAAGATCCGCCCCGAATCGGTGACTGCGCTCGCGGCGGTCGGTGCGAGCTACCTCGGCACCTCACACCGGCGTCCGGGCGTGAGAGGCGTCGTCGGCCAGATCCGGGCCGGCCTCACCGACCTCTTCGAACTGCCCGACGGCTACGAGATTGTGCTCGGCAATGGCGGTGCGACCGCGTTTTGGGACATCGCGACGTTCGGCCTGATCAAGGAGCGCTCGCAGCACCTGAACTTCGGCGAGTTCTCCAGCAAGTTCGCCAGCGCCGCCAAGGCAGCACCGTTCCTCGGCGACCCGACGGTCATCAAATCCGAGCCCGGCACGCACCCGCTCCCCAAGGCTGAAGCCGGCATCGATGCGTACGCACTCACCCACAACGAGACGTCGACCGGCGTTATGATGCCGATCAAGCGGGTCGAAGGAGCGGACGCCGATTCGCTGGTGTTGGTCGACGCCACCTCAGCTGCTGGCGGGCTGGACGTCGACATCACGCAGTCCGACGTCTACTACTTCTCACCACAGAAATGCTTCGCCTCCGATGGCGGCCTGTGGCTCGCGGTCTTCAGCCCGGCAGCTCTCGCCCGCGTCGAGGAGATCAAGGCGTCCGGCCGCTGGGTTCCGACCTCCTACGACCTTTCGACGGCTATCGAGAACAGCCGGCTCGACCAGACGTACAACACTCCCGCGCTGGTGACGCTGTGGTTGCTCGCCGACCAACTCGAGTGGATGAACTCGCAGGGTGGCCTGAAGTTCACGACGTCGCGCACGGCTGATTCCGCGCAGCGGCTCTACACGTGGGCGGAGAAGACCACCTACACAACGCCGTTTGTCACCGATCCCGACATGCGCTCGAACGTGATCGGCACCATTGACTTCGACGAAGCCATCGACGCCGAACAAGTCGCGAAAATCCTGCGGGCTAACGGAATCGTCGATACCGAGCCGTATCGCAAGCTGGGCCGCAACCAGTTGCGGATCGCGATGTTCCCGGCGATCGACCCGGCCGATGTCGAGGCGTTGACGACGTGCATCGACTACGTCGTGTCGAAACTCTCCTGACGAACAACACCTCGACGAACCCGGACGCCGGCACCTCGGCGTCCGGGGGGCTGGTACGTGATCGCCTGACCTGGATGACCTACCTCCAGTTGGCGATCTACGGATACTTCCTGTACGCGTTCGCGCCGTCGGTCACGTTGCTGCGCGACGACGAGCACACCAGCCGCGCGATCTCTGGATTGCACGGAACGGGCCTCGCTGTCGGCGCGATGCTGACGGCCGTAATCGCCCCGAGACTGATCAGACGCTTCGGCCGGGCGCGGATGATCTGGGTGGCGCTCGGCCTCCTCTCGCTGGGGGCGATCATCTTCGTCTCGTGCACGATCGTCCCCGTCACGATCGCGGGAGCTCTGGTCGCCGGTTTCGGTGGAACGCTGACGATCAATATCGCCGTACCGATCCTGACGGCGCATCACCCGGGCGCCGCTGGAGGCGCCGCCGTGACCCAAGCAAACGGGCTCGGGTCGGCCTGCGGCATTCTGGCGCCGCTGCTTGTCGGTGGCGCGGTGTGGGTCGGGATCGGCTGGCGCGCCGGCGTGCTTGTGACCGTGGTATTCGCGGCCGCTGTCGCCGTGATCTTCGCGCGGCGCGTGCATCCCGACGAGATTCCTGCTGCGCCCGTACAGCCGCACCCGCACGGCGCCCGACTGTCACGCGAGTATTGGCGCGCCTGTTTCGTGCTCGTCATGACGAACGCGATCGAGTTCTCGATGACGATCTGGAGTTCCGACGTCCTCAACCACCACGACGGACTCTCCAAAGGCGCGGCGGCAACAGGCGTTACTGCGATCGTGACCGGCATGACGATCGGCCGGCTCTCGTCGGCTCGGCTGGCTTTGCGCTACAGCGCCGACACACTGCTGCTGTTCGCCTTCGGCGTGAACATCGTCGGGTTCGGCGTCTTCTGGATATCGACGAACCCGGTCGTCGCATTCACGGGACTGTTCATCGCCGGCCTCGGCATTTCGCTGCAGTTCCCGCTCGCCATCACCAGGGCGGTGCTGTTCTCCGACGGTCGCCCCGATCTGGCCACCGCCTACGCGGCACTGGGCGGCGGGTTCGCCGTCGGCGCCGCGCCGTTCGGACTCGGTGCGCTCGCCGACCACGTCGGATCACACACCGCGATGACCGTCGTTCCGGTGTTCGTTTTGCTCGCTGCTGCAGGCGTCGCAACCACGCGTCGTCCGCCTCGTACTGTCAGTGCTGCCGTCGCGCCACCGCTACCTATCGCGATCGGCGACGTCCCAGTCTGAGCCCGTCAGCCTCGACGCCACGGCCACCAGCGGAATCGCACGGCGAGCAGGAGCCAAAAACCCACGGCGAGAATCACGGAGGGGACCGCGATCCAAAGCAGCCAGCCCCGTCCCTCATTGACGGAGGTCAACGTCGTGCCTACCTGGAGCTGCCGCCCACCTGACGACGCAGCTTCTGAAGGAGCAGGGATGGAGGTGACTAACGCCGACGACGCCGGCGCGGCCGCGGGCGATTCAAACGAAACCGATGACGTGGGCAACGAAGTTGTCGGTGTCGCCAACGCGGCATCAGCCGCGATCGCCTCTGCGGGCAACGCAATCCGGTACACGGCACTATGCACGCCCTCACTACCGACAAGGACAGACTTTCCGTCGCGCGTGAACGCAATCGCTTCGTCTTGACGCTGTTCGGTGACCGGAAACTCGTGCAGTTCTCCGTTGACGCCTGCCGACCAGTACGCCGCGAAGTAGGTAAGCAAAACCATGAGCTTGCCGTCGGGTGAGATGTCGCCCGACGTCGTCAACATCGGCACCGTTCGTTGCGGCACAACGATCGCTAGCTCGTTCATCGCGGTCGTGCTCAGGACCGCAGGCGCCTCGTACAGGAGGCCGTCGCCAATCGCTGCCTTGCTGGCGATGAAGATCCGATGCGTGTGCGGGTCGACCATCAAGGTCTCGGCATTGTGCGGACCGTCGGGGTAGGCGAATCGGTACCGAATCCACGGCACGTTCGCGCTGGGTCCGCGTGGCTCTGGCACCTGATACACATCGATCTCGGTGCGCTTCGCGGAGTTGTCGCCGATGTCGCCGAAGTAGAGCACCGGCTTGTCGCTCGCATCGGTGCCGGTGTCCATGTCTTCCCAGTCGTGGGCCGTCGCGCCCTTCAGGGTGTAGATCGCCACGGTCGCACCGCTGGAGTTCACTGCGAAAAAGCGCGCCGTGTCACCGCTGTCGTTGTGGGTGTAGACGATGCCGTCGCCATACGAGCTGGTACCAAGACCGCTCGACTCGTCGATCTGTGTATCGGCGAACTTGAACAGCAGTGTCGAGTCGCTCGTGACCGCGTAGCCGGGTGACGCCAGCGCACCGAGAAGCGTTGCGGCAAACGCTCCGCCGGCAAGAACGGCTGCCGTCACTAATGCGGCACCCCTCGACGTCCGGCCCATCGCCATCGCTGCAGGCTGCCAGACGCGGCCGCACACCGCCAACCGGCGTCCGCTCGACGGCAACCAATGGTCACGTGAATCGCGTCTAGAGTGGCGAGGCGCGCAGGACGAGTCCGCGCCGCAAGGAGCACCGTGGACGTGCGGGGGACCGGGAGCGGCACCTCCGCTATGCCCACGGCCGAAGCCGACTACGCCGACTTTGTGAGAGGGCGCACGGCTGCGCTACTGCGAGCCGCATTCGTCTTGACCGGCGATCAGGGCCTCGCCGAGGACCTCGTTCAGTCGGCGCTCGCACGGACCCACCTCGCCTGGAACCGGCTGACCGAGCACGGAAATGCTGAGGCCTATACCCGCAAAGTGATGTACCACCTGCAGGTCGACTGGTGGCGGCGCAAGCGCGTTGCGGAAACCCTGCCCGGCGTCGTCCCCGAACGACCTGCGGGCGATAACACGGACGCGGTGCTACTTCGGGTTTCGGTGGCGCGCGCACTTGACCAACTCACGCCGCGACAACGAGCGGTGATCACGCTGCGGTTCTTCGACGACCAGACCGAATCCGAAGCCGCCACTGTTCTCAGTTGCTCTGTTGGCACGGTTAAGAGCCAGACCGCGAAGGCGCTGGCAAAGCTCAAGCGGTTGTGCCCTGAGCTAGCGCCCGAGCACGCGCACGCCGCCGACGAAGGGGTGACCCAGTGAGCGAGTTCGACGATCAATTGCGGACGGCGATGCATGCCGTCGGCGATCGCGCTCAGGTCGCAGACCTGCTCGACCGGTCGCTCCGCACCTCACGTGTCTTGCGGCGCCGGCGAGCAGCGGCGGCCGTTACGGCGGCGGCCGTAGTCGTCGGTGGCATCGGTGTCGGCGGCTGGGCTATCAGCACGCACTCCGATCGCGGTGGCTTTTCGCCGGTGGTCACGGTTCCGATTTCGCCTTCGCCCGCGCCGTCAACACCAGCGCCGTCATCGCCCGCGCCGTCATCGCCCGCGCCGTCCTCCTCGTCACCATCGCCCGCGCCGTCCGCATCGTCACCTGTGCAATCCGCGCCCGTATCGCCGTCGGCCGTTGCTTCCGCGACGCCCACGGCGCTGACACTCGTGGCGTTGCCGGTCGTCGAATGCTCGACGCAATACGGCATCACCAACCCTGGTCCAGCCGGTCCCGTGAAGTCGGTGTTCGTCCCCGGTCCCGACTGGTCGCAGCTGGCGAACTACACCGACGGGTTGCACAATATGTCGGTGGTCGGCCCTCGTGGCTGGCAGTGCAGTGCGATCGACGCCGCCGACGGCAACGAGTTCCTCTTCATCGCCCCGCCCGGGGTGTCGACGGCAACGACGGGCAACGCTTACACGAAAGACGTCCGCGACGGCATCGGTGCGACCTTCGGTGTAAGCGCGCAGCTCCCCTTCGAGCTCACTTGCGCAGCCATGCCCGACCTCGGCGTGAGCAGCGACGTTGAGCGGTGCCACAAGGTCCCGGCTGGCGAGCAGTTCACCCGCGTCGACCATACGACTGCGGATTTCATTGACACGCCAGGCGTCGCAGGGATCGGGACACCGTCGGGTGGCCGGTACACCGCACGGGGCCAGATCCGGTATTCCCCTCGACCGATACCGACTATGGGTGACGACGCGGCCGAGGTCACCTGCACGTTGCCGGCGTCCGACGCGAGCTTGTGCCAGACCATCGTCGACTACTTCCGCCCGTGGGTCGACCCGGTCGGCGACCCTGATGCGATCCAGCAGTGCTTCAGACATGTCGCGAGCCAAAATGCGCGTCTCACGGTTGTCGCAGGCTTCGATACGACGTTGGGCGCGGGAAATCGCTATCTGGATCTTGTGTCGGGTACCCCAAGTCAGCCGCCCACGGTGGAGCACGATGCGAAGCACACCAGTACAACGCCCGCTGCGCTCTGCGCCTTCGACGGTAGCTTCGACGTGCCTGGCTTTGTGGCAACACGTGCGTACATCATCGTGGGCGCCGACGGCACGCCGCTCTTTCCCGCTGTTTACGACGATCAGACGTCGACGCCTGCTCGCCCAGCTCCTTAGCGTGCGACGGACACCGCCCAACCGGCGTCCGGCATGGGCGTGAAATGATTGAGAGATGGACTACACACATCTTGGCCGCACTGGCCTCAGCGTCAGCCGTCTTTGCCTCGGCACGATGAACTTCGGTCCGGTGACCGATGTCACCGACAGCCACGACATCATGGACCGCGCCCACGAGCTCGGCATCAACTTCTTCGACAGCGCGAACGTCTACGGCTGGGGAGAGAACAAGGGCCTAACGGAGAACATCGTCGGCAGCTGGTTCGCGCGCGGTGGCGGTCGTCGCGACAAGACTGTGCTCGCTACCAAGCTCTACGGCGACATGGGCGAGTGGCCGAACGACGGCAAGTTGTCGGCGCTCAACATCCGCCGCGCCTGCGACGCGTCGCTGAAGCGCCTGCAGACCGACTACATCGACCTTTACCAGATGCACCATGTCGATCGCGACGCGCCGTGGGACGAAATCTGGGAGGGCTACGAAACCCTTCGTGCGCAAGGGAAAATCATCTACGCCGGCTCGTCGAACTTCGCCGGCTGGCACATCGCGAAGGCACAAGAGGCCGCGAAGCGACGTAACTACCTCGGCTTGGTCGCCGAGCAGTCGCTCTACAACCTCGCGGCCCGTACGGTCGAACTCGAGGTACTCCCGGCAGCGCTCGACTACGGGCTCGGTGTCATTCCGTGGAGCCCGTTGCAGGGTGGATTGCTCGGCGGCATCTTGCGCAAGCAGGACAACAACCGCAGCAAGAGTGGCCGCGCCAACGACACGCTCGAGGCAAACCGCCCCGCCGTTGAAGCCTACGAAGCGTTCTGCGATGAGCTCGGCGAAGACCCCGCGAACGTGGCACTTGCGTGGCTGCTGCATCAGCCCGCGGTGACCGCGCCGATCATCGGTCCGCGAACGCTGGCCCAGCTTGACGGCGTCGTGCGGGCGATCGAGATCAAGCTCGACGACAAGGCGCTCGCCCGGCTCGACGAGATCTGGCCCGGCCCAGGCGGCCAGGCACCGGAGGCCTACTCCTGGTAAGCAGTACCCCATGAGCGTGCGCAACTGGACTGCGGCGGATGCTGTCCACCTCCCGTACGGTCGCGTGCGTGACGAGCGGGGCCGCGATATCGCCGGTGTTCGGCTAGGCGGCGACGTTGTTGATCTCGCTACTTTCTTGGACGGCGGGGTGCTCGCCGATCTGTTCACTGCGGGTCGGCTCGAGCCATTCCTCGAAGCGGGGCCGCAGGTATGGGCCGACGTTCGCGGTGCACTGCTCGATGCCGCACGCAGCGGTGCGGACGAACGGCTCGAGGAGTCGACACGGCCTCTTGCCGGTGCGACTGAACTGATGCCGTTCGAGGTCGCCGATTACGTCGACTTCTATGCCTCTCGCGATCACGCCTCGAATATCGGTCGGATCCTGCGGCCGGACGGCGCGCCTCTGAGTGCGAACTGGGAGCACATGCCGATCGGCTACCACGGTCGTGCGGGTACGGTCGTCGTGAGCGGAACGCCGATCACCCGACCCAGCGGGCAGACGAAGAATGCCGACGGATCGATCGCTTTCGGCCCGTCAGGGCGGCTGGATTTCGAGGCGGAGGTGGGATTCGTCGTCGGCGTCGGCTCGTCGTTGGGCACCGGCGTGGCAGTTGCGAACTTCCGCTCACACGTCTTCGGTGCATGCTTGCTCAACGACTGGTCGGCACGCGACATCCAAGCCTGGGAGTACGTGCCGCTCGGACCGTTTCTCGGCAAGTCGTTTGCGACCAGCATCGCGGCATGGATCACACCGCTCGATGCTCTCGACGCGGCGTGGGTGCGTTCGCCGACACGCAACCAACCGCTTCAGTCGTACCTGGACGACGATGGACGCACCGATGCACTCGATATCCAACTGACTGTAGAGATCAACGGAACGGTCGTGTCGTCACCACCGTTCGCGTCGATGTACTGGACACCCGCGCAGATGCTTGCGCACATGACCGTCAACGGTGCGAGTCTGCGCATCGGCGACTTGTACGGCTCAGGCACGGTCAGCGGTGCGCAACCGGATCAGTGCGGCAGCCTGATGGAACTCAGCTCGAACGGGCAACTGCCAGTCATGACCGGCAAGGGCCCGAGAGCCTTCCTTGCCGACGGCGACACAGTGGTGATGCGCGCGACGGCTCCGTCACCTGCCGGGCGAATCAACCTGGCCGAGGTCAATGGGCAGATCGTCGGCCACTAGCTCGTCGCTCATTCACCAGGCGGTTCCCGCCGAGACCACGACCACGCGTACTTGCCGTCGTCGGACGCTCGGCCGGCTTCGCCCAGCTCGAGCGGGCGGAAGGTGTCGACCATCACGGCCAACTCGTCGAGGAACTCCGTGCCGAGCGAGCCCTCGACGGCACCTGGTTGTGGGCCGTGCGAATGGCCACCAGGATGCAACGAGATCGATCCGCGCCCGATACCCGATCCCTTGCGCGCCGAATAGTCCCCGTCGACGTAGAACATGACCTCATCAGAGTCGACGTTGTCGTGGTAGTACGGAATCGGCACCGCGAGCGGGTGGTAGTCGGCCTTGCGCGGCACGAAGTTACAGATCACAAAGTTGTTGCCCTGGAACACCTGATGCACTGGCGGTGGCTGGTGCACGCGTCCGGTGATCGGTTCGAAATCCGCGACGTTGAACACGTACGGATACAGGCAGCCATCCCAGCCCACGACATCGAAAGGATGGTCGTCGGTCACGTAGATCGTGCCGCTCAAGCCACCCGAGCCTGAGCCTCGGTGCTTGATGTAGATCTCTGCGCCACCCTCGGCAAGCAGCGGCTCCGAAGGCGCTCGCAGGTCTCGCTCGCAGTACGGCGCGTGCTCGAGTAGCTGGCCGAACTTCGAGAGATACCGAAGCGGCGGCGTGATGTGCGAGTTCGCCTCGATCACATAGGTGCGCAGCGGCTCGTCGCCCGTCGGCAACCAGCGGTGCGTCGTTGCGCGCGGCATGACGACGTAGTCGCCACGGCCGACCGTGAGGACGCCGAACACCGACTCGACCGTCGCGGCGCCGTCTTCCACATAGATGCACTCGTCGCCCACCGCGTTGCGATACAACGGCGAGGGCTTTGACGAG
>Ga0208357_1001291_pt1 | contig 18430 bp, 15 predicted proteins | sample NGESurdeep092012_6_FD_184487 | JGI IMG/M metagenome (GOLD analysis project Ga0208357, IMG submission 184487) | Arctic peat soil microbial communities from Barrow, Alaska - NGEE Surface sample F52-2 deep-092012 (SPAdes) | ecosystem: Environmental > Terrestrial > Soil > Wetlands > Peat ... | reverse complement strand
ACTACCGCTTGCTTACTCAGGTTGCCGATCGTTGTGCGGAGCGCTTCGAGCCCCAAACCCGTGCGCGCGCTGACGGACAGCGCGCCGTCAGGCAAAGTCGCGTCTGGGGCCGGCACGTCGCTCTTGTTGAATACCACAACGCGGGCCGTCGCGTCCAAGTCCAAATCGTGAAGGATCGCTTCAACCGACGCGCGCTGACGTGGCCAATCCGGATTCGACGCGTCGATCACGTGCACGAGGAGTTCCGCGGAGCGCAGTTCTTCGAGGGTCGCGCGAAACGCGTTGACGAGATCCTTGGGAAGGTCGGTAATGAATCCAACGGTGTCGGCCAATCGCACGTATACCCCGGGCGCCAAATACAACCGGCGAACCGTCGGATCGAGCGTCGCGAACGGCTGGTCGGCGACCAGAGCGTCCGCGCGCGTGAGCGCGTTGAGCAGCGAGGATTTGCCGACGTTGGTGTAGCCGACCAGCGCGACGAGCGCCTCGCGATGCGGGGCGGCACGACGCGTCGCGCGTTGGCGACGGACTTCTTCGAGCTGTCGGTCGAGTACGGCGACGCGCTGCGAAATCTTGCGCCGATCGACTTCGAGCTTGGTTTCGCCGGGGCCGCGCGTTCCGATGCCGCCGCCCAAGCGCGAGAGATCGGCCCCGATGCCGGTCAGGTTGGATTGGCGATAGCGCAGTTGCGCGAGTTCGACCTGCAGTTTGCCCTCGCGGCTGCGCGCGTGACGGGCGAAGACATCGAGGATGAGCATCGTGCGATCGACGATAGCCAGCGGCACGATCGTTTCGAGGTTCTTCCGCTGGCGCGTGCGCAGATCGTTAAAGACGAACAGGATCGTCGCGCCGATGGATTCGGCGTACTCGGCGATCTCGCGCGCCTTTCCGCTGCCGACCAGCGTCGAGGCATCGACCCGTTCGCGCCGCTGAACGACGCTGCCCACTACCTCGGCGCCAGCGGCTTCGATCAGCGCCTCGAACTCGAGCAGTTCGGGCGCAAGCGGGCGCTGCGGATCCGCCAGATCGACCGCGACGATCAATCCGCGCGGTCGCGCGGGGGCTACCGGCGCAGCGGGGCGAGACGTTCGATGAGCCATTGCAATCCTTGATTATAGCGCGGGCCGGGTCGTTCGAGCAGCGCGGTGTCCGTCAACGTGAAGATGCGACGATCGCGTACCGCGCGCAACGATCGCCATGGCTGCGTACCCAGCACGGTCGATAATCGCGTCGCGGCATCGGTCACGATCGCGTCGGGCTGCAGCGTGACGAGCGCTTCGGCGCTGTAGCTGCCGTACGCGCCCGGCAGCGAGGTCACCGCATCGCTCGCGCCCGCCAGCGCGATCAGCCTGGCGATGTATGATTGCGGGCCTACCGTGTAAATCGGGCTCGTGCCCAACGCCACGAAGACCGTCGGGCGCCGGCCGTTTGCGGGGATCGTCGCGCGCAGGGCGGCGGTACGGCGGGCGAGCGCGCGGACCAACGCACGCGCCGCGGCATCGCGACCCGTCAGAGCACCGATCGTAGCGATGTCGGTAAAGATGTTGGCAAAGACATCGTCGCGCAGGATCGCGACGCGGATACCGGCTCGCCGCAACGGTTCGATCGAGCGCTGCTGCGCGGGAATTGCCAACACCAGATCGGGATGCAGCGAGACGACCTTCTCGGCATCGACCGAAAAAGAATCGCCGACGACCGGCACGCCCTTGGTGCAGGGCACGTCGTCGGTAAAGGCCGAGGTGCCGACCAACTGGGGGCCGCCGCCGATCGCGCAGAGATCTTCGACCAGCGACGGCACCAGCGCCACGATGCGCCGCTGCGATGGCGGCGCGTGCGACGGCGCGGCGGGCGCCGAACAAGCGGCGCCGCACAGGAGCAACGATCCGCAGGCGATAGCCCGCAACGGTCCCAGCACGAGGCGCACGTTCGCAATCCAGGAGCCCGCGCCTGTATGGGCGTAGGTAGGCCTCATAAAGGCTTGCGCGCGGGAAGCCGGTGAAACGCCGGCACGGTCGCGCCACTGTATGCGGGGAGCCGCCCATCTGTCACTGTCGAGGGTTCTGCAAGGAACCAACGGCGGGAAGGCACGGGCAGCGCGAAAAGCGCACGGCAACGATCCGCAAGTCAGGATACCGACGCAAACCTTTGCACGACCACCTCGCGAAAAGGAAGGTTTGCCTTGCATCGATATGCTTTGCCGCGCGCATTGTGCGCAGCGGCCGTTCTCACCCTCGCCGTCCCCGTGGCCACGCGCGCGGACGTCGCGCCGACACCATCGCCCACGCCTCTCACCGAAATCGTTCGCGTCACGACCTCCGACCGTTCCCCCGAAGCCCTGGGTGCTGCGGCGCGCACGACCTACGTCGTTACCCAGGCGCAGATGCTCGCGCACGGATATCGCAACGTTGCCGACGCAATCGCCGATCTGCCGGGCGTGAGCCTGCATCGCTACGGTCCCGGCGCCGCCTTAGCCTCGGTCGGCATTCGCGGCAGCACCTCGGAACAAGTGCTCGTGCTTATCGACGGCGCACCCGCAGCCGGCGCGCAGGTGGATTCCGTCGATTTGGCGTCGATTCAGACCAGCGGCGTCCAACGGATCGAGGTCGTCGAGGGCGGCGGATCGACGCTCTATGGTTCGGGCTCGGTCGGGGGCGTTATCAACATCATCACCACGCCCTTGAAAACCACCGTCGTGGACGCGCGCGAGGGCTCGTTTGGCCAACGCGACCTGCGCGTGCAGACGCCCAACGTTTCGTTTGCACGCAGCGTCGGCACCGACGACTTCCCGCTGCCCGGCGGTGCGCCGCTGGCCAACGCCGACTATAGCATTACCGCCGGCCGCATCTCGCTGGCACGGACGATCGGCGGGATCGCGGCCGGTTTCTCCGCCGGCGTGACCGATAGGCACCAAGGCGATAACGGTGGCGATGCGTTCTTCTCGCCGACGACGCGTCAAGACGACGTGACCCGCGACGCGCACCTGACGCTGGCGCACGCGGCTGGCAACGCGACCACGACGCTCCAACTCGACGGCACCTCGCTCGCCCTGGCGCTGACCTGCGATACGCCCGTCGACGCCGCGTGCATCAATAGTTACCTCACGCCGCCTACACCGTACGCCGAGCTGGTCACCGAAGGCCGTCTCGACGCGAGCTTACGACGGACGATCGACGATGCGGCGGGCTCGACGATCGCCGGCATCGATCTCGCGCGCGGCGTCGCGCGCGTCGACGACGGTACCGATCCGCTGGAGATCCACCCGTTCGATCAGAGCGCGGCCTACGTCCAGCGGCGCTGGTCACTGCACGGTGGAAACGTCCTCTATGCGGGCTTGCGCGGAGAACGCGACAACGACGCTGGCGCTTTCTCGCCGTCGCTGGGCGGCATCGCCCGCCTGTCGCAGCACGTCGTCGTACGGGCCAACCTCGCGACCGCATTTCGCGCGCCGACCGCCGACGATCTCTACTATCCGTTCTTCTCCAACCCCAATCTGGTTCCCGAAAAGACGCGGGTCGGCGACATCACGATCGACGACGACGCGATCCTGGGCGGCGTCGCGCTGGGATGGTTTTCGACCAGCGGAACCAACCTGATCGCCGACGACAGCAACTTCGTCCCGCAGAATATCGGACACGCGTCGCTTGCGGGCCTGACGCTGACGGCAGCAACGCGGCCATTCCACGACTTTACGTCGTCGCTGGAGGTCACGAATTTATATCGCGCGCAAGATCTCGATTCCGATACGCGTATCAACGGACGCGGTCCGGTCTTCGGCGCGAACCTCGAGCTGGCGTACGGCGGGCGCGGCATCGTCGACGACGCCGCGATCGACGTTCGCAGCGAGGGGGCGCGTTCGAGCGTCGACCTCTCGGCACCGGCGTTCGATCAGGCCGTCGCCTATTCGCGTATCGACGCGTTCGTTCGCCTGCGTCTGGGGCCTCGGGCGCTGCTGACCCTGCGCGGCTTCAACCTCGGCAACGAACGCTATGCCGAGATCGCCAACGGATATCCGATGCCCGGACGTTCGTACGCGCTCGAGCTATCGACGCGCTAGCACGTGACGGCATGACGGCGCGACTGGTGGGCTTGCTCCTGCTGGCGTTCGTAACGCTGGGCGCGAGCCTGCTGGTCGGTGGCGTCGACCTTGCGCCAGGCGCGATCTTCAACGCGCTCGCGCACCCGCACGCATCGGCCGACGTGACGATCGTCTGGCAACTGCGGTTGCCCCGCGTCGTTATCGCGGCGGCCGTGGGGTTGGAACTCTCCGTTGCCGGCGCGCTCTTGCAAGGCATGCTGCGCAACCCGTTGGTCGATCCGTATCTGACCGGCGTAAGCGCCGGCGCCGCCGCCGCGATCACGCTGGCGATCGTCGCGGGCGTTGCCGCGCCGCTGATTCCAGGCATCGGCTTCATCGCGGGCTTGGGCGCGGCGCTGTTGGTTGCATCGCTGGCGCGGCGCGGCGCGGGATTGGATGCCAACCGGCTGATCCTCGCGGGCGTCTCGTTGTCGGCGCTGTTCTCGGCGTTCATCGCCCTGATCCTCACGCGCGGACAATCGGCCGACTACGCGGCCGAGATCATCTCGTGGTTAGCGGGATCCATGGCGGGGCGCGGCTGGAACGATCTCGCGCTTTCGCTGCCCTACGCCGGCGGCGGACTGATTCTGGCCGCGCTGGCCGTGCCGATGCTCAACGCGCTGCGCGTCGGAACCGTGCGCGCCGCGGCGGCCGGCGTCAACGTCGATCGAGCGCAATGGCTACTGCTGGCGTCGGCGGCCCTGCTCACCGCCAGCGCGGTCGCGCTGGCCGGAATGGTGGGGTTCGTCGGCTTGATCGTCCCGCATCTCGCGCGGCGCATCGTCGGCAGCGACGCGCGCGTCTTGGTTCCGGCCTGCGCGCTGCTGGGGATGACGCTCTGCATGCTCGCCGACGCCGCCGCCCGGACGCTGGTGGCGCCCGCAGAACTTCCCGTCGGCGTGCTCTTGGCGTTCATCGGCGTGCCGACGTTTCTCTATCTCTATCTGCGCGGCGGGGTGGCGGCGTGATCTCGGCGCGCGGCGTTCGCATCGAGGTCGCCGGACGACCGTTGCTCGACGGGATGAACTTCGACATCCTGCCGGGCGAGTTCGTCGCGGTGCTGGGATCCAACGGCGTCGGCAAGACGACGCTGCTGCGCGCCATGAACGGTCGTCACGGCCCGAGCGCCGGGACGCTCGCGCTCGACGGCCGCGCGATCGCCGACTTGGACGGCACGACGCGCGCGCGCTCCATGGCGTTCATGACCAGCGACGACGCGCCGATCGACAACTTGACCGCGCGAGAGGTCGTCGCCACCGGACGGTATCCGTTCCACCGCTGGTGGCAGTGGAACGCCACGCGCGAGGACGAGGCGGCAATCGACGGCGCCTTGCAGGCCGTCGGCATGCGCGAGTTGGGCGAACGCGCCTTCGAGACGCTTTCCAGCGGCGAGCGCCAGCGCATCTGGCTCGCGCTGGGTCTGGCGCAAGAAGCGCCCTACCTCTTGCTAGACGAGCCAACCTCACACCTAGACGTGCGCTTCTCCCACGAAATCTTGGGCCTGCTGCGCGAACAAGCGCGCGCCGGTAAAGCGATCGTCTGCGCCATTCACGACATCAACGACGCCGCCGCCTTCGCCGACCGCATGCTCTTGCTCGGCGATCGGCGCATCGTTGCCTGGGACACGCCCGAACGCGTCCTCACCGCCGACAACCTTCACCTCGCCTACGGCATCCCCATGGAAACCGTCCGCACCAGCACCGGCAGCATCCGCGTTTTCGCGTGATCGACTCCGTCGTACGGAGGATGCTCATCCCTGGGACTGAGCCGCGCGAGCGCGCGATAGTAAATTTCCGCGGCGCTGGGCGCCGGCGATGCTACCGGTCCGACGCGATAGGGCTCGGCGCGGCCGCACCGATCGTAATCCCGACGAACAACCCACCCAAGCAAAGACATCGTCGCCACGCCGTCATGATGTGGCTCTTTTCCCGAACGACGCAGCTCCCCTGGTCTGGCGCGCGCTAGCGAAAGCCGATCATAGTTCGGAGATCCGAGCCCATGATCCAGCCGGTTTGGCGACGGTATGGGCCGCCGAGCAGCCGGATGTAGATGGCGTCGCCAACCGTGCCACGGTACTTTGGATGCACGTCGCGCGAGACGCAGCGCAGCACGACCGCGCGCGTTCCCGGCGCGGCCAGGTGCGCGTGCGACAGCAGCGTTCGATCGACGTCGAACGAGCCTCTTTGGTAGGCTGCCAAGCGAAAACGTGTTTCCCATACTAAGACATCAGGGTCGCCGGTGCTTCCGTACAACGCGACGCGCGCGCCAATGCGAACGCTGCAGCGCGCCGACGCGGCCGCGGCGCTCAAGCCAACCAGGAGCAGAAAAGCGACGATTCCCCGTGCAGTTCTACGCATCCGAGGACTCCCCCAGGACGCGGATCGCTAAGAGGGCGAGGTCGTCGCGCATACGATTGCGGCCCAGGGCGCGAACGCGCCCGATCAATTCGTCGCACATGCGCTGAGGTTGGGAATCGGCGCGCTCGATCAATTCCATCGCGCCGCGCTCGTGTAGTTGGCGCCCTTGGCGATCGCGCGCCTCGGTCAAGCCGTCGGTTGCAAGCACCACGACATCGCCGGGCAGCAGCTGCACCGAGACCGTTGCGAACGGCTCTTCCATGACGCCTAATACGGGACCGGTGACCGCGAGCTGTTCCACACCATCGCAACGACGAAGGAAGGCCGAATCGTGCCCTGCGGATGCGTAATCCAACACCAGCGTCTGCGTGTCGAGCACGCCCACGAGCATCGAAACGAAGAGGTATGGGTTGTCGACGGTCTGCGCGAACGCCGTGTTGAACTCGGCGAGGATCTCTCCGGGATCGCTGCGGCGCAGGGCGATGCCGCGAACGGTGAACTTGATGAACGCGGTTAAAACGGCCGCATCGACGCCCTTGCCACTCACGTCGGCGATCAAGACGAGTGCCTGGTCGTCCGTAAGCCGGTAGACATCGAAGACGTCGCCGCCGACCGCGAGCGCCCGATCGGCCGATGCGTACGCGCTCCCGACCTCGCAGCGAGGAAGCGGCACGACCCGACTAACGTACGCGCTCTGCAGGATCGCGATGGTCGCTCGTTCTTCGTCGAGCTCTTTACGCACCCTCGATGTGAAGATGCTGTACCCGACCGCCAGCAGTCCGAAGAGGACGAGCCAGATCGAGCGCACGAGAATCGTATTGCGCAACTGCGCCAGCGTGTCGGTTCCTAGCTGCCGGCTCTTGGCCTTTACGAGATCTCCCAGGTCGGTGGCGATCGAGGTTTCGTAGTCCGAATAGGATTTGCTTCGTTTGTCCAGTTCGGCCGGCGCCTGATCGGGATGTGCGAGCACGGGTGCTGCCACCTGTTGCCGCCACGATTGCTGCACGCGCGCGTAGTCGTCTAAGCCGCCCAGCGCCGGATCGATCCCTTGATCTTTGAGCTCGCGCCGAACGTCGGATACTTTCGCTTCGAAGCTTGCGACGGCGCTGCGGTACATCTGAAGATAGAAGACGTCTCGCGTGATCGTATAGGCGCGCACGTAGTTTTCTTGATCGGTCTGCGAGCGCAGCAATTGCTGGATCGCGATTTGCGCTTCCTGGATGCGCGTTTCTCGATCGAACGTAGCCGTCACTTCCGCCCGCTCTACGAACGAGCCTTCGATCGCAAAGCCGAGCGTCGCTAGCAGGACGATCGTGATGACGACCGTCCCTCGCAGACGGCGAACGGCAGGAGTCGCTCCGTTCAATGCAGAGCGTTCTCGATAGGTTTCGTCATTTGGGCCTCCGAAGCACAACCCGCTATGCAGGCGCAGCACAATTTTGGAATAGTCACTTCGTACGACATCCGCGACATTTGTCCGCCAGCCTGCGGGGTCGTCCGCAGTTAGCCGACTTGATGCAGACGCCATGCGCCGCTACGAGCAGGCGCGCGACGCGGCGGTCGCGCAGCTCGACGCGCTGGAGCGTCTTCTCCCGCCCGACAACGCCGCCCCGGTCGCTGCCGCTCGGCTACGCCTGGAACGCGGCAAGTTCGTGCTGGCCGTCGTCGGCGAGTTTTCCAGCGGCAAGTCTTTTCTGCTCAACGCCTTGCTCGGAAAATTTCGCTACGAACGCCAGGGCGATCGCAAGCACCTCGTGGGACTGCTCGCGACGGACATCAACCCCTCGACGGCCGCGATAACCGAGCTGGACTACGCGCCGCTCGACGAAGCGTACGCCGTCTACGAGGACGGCCGGCGGGAACGGATTCCGCTCGATCGCCTCAATCGCTTCATCGCCGTTGGAGACGGCGATGTCGGAAGCGTACACGAGGCCACCGCCGACGAAAAGGACGTGCCGATCCGTGTCGCCGTGCGGACGGACTCTCCGTTCCTCGAACGCGGCTTCACCGTCGCGGATACTCCCGGATTGGCTTCGATCAATCCCGCCCATCGCCGCGCGACGCTGAGTTTCTTGCCAACGGCCGATGCGGTGCTGTACCTGATCGATACGCAACAGCCGTTCACGCAAGGCGACGCGGCCTTCTTGGGATTGATCCGCAACCATCTCGATTCGATCTTTATCGTGCAAACCAAGATCGATCTGTGGCAAGAACCGCAAAGCGATGGCCTCCCCGCATGGGAGCACGCGCACGGGCGCATCGCATCGCTAGCGGCGGTTCACGCGCCGGGCACCTACGTCTACGCGCTGTCGGCACGCGAGTACGCCGAGGGCACGCTCGAACGCGACGCGGCGCGCATCCAAGCCAGCCGGTTCCCCGCATTTCTGGCCGCGCTCGACGCCTCGTTGATCGGCAGCACTGGCCGCGCTCGCCTCCGTCGCGCGCTGGACGTCGCGCGGCGCGCGTCGGACGACGCGCGCACCCACATCGCGCGCGACCTCGCGATGCTGGCACTCGCGCCGCAGGGGCTCGAAGCACGGCGCGCCGAGGTCGAGCCTTCGCTGGTCACGCTCGACGCGCGCATCTCGGTCCAACGCGACGCGATCGGCGCCGCGCGCGACGTTTTCGGGAACGCGATCGACGACGGGGCGGCCGCGTTGGCCGAGGCCACGGAAACGCAACTCTCCCAATCGTTCGATACGGCCGATATCGCGCGCTTGCGCGATCGCGCGCGTTTACATACGATCGTCGATCGCGCGATCGCGGACGTCGCGGGCGACTTCGCCGAGCGCATCGCCGACCGCGTCGTCGACGATCTCGATGCGGCGGCGGGCCTCGCCTCCGACATCGACACCCTGCGCTTTTCACTCAACGATGCGGCCGCTCGCGCCTTGGGAGCAGATCCCGGCAACAGCCTGTGGAGCGGCGACGTGCGGGCGGCCATCGCGGCCACGATCGTGCTCGACGCCATCGGCGGTCCGGCCATCGCGCTCGTTCACGAGATCGCTATGCGCTTCTCGAGCAACGCGCCCGGTGCGTACATGAAGCGCGAGCTGATCGCCGACCTGCGCGCGACGATCTTCCCGCGCATGCGCGCCGAGCTTTCGGTTTTTGCACGCTCGGCTGCCGGCGCGTTGCGTTCGACCTACGACGAATTCGCCGGCGCTTTGGATCTGGCCGCGGCGTCCGCTCGCGACGAGCAGCTCGGATCGATCGAGCGCGCGCTTGCGGCCGCCAAAGCCGGTACGTCGCCCGCCCGCTGCGACGAGTTCGTTCGGCGTCGCGACGGCATCGACGTCTCGATCGCTGGGGTCGGCGCCGTCGTCGAGGAGTTCTTAGCCCACGATCCCGAAATCGCGCCGGCCGACGCGGGGCCCCAGGCCGTCCGCACCGCGCACGTCGACCCATCGCTCGATCGCGCGCTCTACGATAAAGGTCTGCGTCCGCAGCGCTGGCGCGTCGCGGTGCTCGGGGCTCTGCGTCGTGGAAAATCCAGCCTGATCAACGCCTTTGCGGGCGCCGTCGTCCTCGACGACGACGCGGCCGGCAGCGCGCTGTTTCCCATTCACGTTCGCTACGGTCAAACCGATCAGGCGTTCGCCTTGGGCGACGACGGAACGTGGAACGAGATCGACATCTCGGGCACCGTCGCGGCGGCGAGCTCCTCGCCGGTTCTGCGCCTCACACCATGGAAGCATCCGCAACAACTGGTTCTGGTACATGCGCCGGCATTTGACTCCGGACAAGCCTACGCGCAGGAAGTCAACGCGGTCGTCGCCGGCGCCTCCAGCGCGGTGCTCTGCCTCTTTTCGCGTCAGCTTTCCGAAGTCGAACTCGCACTCTACGAACGCGTCGCCGAACTGGGCAAACCGATGCTGTTCGCGCATACGTTGGCCGACAACGAAACCGCCTCGGAACGCCGCGACGTGGTGGAACTCGCCGCGCGATATCTGCGCGAACGGGCGATCCCAACCCCGCGCATCTTTACGGTTTCGGCACAGGAATACGTAGGAGCGATCGCCGCGGGACGCGCCCCCGCGCCATGGAACGAACTCGGCGCGCTGATCGCGACGATCGAGGGTCAGGCGGAGTCGCACATGGCCCGACTCGCGCGGCTCGAGCGAGCCTCTGCCGACGTCGCTGCAGCGGGCGTTGCAGCACCGGTCCCAATACAAAAAGGGGGCCTGCTTGCGCGACTGTTCGGCAAGGGGCGGTAATGGGTAGACCGTCGAAGGCAAACGCTCGGGTCTTTCAAGGAGGCTTTCCCGCGGTGAGAACATTCGGACCTGCGTCCATTGCAGTCGGCGACGGTGCGTCGACGTTCGGAAGAGTTGCCGTCGAGCACGGGCGCATTTCCGCAATCCTTCCCGCGCAAGGCAGCAGCGATCTTCCCCTTCCCGACGGCACGATCGTCGCTCCGGGACTGATCGACGTGCATACCAACGGCGCGGGCGAGTTTCTGTTCAATCGCGATCAAGGCAATGCCGTGCCCGTTGCAGCGGCCGAATACGCGCGCATGGGGGCCACCGGATATGTGGCCTCGGTCATGACCGCGCCGTGGGAATCCATGCTTCACGCCGCCAGCGAGATAGCCGATGCCGCGCACGAACTCGAGGAAAACGGCCCGATCGGCGCGCGCTGCTTAGGCATTCACTTCGAAGGGCCGTTTCTCAATCCGAAGTTTCGCCGCGTCCACCGCCACGATTGTTTGATCCCCGCTTCCAAAGCGCGCGCGAAAGAAATGATCGACGCGTGCAAAGGAACGTTGCTCCTGGTCACCCTAGCGCCCGAGGTCGCCGGGGCCACCGATGCGGCGCGCGTCTTTTTAGAAAACGGCGTGACGTGTTCGGCCGGGCACACCGCCGCGAGATACCGCGATGGAAAACTGGCGATCGGCTTGGGCTATCGCTCGTTGACGCACGCCTTCAACGGCATGCCGCAGCTCGACCATCGGGATCCGTCGATTTTGGTCGCGTTCGTGCAGGACGAACGGACGCTGGTCCAAGCCATCGTCGACGGCCACCACGTCGCACCGGTCATGATCGACGTCCTCCATCGCCTGTTGGGCGACCGCATCGTGCTCGCCACGGACAATATGCCGCCGGCCGGACCGGGCTATCACATCAGCGGCGGCGTTATGCGCTCCGAAGACGGCACGATTGCCGGGAGTGCCCTGCGCATCGACCAAGCGCTGCGAAATTACATGTCGTACGCCGAGTTGCCGTTTGAAAGGGCCATCGTGGCCGCTACGTACGCGCCCGCTAAACTGATCGGGCACGACGGCCAGCTCGGCCGCGTGATTCCGGGATTGCGCGCCGACCTTTCCTTCTGGAACGCCGAGCACCAAGTCGTAGCCACGATGGTCGGCGGCGAGCTCGTCCACAACGAACTCCCCACCCCCGCCGGCGCCAAGAGCTAGGGAACCTAAGCGTCGTCCAAGCCGCGATACGGCAGGGGCTCCGCGAAGTCGTAGGGAGTCGAGAAAACTTCGGGGACGTGTTTGAAGTTGTAATAGGGCGGCGGGGACGCGATCTGCCATTCTAGGGTTCTCGCACCCCAGGGGTTGTTGCCGGCTTTCTTGCCGTGGCGGATACTCCAGATGGCGTTGATGAAAAAGATCAGGATGGCGGCGGTCATGACGAACGACGAGATCGATTCGAATTGATTCCACCCGGTGAACTGGGGGTCGTAGGACGAGACGCGGCGCGGCATGCCGAGCAGTCCCAGCCAGTGCATGGGCAAGAACGTGCCGTTGACGCCGATAAAGAATAGCCAGAAATGGACCTTTCCCCACGTCTCGTTCATCAAGCGTCCGGTCATCTTGGGATACCAGAAATACGACATCGCGAAGATGCCCATCAGGCTGCCGCCGACCAGCACGTAGTGCAAGTGTCCGACGATGAAGTACGTCCCGTGCGCGTGCAGATCGAACGGAACCGCGGCCAAGAAGACGCCGGTGATGCCGCCCATGGTAAACGTTGCGAGGAACCCGATAGCGAACAACATCGCGGTGGCAAAGTAGATCTTTCCGCCCCACAAGGTGGTGATCCACGAGAAGATCTTAATGCCGGTCGGGATGGCGATGACCATCGTGAGCAGCATGAACGGCAGCTGCAGATACGGGGCCAGCCCCGACGTGAACATGTGATGCGCCCACACCATGAAGCCCAGCAGCGCGATGGCGACCGACGAGAACGCGATCAGCTTATAGCCGAAGATCGGTTTGCGCGCGAAGACCGGAACGATCTCGGAAATCGCACCGAATGCCGGCAGGATCGTGATATAGACCGCCGGATGCGAATAGAACCAAAACATGTGCTGCCAAAGCACCGGGCTGCCGCCCTTGGTCGGGTCGAAGAACGGCACGCCGAACTGCCGCTGAACGAACAGCGCGCCCAGTGCCGCCGACAGCGCGGTCGTGGCGATCATCAGCAACGGGGCGGTTGCGAGTTGAGACCAGACGAACAGCGGCATCCGCGTAAACGTCATGCCGGGGGCGCGCATCTTGACCATCGTCACGATGAAGTTCAAGCCGGCGATCGTAGAACTCACGCCGACCAAGAATATCGCCGCGCACCACATCGAGGTTCCGGGACCGCCTTGGAGCGACATCGGCGGATATTCGGTCCAGCCCGCTTGCGGAGCGCCCATGAGGAACGACGAGTACAGCATCAAGCCACCGACCGGGAAGAGCCAGAACGACAGCATGTTTAACCACGGGAAAGCCACATCCCGCGCGCCGATCTGCAAGGGCATGATCAGGTTGCCGAAGCCGCCCGTCAGCAGCGGAATGATGACCAGCCAGATCATCGTCGAGCCGTGGATCGTGTAGAGCTCGTCGTAGGTCGACGTGGCTACGACGTTGCCCGACGAGTGCATCAACTGAGCGCGGATGATTTCGGCCAGCATGCCGCCCAAAATCATAAACACGAAGGCGGTGATGATGTACTGGATGCCGATGACCTTGTGGTCGATCGAAAAGATATACTTACGGACGAAGGTCTGGGGTTCGGGATGAATGTGCTCGTCGAGTTCCCCGTCCGCGCGAGCCGGCCCCAGAACCGCGTAGCTCATCGGGCCTTGACCTTCTCGGCGTCCTTGCGAAAATAGGCCGCGTTGATTTCGGCAAATCGTGCCCATTTTTCGGGGACGTCGGTGTCGGCGAAGATCGCCTCCACCGGGCAGGCTGAGACGCACGCGCCGCAGTCGATGCAGACCTCGGGATCGATGTACAACATTTCATCGGCGTCGTCGCCATGGATGCAATCGACCGGGCAAACGTCGACGCACGAGCGATCCTTGGTGCCGATGCAGGGGTCTGTAATCACATAGGCCATACTCGCACTATAGAAGAGGCAGGCGCCGCGCGAATTGACGGCGGTCATCCCCCACCTGCGAGAAAAGACACAGCGCCACGCTAGCGTGTTATAGTGAAGGTCTCGATGGAAGTTTTTGACGTGCGCGGCGTACCCGTCGCCCGGCGCCACGCGCTTATCGTCGCGCGTTTGGAAGCGCTCGGCGGCGATACGCTGCTGATCCGCACGGACCACAACCCAAGGCCGCTGCGCTTCGAACTAGAACGGCGCTTTGCCGGGCGCTTTGTTTGGGACGAGCGCGAAGCCGGCGAGAGCGTTTGGGAAGTTCGCGTCGTGGAGGCACGTCGCGATCCCGACGAAATCAAAACCCTGCTCCGGCGTAGCGCGGTTTTCTATCGGGCGCCCTCGACGGTGTTGACCGCGCTCGCGTCGCGTGCCCGAAGTGCGTCGATTCGGCGTCATCGTGCGATCGCGCACCAAGACATACGTTGGCCATACCTCGGCATGATCGCCGGCGGCATCGTCGACGCCGTCCTGCTGACGTCTTCGGGGAAGGAACTCGCCGTCCAAGAATACGTTGCCGCCGACATCTTCGGCGAGTGCGAACTGCTCGACGGCGGCGCGACCCTGCTCCGGTACGAGGCGCGCAGCACGGATACGTCCGTCGTACTCTTTCCAACCGACGCCGTGGGCGCGGCCATGGAAGCCGATGTCGGCGTCGCGCGGGCGATCTCGCGCCTGGCCGCGCAACGCGCGCGTCTCTATTGCAAGTTCGTCGCGATAGCGATGGGATCGCCGACGGCCGTGCGGGTTGCGACCGTGCTTCTTCCCTATGCCGGACCGATGGTCGGCATGTCCGACGCGCTCGAACCGTTGCCATCCATGACCCAGGTGGAGTTGGCGCGCCTTGCGGGAACCGCTAAAGAAGTCGTCAACCGCGCGCTCTCCGACCTAGAATCCCTGGGCGCACTCAGGCGCCAATTCGGCCACGTCGTACGTCTGGACCGTCAACGATTAAGCGATATTCTCGAGCATCAGCCGCCTAAATAGGCGGCGACGACGGCGGGGTCCTCGAGAAGATCGGCGGCAGCGCCGGTGCGCACGATGCTCCCGCTTTCCAGGACGTAGGCGCGTTGGGCGATGCGCAGAGCTTGGCGCGCGTTCTGCTCGACCAGCAGCATCGTCGTCCCGCCATGATGCAGTTCGCGGATGATGGAAAAGATCGTTTCGATCGCCATCGGCGCGAGGCCCAGCGACGGTTCGTCGAGCATCAGCAACCGCGGCGAGCCCATCAACGCGCGGCCGATCGCCAGCATCTGCTGCTCGCCGCCCGAAAGGGTCGCCGCCGATTGATCGATACGCTCGCCCAACCTTGGAAATGCATCGAGCACGAACGCCTGACGCGTCGCGATGACTTGGCGCGAACGCTCGCCGAACGCACCCAACTCCAAGTTCTCGCGAACGGTCATACGCGTGAAGATGCGCCGCCCTTCGGGAACGTGGTTGAGACCTGCGCGCGCGATCGCATCGGCCGAGCGGCCGCGCAGCGGCTTGCCGTCGAACGCGATGCCGCCTCTCCAGGGGATCAGCCCGCTGATCGCGCGCAAGGTGGTCGTCTTGCCCGCGCCGTTGGCGCCGAGCAGCGCGACGATCTCACCAGGTTCGACGTGCAGATCGATCCCGTGCAGCGCCTCGATGCCGCCGTAGCGCACTTCGAGACCGCGCACGTCGAGCAGGCTCACGCGCCGGCTCCAAGGTAGGCTTCGATCACGCGCCGATCGGCTCGGATCTGCGCGGGCGGCCCCTGGGCGATCTTCTCGCCGCGATCCAGCACGACGATGCGTTCGCTCGCGCTCATCACCAAGGACATGTCGTGCTCCACGAGCATCTGCGTGACGCCTCGCGCGCGAATGGCCTGCAGCAGATCGCGCAGCGATGCCTTCTCGCGCGGATTCATGCCGGCGGCAGGCTCGTCGAGCAGCAATAACTGCGGGCGGCTCGCCAGCGCGCGAGCGATCTCCAAGCGCCGTTGCGAACCGTAATCGAGGCTGCCCGCTTCAACGTTTCGGACGCGTTCCAGGCCAACGAACGCCAACAGCTCGCGAGCCCGCTCGCGCGCTCGCGCCTCTTCCCGGCGCTCGCCCGGGACGTGGAGGAGCGACGCAAAGAGGTTGGACCGCAGGCGCGCGTGTTCGCCCGCCATCACGTTATCGATCGCCGGCATGAACGTAAACAGGCGCACGTTTTGAAACGTGCGCGCGATGCCGGCGACGGCGATTTGGTAGGTCGGACGCCCGTCGATGCGCGCGCCGTCGAACTCGATGCTCCCCGCATCGGGCGCGTATATCCCGGTAATCGCGTTGAAGATCGTCGATTTTCCGGCACCGTTGGGGCCGATGACGGCCAGCAACTCGCCCCGCTCGACCGCAAACGAAACGCCCGCAAGCGCGCTCACGCGTCCGAAGCGTTTGGAGATGCAATGCAATTCCAGCAGCGCCACGCTACGATGTGCCGGCCTGCGGATTGGTCAGTTCCTCGCTGCGCTGACGGTTGGGCAGCAGACCGCCCGGCCGGAAGAGCATGATGCCGACCAGGATCGCGCCATAGATAAGAAAGTGGTACTGGCCGAAATCGACGTTGAGATGCACGGCCGCCGCCATCGTGTTAGCTTGCGGCAACAGGACGCCGTTGACGAACGTCAGCACGAGGGCTCCGACGACCACGCCCGCGATGTTCCCCATGCCGCCCAGCACCAGCATCGACACGATCAGAACGCTGAGCTGAAATTGAAACAGGTCGGGGGACACCAAACTGAGTTTGGCGGCGAAGATCACGCCGCCTAGGCCGCTAAACGAAGCGCCCAACGCAAACGCTGCCAGTTTGACGGCGGTCGTATTGATACCGACGTGCTTGGCGGCCAGCTCGTCCTCGCGAATCGCCATCCACGCGCGCCCCAAGCGACTATCGCGCAAGTTCCGCACCAGCAACAGCGTCAGCGCGATCGCGCCCAAGGAAACGTAGTAGTACGGCATGGAGCCCTGGCCGAACGAGCGACCGAAGAACGTCGGAAAATCCAACGCCGCGATGCCGTTCGGGCCGCCGGTCAACTTGGTCAGATTCTGAAACACTTGCGGCACGATTTCGCCGAAGCCCAACGTCACGATCGCCAGGTAATCGCCGTGCAAGCGCAGGGTCGGCGCGCCCAGGACGATGCCGAACAGCGAAGCCAGCGCCGCGGCGATAAACAGAATCGCCCAAAACGGCAGATGGATGCCCAACTGCGGGCTGGCCAACAAGGCATACGCGTACGCGCCGATCGCAAAGAACGCCGCGTACCCCAAATCCAGTAGTCCGGCATATCCGACGACCACGTTGAGGCCCAGCGCGAGCACGATGTAGATTCCCGCGTCCGCCAGAACGTTCAGCGTCGCATCGTTGCCGTTAACGAGCGGGCCCAGCAGCAGAATCGCCGCTAGCAGCGCGCCGATGGCCAAGCGCTTGCGCGGCGCTTGCACCATCTGCAATGCGACCGTCAGGCCGATCCCCGCCGCAAAATACAGGTAGATCATACTTTGGTGGGTCTCGATTCGCCAAGCAGGCCGGACGGACGGAAGACCAGCACGAGAATGAGGATCGCGAAGACCACGACGTTGGACCATTGACCGCCGATCAGCCAGGTCGAGAACGACTCGATGATTCCGATGGCAAACCCGCCCAGCATCGCACCGGCCAAATTGCCGATGCCGCCCATCACCGCGGCGGTAAATGCTTTGAGGCCGGCGCCGAACCCGTTAAAGAACCACGTCGATTGGTAGTAGACGCCCGACACGAACCCGGCGATCCCGGCCAAGGCGCCGCCGATCAGGAACGTCAGCGCGATCGTGGCGTTGACGTTGATGCCCATCAACTGCGCGGCGTCGCGATCTTGCGCCGTCGCGCGCATCGCCTTGCCCAAACGCGTTCGCGCGACGAAGACCTGCAGGGCGAACATCGTCGCGACCGCCAGTCCCACGATCACGAGCTGTTTCACGTTGACGTCCAGCGCGCCCAGCGAAAGCGTCGGATTGGGAATCAGCGATGGAAACTGCACGGGCGAGGGACCCTTCCACACCTGCATCACGTTCTCGAGAATGAACGAAACGCCGATCGCGGTGATCAAGGGCGCCAGGCGCGGCGCGTCGCGCAGGCGGCGATAGGCCAAGCGTTCGATCAGCAGGCCGACGATGCCGCATAGCAGCGCCGCGCCCAGCGCGGCGATCGCGATGTCGGCCACCAGCATCGGACCGTGCACCTCGCCCGTAACGCCCAGTGCCGCCAGGATCGTCAGCGCGAAGAACGACCCCAGCGTATAGACGTCGCCGTGCGCGAAGTTGATCAGCTCGACGATCCCGTAGACCATCGTGTAGCCCAATGCGATCAGGGCGTAGATCCCGCCCAAAGAAATGCCGTTGACCAGCTGGGCGAGAAATTGATGCACTACTTTTCGGTGAGGTTCAGTTGCCGAATGAACGCCCCTTGGCCGTTCTTAAATCCGTAAAGGCTGATGATCGGGTTGCGCACGTCGCCCGCAGCGTCGAACCCCACCGGCCCGATCGGCGTCTTGATGTGGATCGACGAGACGCCGGCTACGACCGCCGCGCGTGACGGAAATCCGCCGGCGCTTCGGGCGGCAGCTGCGATTG
>Ga0208357_1001290_pt1 | contig 18441 bp, 14 predicted proteins | sample NGESurdeep092012_6_FD_184487 | JGI IMG/M metagenome (GOLD analysis project Ga0208357, IMG submission 184487) | Arctic peat soil microbial communities from Barrow, Alaska - NGEE Surface sample F52-2 deep-092012 (SPAdes) | ecosystem: Environmental > Terrestrial > Soil > Wetlands > Peat ... | reverse complement strand
GAGCGAGCCGATACCCAACCGCTGCGTCACCGTTTGCCACCGCGTCGACGACGTAGCCTGCTTCTCGAAGACCACGCCCTAAAACGCTACACAGTCCAGCATCGTCTTCCGCAAGAAGGATCTGCATATCGACCAGTGTGCCCGCGGTGCTCGCTGCGAGGGAGTCGGGCGCCGCCGCTACGGACGCGATGGGTGAACGACGGAGTCGCATCATCACGCCACGGTCCTGCGCCGAGCTAGTTCGTATCTCGTGTGTACGTCGTGATCACGAAACATTGACGAGCGTCCCGATCGGGTCATAGTTGAAAACGACCGCAGCATTTGCATACGAAAGCTCGACACAGCCGAGGCTCTGGGGGTAGCCGTACTGAGCGCGGAGAAAGCCGTGGACCGCGTCACCGCCGTTGAAATACGCGACGTACGGGACGCCGGGGTCGTCGTAGTGACTGCCATCGGGGTTGTAGCCACTCATCGTGGTCGAGTTGTACCGAAGATAAACAGGGTAGGTGCCCAGTGCGGTCGGCTCCTCGGCGATCCCGGTATTCGCGAGGCTCTGGTAGATGATCTTCCCGACCCGCCAGACAGAAAGCGTCTCGGGGCTTGACGTCGTCACCTCGATGTAGTCATAGGGAGCGCTGGACACCTGACGTTGTGCGATCGCGTGGAGAAGCGCAGTCCAAACCTGTGGCCCGGCGTCGCCGTCGGCGGGAAGTCCATGCGCGGATTCGAATGACATCACCGCTGCCCGAACGAGAACCGTGTCGACGCCGGGCTGCCATGAGGTCGCTAAGGAGCTCGGGATGTCCGAAAAGCGCCAAGAAAAGGAGCCCGCTCTCGGCCTGAGGTCAATCGCAGCCGGCCGCGATGCTTCTCGATCGAGCGTCGCTGTCGCAAGCCGCGCCAAGTGCAGAGGTACCGAGGTGTCGCTGGCTGTTTTGAAGCTACTCCTGCCGGTCGCAGCTTCTACTGCGGGACTCGGCGAGGCACCGATAGCAGCGATCAGATGATGGGGGCCGGCCCGCGCAAAGGTGTCGCTCGAGCTCGACGTTCCAGTGGTCGTAACACCTTCGAAATCGAGCGGCATATAGCCGAGCTCGGCGAGAAGTTGTTGGAGGCGGAGCACTGAACCAGCGGCGATCACGAACGACGCTTGGTATGGGTCAGCGAGCGCGACGCCGGCACCATCTCGCAGTCCGGCCCTTCCCCCGCGTAGCGAAAGCGTCACTTTCGAGAAGGGCACGAAATTCCCCTTCGGGCGAAATTCGAGTGTCGAGCGACCGGTGTGCACCCACGACCCAGGGATCGTCGGGGTGAGACTTGGAAGCGACCAGTGTCGAGCAAGTGGTTGGGAAAACTGGACGCGGATGAGCGGCGAATACCCAACGGCCTTTTGTCCCGATGTTGGAGAGATTGCGACGACCTCGAACACTGCCGGATGGCTGGGCCGAGTGCCACCTATCGGGTGCTGCGTGGCCGCGGTGCCGCGGTGAGTGGTTCGCACGAAATAATTCGATCCACCTGCTCCGCCGAGCACGAGAAGCACCGAAATGCTTCCGATCACGACGCCCCAACGGATCCGACCTTCTTCGGTTCTCAGCCGCGGCCCATGCACCTGACCTGCCAACCAGAAACAAACGCGGCGTGTCTAGGGTGATCGACCCGGCGGTACCGAATACTTGGCTCGGAACTGGCTGGACCTTTCACCTTCTTCACCCGGTCGACCGTACCCTTCGAGCCTTACGAGAACATGAACGACGGGTCGGTACGCGCCAGTACACGTGGCGGAGCCGTCGCTCTTGCAGCGATAGTTCTGCTGACACTTGTGAGACGGACCTCCCCCGCAGAATGCCGCTCATTTCATCGCTGGCCGCGGGCTCGCAATCAACGTTGGGCCTCATCAGCCGAGGCTGGCCCGTCGACTCGTCTCACTCGAAGTTCCGACCGACTGGTGCCCGCTTCGGGTAAGCAAGACTCCGCCGGCGATGCTCACGATGGAGCAGACGCCTCGGGCCCAGCCGGCGCTTCCGCTCGCCAGAACCTCCCGGAACAAGACAGTACCGGCGTCAATCGGCACGAGACTGTTGATGAGTGAGCCCCGCCGTCGCCAGCACCGCGTCGAAATAAGCGAGCCTTGCGAGAACATGAACGGCGGGTAGGCGATAACGAATCCGACATGCCGGCTCGATGACGATTGCAATTGGGATCGCTGCCCACTTCACAACGAGAGCGTTGGTGGGATCAGGCGCGGAAGCTTAAATAGGTGGTCACCCTCACGTTCATGCGGCCGTAAGGCTCGGCTATTACCTTGCAATCGTGGGTTTGGACAAGAGGACCTGGGTTGGACCTCCTAGCGTGGTCGACGCTCCCTCTAGAGGTCTGCGCAACGTCGGGAGGACTCTCACCTTGGTCCCGATTGTTGCCATCTTCGCGTTCATGATCCTTGCGGAAGTGACGCTCTCAGCAGTCCCGGGCGCTTCGTTCGGATCGCACACCGCTGGCGTCTCAACTCATCGCGAACCGAGGTACCGACTGGCTCGCGGTGCGGGCTCGCAGTCCGTCCTCACCCGGAGAACGCTCCCAAGGAGCACGCGACTGTCGCCTTTGCCGCCACCGCAGCGCCTCTCGCCGTTCACAGGTTCAGCAGCAGCCGGCGAAGGCCTGTGGCGCCCCGTCGGTCGTGTAGTCAATGGCATCCCCTCGGTGTACGAGACGAACCTCAAGATGCCCGATGAGCCCGGTGCCACCGCGGGGATCGCTTGGATGGACACGAGGTTGCTGCGCGCGACCCTCTATTCCGGAAGCATCAGCCCCGGCGGACTGACCTGGAAGTTCACGGCTCCGGTTCAACCCGCCGCGGCTAAGACGCTCGTGGCAGCATTCAATGGCGGTTTTAAGTTTCCCGCTTCCGGAGGCGGTTATCTCTCAGAGGGAAAGTTGGTGTTCCCGCTTCGCGTCGGCGCGGCGTCGCTCGTGATCTTCAAGAACGGCTCTGCAACTGTGGGTCAATGGGGTCGAGATGTGACCATGGGCCCCACAGTTGTCGCTGTTCGCCAGAACCTCGACCTTCTTGTTGATCATGGCCAGCCAGTACCGGGTCTCAGCCAATATGACACCTCGGCCTGGGGGTCAACGCTTGGAAGAATCCCAAACGTCTGGCGCTCGGGCATCGGCGTGACGGCGAACGGAGCCCTCGTTTATGTCGCCGGACCGTCGCTCACCGTCGTCGATCTCGCCGATCTTTTAGTGCGCGCCGGTGCGATTCGGGCGATGGAGCTCGACATCAACCCGTATTGGACGATCTTCGCCGATTATTCACCGTCGACTCCGACGGGCATCGCCGCTCCCTCCAATGGAGTGGACCTGTTGGCGGGAATGAACGGATCCCCAGCGCGGTTTTTCGAGCTCTCCTGGGCGCGCGACTTCATCACGATGTCGGCGCGCGGCGTCAGCTGACGCGTACCGACGGTGCCAAAGGTAACGGTCATCTGAAGATGCGTCGCCGACCAATGGCAGCGCGCTCGAGGTCAGCGCCGCAGGGGTAATGGCGCCATGTAGGCCGCGTTTGCCTGCGCCGCGCTGAGATACCGGTTCGCCATCAGCTGGTCAAGGACGTGACGCTGGCGTTCCTTGGCGAGGGTGAGGTGCCGGACCGGGTCATAGGCCGACGGAGCTTCGGGAAGCCCAGCGAGCATTGCCGCCTCGGCCCACGTGAGGCCGTTGGGATCGGCGCCAAAGTACCCACGTGCCGCCGCCACGTAGCCCCAGTACCCATTCCCGAAGTAGACGGCATTCAGGTACATCTCAAGGATCGCGGGCTTGGAGTACGAAAGAGCGAGCTTCACCCCGAGTCCGATCTCCTGCAAGGTGGCGCCGATACCCGTGCCTCCTCCGTAGAGCTGTTTGGCCAGCTGCTGGGCAATGGTGCTTCCGCCAGGATCGCCATTGGCCTGAAAGCTCGCTAACGCGGCCCGCGCCGCCCCATCAAAAACATTGAGCGCGACATTCGAATAGAAGTGCTCATCTTCGACCGCAACGATCGCTTCGCCGAGTTTTGCCGGGACCGGCGCCGTGCCCAAGGCACCACGATGCAGAGACAGGATCTGCTCCACACGAGCTTTGGCATCGCCGACGCTGGGGAGGCTGAGGTAGTACCCAAGACCGGAGAGAACGAGTGCGAGAAGAATCGCCAAAGCGACGACCACAATCCGGAGGATATAGCGCTGCAACCGACCTCTGTGGCGTCGTCGCACGAATCTCACGTTGCGCCGTCTATCAATCCCGTGGCGAGCAGCTGATTCCAAGAGTCAGTTGCGCGCCCTGGCGCGATGCCGATCGGATTCGTGCAAGTTGTCCGTGCGCGTATCAGCTTGGTGAAACGTATCCGGAGAGGGTCGTGTCTATCTTCGAGCCGACGTCGGCTCTGTATCCGTCGTTGCCGATCTCGACAACACTGAAGCCGGTCCGATCGCCGTCGCCGTTGATGGCATCTGGACCGCGCCTGCCCGGCGCGTAACTGATCACCATGGCGACGTGTGCTTCGACAAGCGTGGCGGTGTCGAGTCCGTAGACGGCAACATCTCCCGGTTTGGGGATATATCCCGATCCCACACCATGCCAGCTTCCCCTTGAGGCTCCCCATTCGTAAAAGCTCGCTGACGAAGAGTTGAGATCGCCGTTGATGTACTGATAGATGACGTTGGCGCCAGCCTTCTGCCATACCCATGCAGCGAAATCTGCGCACCACTCCTCGTTGAGATTGTCGTTCGCGCAGTTGCTCGTCCCAGAGATCCAATACGCACTGAACCTGTTGCAGTAGGTCGATGGGTCGGTTCGATATCCGACCTGACTTTCGGCGATCGCGACGATGCGACCTCGCAGCGGCGAGATCGCCGCCGCGTTTTCGATGTCGATGCGCGCGAGCTCGGCCACCGACGGAGCTTTCGAGCGATAAAACAATCGGGGGATCGACGTGTGGGTCGCTGATGGACGCAGGAGGAAGAACGCCGCTATGACAACGCCCAGCGCGACGAGAAACCGGCGCCGGTTCCGATGCCGTCGTCGTCCTGCGCGAATGCGGGCACTCATGGTTCGCCATGCACGACTACTCGGCTACGGCGCGGACATCGTGACAAAGTCGCGGGCATACGCCAGCTCAAAAAAACGCGCAGGACTCTGCACCATCGTCGGCAGCAAGTCCGTGCCGTTGCTGGGCGACGCGGCGCCGGTCGGACTCGACGGTGCGTAGGTCGAGAACACGGGCCAGAGCGGGTTCATGTCGAGGACCATCGCCCGGATCGCGCCGGCGCGAACAAGGACATCCGCTAGGTCGACGATGTTCATTGGCCCAACGACGTACACGAGTGCACCAGCCGCGGTGACACCGAGGCCGGATCGCCACGCGTTCGCGTTCTTGTAAAGGCTGTACCCCCAAGATGAGATATCTGCCGGATTGATCCCAGGAACAGGCTGGCCGTGGTCCACGAGAAGCGTCAAGTTCTGTCGCACGGCGACGACTGCGGGGGTCATGGTGACGTCTCGTCCCCATTTTCCGACGGTCGCGACGCCGTTCTTGTAGATCACAAGTGAGGCAGCACCGGCGCGTAGCGGCGCGACAAGGTGGCCTTCGCTCAAGTAACCGCCGTTCGAGTCCTTCAACAAGAACCCACCATTGAACGCGGCAACAAGCGTCTCGGACGCTGCGTTCGAGATCGGTGCGGTGTATTTCCACAACATGCCGCCAGGACTGACGCTTCCGGAGTAGAGCTTGGCCCGCAACAGCTTCGTGTCCATCCAGGCGATCCCGGCTACGACCGATGGACTATCGGGGAGTCGAATCGTCGTTTCATAAATCGCAGAGTGACCGCGGACGACGCGGCCAGCAATGTGCCATTGACCCTCTCCGGGCGAGGGAGAGCCGTGAAACGACCGAAGCGCCTGAGGAACCGGAAGGAATGCAGCAACTGTGGCGACCTCACGTCCCGAATGTGATTTCGTCCGCGCCAGAAGTTGCGCGTTGCCTCGTGGCGCGCTGACGGCGTGCCACGAGGCGGCAACGCCAAAGCTCAGCCCCACAACGATGGTGATAGCGATCGCTTGCCGGCGTCTCGCCACGCGTTTCCTAACGCGTCGGAGGGCGGCGTGTGAGCTCCGGCCCGCCTCAGGAGGAAGGTAGGCCATTCACATGTCTGCCATGCTGTGACGGTACGCGCGGACCCTTACGACGACATGAACGGCCTGACCCCCGATAGAACGATCGCTCGCGAGATCAAATTCTGTGCGCAATCTCTGTATCGAGGGCGCACATTTTCAAGGAGAGCTATCGTCCCGAGAGCGAAAGCAAGTGCTCTAAAAGGGCGTCCCGCCAGCTGAAGGGCCTGCCACACCTGGTCCTCCGAACGGCGACTCACGACGACCGGCGAAGTCACGCCAAGCGCGGCGTGGACATTGAGCGATGCCGAGCGAGTCTTTTCAGCGAGAGACCGCGTGTTCACGTCTCCGTAAGGCTCGACGCTTAGCGTGCCCTTCTATGAAGCACGCTCGCACACGTTCGGCTTCGACCCTCCAGGCCTCGATCTCCGCCACGAGAACTCCGCGCGGCATCGGACGCCTTTCGATCGAGTTGTGACACGAGAAGATGACCCAGCCAAGCAAGATCACCGCCCACCACTTGCCGACAATGACCCTCGTCATCACGGCCACGCACGATCCGCGATACCCAGCAGCCAGCTCAGCGACTCTGTACCATCCAGATCGAGCAGCGATCCTGCGAGCACTCAGCGAGCACGAACGGCGTCGACAAGGCCGAGTGCAGACCGTGCGACTCTCAAAAGACGTGCAAAACGCCGCGCGCAGATCCGCCGACGACGATTCGTCCTCGCGCTCGTTTTAGCCGTCGTCGCCGTGTTGATCACCTCGGTCGTCACGTCGCCACCTGGAAAGCGCGGTGCGGTTCAAGCGGGATCGAACACGAACAGCCCGTCAGCCTCCAGCGAAACCGACGTGGCCGCGGCAGAGGCAGGCGAGCTCCCCTGGCAGCTTGCCGCGCCGATCAGCCGCGAGGTTGTCCTTCCCGATGCCCAGCCGAACTCGCTGCTCATCGCCGGGGGCCTCAGCAGCTCGGGAAGCTCAGACTCGGGCATTTACGCGCTCGACACGACCGACGGTGGCCTGACCTCGGTCGGAAATCTCGGGGTAGCCACTCATGATGCAGCAGGGGCGCTCGTTAACGGAGATGGGTTCGTCATCGGAGGCGGAAGCGCCGCGCCGAGCTCGGAGACGCAGCGGCTTGGCACGAACGACGGCTCACTCTCCTCAGGGTCGTTGAACCAGGCCCGCGCGGATGCTGGCGCCGCGACGATTGGCGACACCGCTTACATCGTCGGCGGTTATGACGGCCCCTCATTGGATGCAGAAGTTTTGGCGACGACCGATGGATTGCACTTCCGCGACGTAGCCGCGCTCACGGTGCCGGTCCGGTATCCGGCGGTCGCCGTGCTCGATAAGAAGATCTACGTCTTCGGCGGTGAGGCAAATGACGGCCGGCCAGTGCGAACCGTGCAGATGGTCAACCCGAGCTCGCACACGGCGTCGGTTCTCGGCCAGCTCCCACTCCCGATTGCAGGAGCGGTAGCGGCGAACCTCGATGGCACCATCTATTTGGCAGGCGGCGAGTCCACAACCCGATCGTCGCTGCTGTCACCGATCGTGAATGTCTACGCCTTCAATCCGGTGGGTCACGCGTTTCTTCGTGCCGGATCGTTGCCAGTCGCAATTTCGAATGCCGGCGCGGCGGTACTTGGAGGGCGCCTTTGGATCGTCGGCGGCGAAACGGCGGGCAGTAGACCGAGCGCCGTCGTCCAGATGATCGAACCGAATCGGCGCTTCGGCGTCGCCGGAAGCGCGGGTGCCGGCTCGCCGTTCTTTGGCGAGCGGCTCTTGATCGCCGATCGGGGGAACAACCGACTCCTTCTTTTGAACGATGCCGACCAGGTGATCTGGACCTATCCCTCGAAAGGAAAGCCGGCCCCTCCGGGTGGTTTTTACTTCCCCGACGATGCATTCTTCATCCGCCATGGAACCGCGATCATCTCGAACCAAGAAGGAAACGAAACGCTCGTCGAGATCGCCTACCCCTCAGGGCGGATCGTCTGGCAGTACGGACACCCTCGCGTCGCGGGATCTGCTCCGGGGTATCTCAACAACCCCGACGACGCCTACCTCCTGCGGAACGGCATCATCACTGTTGCCGACCCGAAGAACTGCCGCGTCCTCGTGCTCAGTCCGCAGAAAAAGGTGCTCTCCCAGATCGGCACGAACGGAGCGTGCGTCCACAACCCTCCGAGCGAGCTCGGCTCGCCGAACGGCGACACGCCGCTTGCAGACGGGAACCTCTTGGTCTCTGAGATAAACGGCTCGTGGATCGACGAGTACACGACTACCGGCAAGCTGGTCTGGACGGTGCACCTCCCGATTGGCTATCCCTCCGATCCCCAACAGGTCGGACCAGACCGCTACCTTGTCGCCAACTACGAGGACCCCGGCGGGATTATCGAGTTCAACCGCGCGGGACAGGTCCTTTACCGCTACCAGCCAAACTCTGGGCCGGGAGTCCTCAACCAGCCATCCCTCGTAGAACAACTCCCGTCCGGGGTGTTCATGTTGAACGACGACTACAACGAGCGCCTGATCGCGATCGACCCTGCCACCGGAGCGCTCGTCTGGCAGTACGGCACGACCGGTCAGGCGGGCACGACCACCGGGCTCCTAAACACACCGGATGGCTTCGACCTCCTCGGGAGCGGCGGCACGACCCCGACACACCTGGCGACGGGCTGATGCGACCGGTAGCGCTACGAGAACGAACAAGGCGACGTCTCGGACGAGCCGCTCGCTCTTTTCAAGAGACGCGAGGGAGTACATGAGTTCGCTGCGACTACATGGAGCGGGACGTTCGGCCGCCCTCGAACGGCTTCGCGCCCTCGGAGTCCCGAGCTCGCCGGAGCTCAACGATACGGCCCCGCCGGAACGGGACCCGCAGCCGAGAACGCGCCGCGATCGTCGTGCGCTCCGGCGCGCCAAACGAGCAGCGCGAAAGACCATTCTTGGTCGCCATCCGTACCGCGCCGCGACGATCGTCGTGGTGCTCGGCCTCACCCCGGCGTGGGTCTCGCTCGGCACGGCTCTCAACGACCCGGGGCTCGGCAGCTCGCTTTCGGCCCGCTTCGCCGAATGGGCCCGCGGGCACGGCGGCGGCCCAGTCGTGGTCTGGGCGGAGAACCTCTGGTATTCCCACCATCAGCCTCCGATCGGTGGGAAACCGTTGAAAGGCGCCATCCCGCCACCCCCCAGCTCGACCTCTTCAAAGGGCACATCGTCCGCACACCTCGTTACGCACTTACCGACCCCGGCACGGATCACTCCACTTGCCAGACCGCCAATCCCCGGTGAGGGCGTCTGGCACCCCGTTGGTCGCAAGGTTGATGGACTTTCCGCCGTCTACGAGGCTTACCTCCGTCCCGATACGATTCACACGAGCGTCGTCGTCGGCGTCGCCTGGATGGACACGAAGTTGCTCCGAGCCACCCTCTACTCCGGAAGCACGATTCCCGGCGGTGGGCCGTACCCATATACCGCGCCCATCGCGCCGAGCGCGGCGAAGAGCGTCGTTGCGGCGTTCAATGCCGGGTTTCTCATGAGCAATGCGAACGGCGGCTACTACACCAACGGCCACGTCGTCAAACCACTCCGGAGCGGTGCCGCTTCGCTCGTGATCTATCGCAACGGCTCAGCAACTGTCGCCGAGTGGGGGCGGGACGCCACGATGACCTCAGATGTCGTGGCAGTCCGTCAGAATCTCGACTTGCTCGTCGACGGTGGCAAACCCGTTCCCGGGCTCAACGCGAACGACACGAGTAAGTGGGGCTACACGCTCGGCAATCAGGTCTACGTCTGGCGATCCGGCGTCGGCGTTACTTCCGACGGTGCGTTGGTGTATGTGGGTGGGCCGGGGCTCAACATCACGACGCTCGCGAAGCTTCTCGTGCGCGCCGGAGCGGTGCGAGGCATGGAGCTCGACATCAACACCGACTGGGTCAATTTTGCAACTTACGACCCAAGTGCAGCGTCTGCTCCCGCAGGCGCAGCAAATGGGTCCTTGCTCTTGTCCAGTATGACTGGCACGACAGCGCGCTACTTCGAGTCGTGGTGGTCTCGCGACTTCTTCACTATGTCCGCACGCGGCAAGGCCGGCTGAGACGATGGGAAAAGTCCTGCCGCAGCTGCACGTTGCATCTCGCTCGTCTTCTGTCGCAGCACCTGAGACGCGCGAGCCGCAGTGGGGAGACCAACACCCAGAGACAGACCTACGCGAGACGGTCGCGTCCACATCTGTCGTCACGGTTAGCCCACGGCGAGCACTTCCCTTTGCGCTATTGGTCGCGACGCGACCTCGGCAATGGATGAAGAACTTGCTCGTCTTCGCGGCTCCCGGGGCGGCCGGTCTCCTCGGCCGAGCGGTCGTCGTCGAGAAAACCGCTGCCGCGGCTGGGCTATTCCTGATCGCTTCTGCGGGTACGTACCTCGTCAACGACGCGATCGATGCTTCCGCGGATCGCCTGCACCCCGACAAGCGACATCGGCCAGTGGCATCTGGGGAGCTTTCCGGTCCGCTTGCGATCGGCATCGGAAGTTCGCTGCTCGTTCTCGCCGTTATCGGCGCGACCTTCCTCGCCGGCCTTCAGCTTGCGAGCGTGATCGGAGCGTACGTCGTCACGAGCCTGACCTATACGCTCTGGCTAAAGCGAGTTGCCGTCGTCGAGCTCGCCTGCGTGTCGGCGGGATTCGTTCTTCGTGCCGTTGCCGGAGGAGCGGCCGTGCACATCCCGATCTCACCCTGGTTCGGCATCGTGACCTCGTCAGCAGCACTCCTTGTCGTCGCGGGCAAGCGAAGCGCGGAGATCGACCTGCTCGGTCGCGCCGGATCCCTGCATCGTCACGTTCTCGATAAGTACTCGGCGTCGTTCCTTCGTTCGGTGAGGTTGATCGCAGCGGCGGTCGCGATCGTCAGTTTCTGCCTGTGGGCATTCGCACGGGCGACTCACATCGACTCCGGTCGAGCCGATTCCGACAATGTCTTATTCGAGCTTTCGATCCTCCCCTTCGTTCTCGGTATCTTGAGCGTCGAGCTCGCGATTGACTCGGGTGAGGGCGGTGCTCCCGAGGAGCTCGTAATTCATAGTCACGTGATCCAAGCACTCGGGGCTGTTTGTCTCGCGCTCGTCGCCGTTGCGATCTACGCGTGAGCACATCGCCAGTCACGACGGTGCGCGGCCGTTTCGATCTCGTCAGCGGTTGGGGAGTTGGCTCGAGGTCAGCAGCCCGTATCGAACGCGTCGAGACCCAGGAAGGCCTGGAGCGAATTGTGCAGGGCGTCATGGAGTCTCCTGCGCGGATCCTTCCCCGGGGACTTGGGCGTTCGTACGGTGATGCTGCGCAGTGCGCGGGAGGAACCATCCTCGACTGCACCTCGCTCGATCGAGTCGTCGAGGCCGATCTCGACCATGGAAGGCTCCGCGTCGAAGCGGGAATGTCGCTTGACGCACTGCTCGCGCTCGTCGTCCCAGCAGGATGGTTCGTTCCGGTCACGCCCGGCACGCGCCACGTCACCATCGGCGGCGCGATTGCGGCGGACGTGCACGGCAAGAACCACCATAGAGACGGTGCGTTCGGCACCCACGTCGAACAACTCTCCCTCATCACCGCACGCGGACGGTTCGACGTCGGCCCCACAACGCAGAGCGATCTCTACTGGGCGACGGTCGGCGGAGTGGGACTGACCGGCACGATCGTCGAGGCGACCCTCCGGTTGCACCCGATCGAGTCGGGGTTGATGACCGTCGACACGCTCCGCGCCGGCGACCTCGATGAGTGTATGGCAGAGCTCGCCGCCTCTGACGACCGCTACCGCTACTCCGTCGCCTGGGTGGATTGCGTCGCACGTGGCCGACATCTCGGTCGCTCGGTACTGAGCCGCGGTGACCACGCTCGGCTAAGCGATCTCCCGCCGCGAGTGAAGCAACCGCTCACCTACCGATCGACGACATCGCTAAACGTGCCGATGACCGCGCCGTTCAATCTGGTGAGCGCAGCTGCGGTCCGGGCGGGGAATGAACTGTGGTATCGAAAAGCGCCAGCACGTCGCCTTGGCGAGCTGCAGTCGCTCTCGAGCTTTTTCTACCCGCTCGACGCGGTGGGGAACTGGAACCGACTCTACGGCCCGCGAGGATTCACGCAATACCAATTCGTTGTGCCCTTCGGCGAAGAACAGGCGATCCGCAAGTGCATCGAGTACCTCCACGCTCACCAGATCGCGCCGTCACTCGGAGTGCTGAAGCGTTTCGGTGATTCCGATTTGGCACCGCTCTCGTTTCCCATTCCCGGATGGACACTCGCGCTCGACCTCCCCCTCGGTGGACGGAAAATCGGGTGCGTGCTGGATGGACTTGACGAACTCGTCGCGGAGGCCCACGGACGCGTCTACCTCGCGAAAGACGGACGGCTGAGACCTGAGATCTTCAAGACGATGTACCCACGTCTAGACGATTGGCTCGAGACGCGGGCGCAACACGACCCGACGGGAGTCTTCGCCTCCGATCTTTCCCGGCGTCTCGGGATCACGGCCGAGTAAGGACGGGCCAAGTGCAACACCTGCTCGCCCATCACGGCTATGTCGCCCTTATCGTCATCGCGCTCGCGCAGGCCGCCTGTCTCCCAATTCCCTCGGAGATCACCGTCGGCTTCGCAGGAGTCCTCGCTGGCGAGGGCGAGCTCAATCTCGCTGCGATCGTCGCCGTAGCCACGCTCGGCGAGCTCGCTGGTTCCTACGTCGCATATACGATCGGTCGGGTTAGAGGTCGGCCATTAATCCACCGGATCGGACGCTACGTGCTCATCACCTCAGCGGACCTCGACCGCGCCGAACGGTTCTTTTCTGGACGCGGAAACCTCGCCATCGCGATCGGGCGGGCATTGCCCTTTCTACGCCCGTTCGTGTCGATTGCAGCTGGCGTCGTGGAAATGCCAACCCGACGCTTTCTCGCCTGTAGCTTCGTCGGAACTCTCCTTTATACGACCACGCTTTCCTCGATTGGCTATGGGGTCGGAACAAGCTGGAGAACGATCATGCCCGACTTCTCGCTCGCCGGATATGTCGTCGTCGCGCTCATCGGGCTCAGCACGGCTGGGGCGCTCGCGCAGCGCGTGAGGGCGCTGCGAACGGAACAACTGTGAACGACGTGACCGGGATGCCACAGACCGCCGTCGTGCTCGGCGGTAGCTCCGACCTAGCGCTCGCGGTGCTTCGACACTTGGCGTCCCGGCGGTTGCGCGCCGTTGTGCTTGGCGGTCGAGAGGAATCCAGCCTCCTAGCGGCGGCGAAAGCACTCTCGGACCTCGGCGTCGAGCGCGTCGAGACGGCTCATTTTGATGCACTCGAGACAACGCGCCACGAGGCCTTTGCCGCGCACGCGATGGAGCTTCTTGGCTCGATCGACCTTGTCATCGTGGCGACTGGTCTGCTCGGCACCGGCGAACTCGACACGCTCGATGCTGGTGAGGTCGCCAGGTCCATCGATACGAACTTCGCCGGGCCCGCTGCGGCGGCGACCGCTTTCGCAAATCTGATGCGCCGACAAGGATACGGGCGCGTCGTCGTCTTCTCCTCGGTGGCGGGCGTGCGCGTCCGTCGGTCAAATTTCGTCTACGGCGCTGCGAAGGCAGGGCTTGACGGCTTTTGCCAAGGTCTTTCCGACGCGCTTCGTGGTTCGGGCGTCGACGTGATGATCGTGCGCCCCGGATTCGTGCACACGAAGATGACTGCGGGACTGACAGCTGCACCCTTCTCTGTAACCGCCGACCAGGTCGCGACAGCCGTGGTCCAGGGTCTCGAGCAGGGTGCGTCACTCGTCTGGGTTCCAGGCGTGCTCGCATTCGTTTTTGGCGTCTTGCGGTTCCTTCCTCGCTCCCTTTGGCGTTTGATCCCCGGATGACCACTGCGCCAAGTTCCCACTGGTCCACCGACTCGATGCACTGAGATGGCAAACGGCCATATGTCACCAAGCGTCAATCCGTTGCGGAGCAGATTCCGCACGTCGCCGTCGAAGCCAGCGTCGTAGGAGCCGGTCTCTTCGAGAGATGCGTCATCCGCTACCTATCAGTGAGTGAAGAGGTAGATGTTCATGCAATCCTTCATTATTCACTCGGGTTATTTCGCCCTGTTCCGGCGAATCCTTCATCAGAGGTCGGTTTCTACCGAGAGCGTGACGACTGCATGAACGGACTCTGGGAGGATTCGTAAAAGGCGCAGAACAGCTTCACAGGGTGCAGAGGAGTCCATCCACAACCTTCGCCGCCTTGCTTGGAAGCCACCACGCCGCGGGCACAGCGCAAAGGTGAGGGCGTGGTCCCACGCCCTCATCGAGATGGAGCGCACGGTCGATGCGAGTTCCCGCTTGAGAACGTTCATGTTGACGTAAGGCTCATTCACCAATACTGATCACATGGCGATCTCTGGCGCGAATCGATCCGCGCGTCGCAAATCGTCCGGCGCACACCGCAAGGTTTTGGACAAGGGATCCGACGGCGTAGAAGCCAATGCCCGGTTTACGGGTTCGATCGCCGCCGTGTTGCTCGTCCTTTTGGCGGCGGAAGGGCTTACCGTACTCCGGGTCCGGGCGCTGCTCACTCCGCACGTGTTCATCGGGGTATTGCTCATTCCGCCGATCCTCCTGAAAATCGGGAGCACGGGTTATCGGTTCGTCCGCTACTACGCAGGTTCGCCCGCGTACCGACAAAAGGGACCACCACCCGCGCTGTTGCGATTGCTCGGTCCGTTCGTCGTGGTCTTGACTGTTGTCCTGTTCGCGAGCGGTGTCGCCTTGTTGTTCGTCGGACCAGGTCTTCGTCAGAACCTGCTTTTGCTCCACAAGGCCAGCTTCGTCTTGTGGTTCGGCGCAATGGCAATCCACGTACTCAGCCACCTCCTCGACACCGCGCGCCTCGCGCCGCGAGACTTCTATTGGCGCACCCGCAAACAAGTCGCCGGTGCAGGTCTCCGTCAGTGGACGATTGTGGCAAGCCTCGCGGCCGGACTTCTGTTGGCAGCGCTTTCTGTCGGGCACGTAAGCCATTTCCTGGCAGGCTAAGACGCCACCCCGTTTGCTGTGAGGGTTGGCGTCCTCCACGATGGCCATGAGGTGATCTGCGGGCATATACCACTAATAGAGGGTCACGCTCGCGTGCAAGGGCCGCGCGTGCATCTCAGTTGCTCGCAGATGCGAGCGACTCAAAGCCGCGCGTTCTGTTCGGTCAGCGGCGCTCGAAGCGCGAGATCGGTAGATAAGGACAGGGCGAGCAGAGGACCTTCGCCACTTGTCGGATCAATCGTTGGGTAGCGTCAACCGGGAGCAGGCGGTGCCCCCATATCGGATGTCAGACATGAAAGTGTCGATCCTGTTGATTTGTCCATGCTCCAGTCTGGGGAAGCACGCACTGGAGCCGGAGCGAGCGGTAAGCCCACGCTACCGGAAAGACGCCGACCGCCTTCGAGCACCCCAGGATGCTCAGGGTGCTTGAGCAACCTGGAACTTCCTATGGCTGCTCTTCACGCCAGGCAGCTGATCGTCGTCGATGAGTGCTTACTCTTCCGGCGAGGAAGTGAGGCTGGCGCCACGGACAGCTCCTTAGCAACTGACGGCATCGACTCACCGGGCGGAAGGCGCACACAGGTCGTTCGTCGACAGTCAGAGAAATACCGAAAGGGAGTACGTACCTCTGGGTAGCTCACGACCAAACTCTCACAACAGCGGTACCCCTCATGGTCGAGATCCTTATGACGTCGTGCCCAGGTGGAGATCGAATGAAGATCTTCGAACTCGTTCGGGGTGAGGCAGCCGATCGAGCTGTGCCGCCCACCTAAAGCAAGGCAGGTGAAGAGTCGCTGAGGATCCTCTGTGGATTGTCTTCATGCACGCGTCAGGTTCGAGGACGATTGTGATCTCTTCATCGATCGAGAAAGGCGCCCTAAGCGATTGGAACACATTCTGGCAACTTGGGGATATCTTGCGCTCTTCGGTATCGCCACGCTCGCGGCACTTGGCATACCCGTTGGCTCCGAGATCGCCATCGGCTACGCCGGCGTGCTCGCTAGCGGGCAGGCTGTCACCGGTCGCCACGACCACCTTCAGCTGGTACTCGTCATCATCGTCGCCACACTCGGCGAGGTCACTGGATCGTCCATTGGGTATGCGATCGGTCGCTTCGGAGGACGCAGCCTCGTCGATCGCCTCGGCAAGTACGTGCTCCTCAGTCATAAGGACCTCGACCGGGCCGAGGCATGGTTCGCTCGCAAGGGAGAACCGCTCGTGTTCTTCGGTCGCTTCATTCCGCTCGTGCGCTCGTTCATCTCGATCGCGGCGGGAATTGGCGAGATGGCGCTGGCGAAGTTCTTGGCCTTCACCCTCGCGGCCTGTGCCATCTGGTGCGGAGGGCTCGCGAGCATCGGATTCGCGCTCGGTTCGAGCTGGCACCGAATCGTCACGGACTTCAGCTACGTCGGCTATCTCACCGCCGCACTGGTCGTCGTTGTCGGGATTATGTTTATCGCCCACCGGCTGCGCCAGCTCCAGCTAGAGCGCAGCATAGTACCGGATGAACGGGGCTGAGTCCGGGACACTATTTCCTATGCGGTGCTCGTAAGGCGGAGATCGGAGTGCCACCGGCCCTCGGCACTCCCGGGTTGCCACCAGGCTATGGCCTCACAAACAGCCTACGAAGAGAGTTTTCTCAATTCATGTCGCCTTAAGGTCCGGCCCCTACCCTCGACTTTAAGGAGCTTCGCCTGCGCGGGCTGGCCATCGAAAGAGCGAGGACGGAGATGACAACAAGTCGGCGACGGCGTTCTTCTCAGCTCCGCGCCTCATCGCATCGCGCAGGACGGTCGGCTGAAGACCACAGCGTAGAAGAGAATAAACAGCGGACGCCGCCGCAGCTAACCGCGCCGCGAAGCATCGGGGAACTCTTCGGCGCGACGGGCGGCCACCTCCTAGTTCTCCGGGCATTCCTTGGCGTCACGTTCGTGTTCGCCGGATTACAAAAGCTCGCCAATCAGAACTTCTTCAGCGCGAGCGCGCCGGGATCGTTCCAACAACAGTTGCGCGGATCAATCCTCACGAGCCCGCTCCATCATCTCCTCTCTCCGGTGCTTCCGGTCGCCACGCTCGTCGCAGTGGTGATCTCCTTCGGTGAGGTCGCGGTTGGGCTCGGCACTTTGCTCGGCCTCTTCGGGCGTGTCGCCGCATTCGGTGGAATGCTGCTCTCACTTTCTTTCTTTCTCACCGTGAGCTTCAACGACAACCCCTACTACTACGGACCAGACATCGTCTTTCTGTTTGCTTGGACGCCGTTTGTCCTCGAAGGTGCGGGTAGGTGGTCGCTTGACGCGCTCTTCGCCGATCGCGCCGCGCGCACGCGGGTTGCGTTGCAGAACGCCGCACTCCGGGGTGGTCCCGCTGCGCGAGGGCGGGTAGCGGAGTTCGACCGACGGGTCTTCCTCCAACGAGTCTCCGCGGCAGGAGTCGTCGGACTCGCTGGGCTCGTTCTCGGCGGCTTCGTCGCCGCGATTGGTCGACTCGTCCACGGTTCGCAACAAGTGGCCGGCACGGGAGCGATAGGCGGGAACAACACAAGCCCCAGCACGAGCTCCCCCCCGCCGAGCAGCGGATCTGCGAGTTCACCGCCGACGAGCGCGCCAACGAGCTCCTCGGCAGGCCCCACGCCGAAGGGAACGCGCATTGGCCCGACGAGTGACGTACCAGTCGGTGGAGCGGCGAGCTTTAACGATCCAGCACAGGGCGTCCCAGCGCTTGTCGTGCAGCCGACACGCGGCTCGTTCCGCGCCTTCTCGGCGGTCTGTCCGCACGCCGGTTGCCAGGTGCAGTTCGATCAGCAAAACGACATCTTCGTCTGCCCATGCCACGGCTCCACCTTCAACGGCGTAACGGGCGCGGTCGAAGGGGGTCCTGCGCCTACTGGACTGTCCCCCATCACGATTGCACTCGGCTCGAACGGCCAGTTGTACGTGGATGGCTAGATCTCCGGTTCGACGAAAACGATCCGTCGCCGGGCCCTTGGACATTTCGGCGCGAAGCGACGAAGGGTGGCAGATCCAGCAGCAATCTTCCATTCGCTCCACGCGTTGGCCAGGCAGCTTGGCGATCAATGGTCAACGTTCATGTCCCCGTAAGGCTCGATCTTTACCGTTCCTTTTGTGAGGGACGAGCGCGACCGGATGCTCGTTGAATACTCGCGGTTTCAACCAGACGCATCGCCAAACTTCGCGAAGGCAATAATGATCTGCTGTGACGGGAGCAGATGATCGACGAGACC